>Ga0209697_10002954_pt1 | contig 23666 bp, 12 predicted proteins | sample AliMusrvi5mmetaG_FD_184115 | JGI IMG/M metagenome (GOLD analysis project Ga0209697, IMG submission 184115) | Freshwater lake bacterial and archeal communities from Alinen Mustajarvi, Finland, to study Microbial Dark Matter (Phase II) - Alinen... | ecosystem: Environmental > Aquatic > Freshwater...
GATTGCCCAAGCAGCATTGGAAAAAGATTTTCAATTGGTTTGCCCGCTTCCACGCAAATCGATAGCAAATACCTTCGCGGCCGCAATCATGAAGATCGCGGCATGAAACCTTTTCAGGAAACTTCAGTATATGGACTCACAACATGGCAAAGCCAAGCTACGAATCCATATCACACACAACATCGTAAGGGACGTGGTGAAAACTGAAGTGTTCAGTAACATTTTTTTCTCACTTTTGCCGACTTTTCCTCCCTCAGAATTCTCTATGATGCTGAATTGTTGGTAGAAATCTACAGGAGCATCTTGAGTGCGGGCTAGGTAAGACCGTGCAGTCCAACCACCGGGTAGCGAAGTCCTTCCAGACTCTCCATGTAAATTCCTTTATGAGATTTTACTGGGAGTTATGCTTACCCCCAATGTCATATCGTTCTAGCCCGGAATATTCCTTGAATCCTACTTACCATTTAAGATATCCTTTGACGAAATGGTGTGCTGATGTCAATCGATAATGTTTGATGCACTTCAAATTTGAATCCACGAGGTTTAAAATGGCCCTGACGACCTATAGAATAACAATCTGAGTGTGTAAAAGTTGCAGAGATAGACCAGCAACACAAAAGGGTCATAACCATGATCGACAAGTTGAAAGATGCAATGAAGGAGTGGAAGGAAAAGATGTTATAGGCAAGATCGTGAGCAGCTGTAATAGCTATCTGCAACACATTTTGAAAAAGAAGGGAAGCATTTTATATAAATTGGCTAACACGCCGGACGATGTCCATGAATTGCCGACGGCACTCGAATGCAGGATAAAAGGTGTCAATATAATATGACCGGAGTCAGTTCCTTTTCTTCCGTTATTCTCTTCTTTTTAGTTTTTTTCTGTCTTGCTGGTGAAAGCAATACCACGGCGGCCAATGAGACAACAACCATCAATATCGGAGTTCTGGCCCGACGAGGGCCAGAGGCCTGCTTGCAAGAGTGGTCCCCGACCGCCCAATACCTCTCCGAACGTATACCAGGCACCTCTTTTCAAATCGTCCCCCTCACTTTCCAGGAAATTTCCTCGGCAGTAGAGAGTGCCCGGGTGGATTTTGTCATCGCTAACCCCTATATTTACGTTGAGCTCCAAAATCTTTACGGCGTCAGCCGTATGACTACGATCAAACGGTTGACTTTCCAGGGCTACACTCCTCTGTTCGGCGGGATCATTTTCTGCCGAACTGACCGCCGGAAAATCAATTCTATAGAAGATCTCAAGGGAAAAACTTTTGCCGCGGTCGATGAAACCTCCTTCGGTGGTTGGATGGTGGCCTGGCGTGAATTGAACAGGCTTGGCATCGATCCCGTTCACGATTTTGCCGCATTGACCTTTAGCGGAACCCATGACGATGTCATTCTCGCCGTTCGAGATGGCAAGGCCGATGCCGGGACGGTTGCCACCCCCGTCCTTGAGCAGATGATCGCCGAGGGCAAAATAGCTCCGGACACCTTCAGGATACTCAACAAAGAGACACAACCCGGCTTTCCCTATGCTCTCAGCACCCGCCTTTATCCGGAATGGCCCTTTGCCAGACTCAAACATACCTCGGATGAACTGGCTGAAAAAGTAGCTATCGTCCTGCTTGGTATGCCGATGCAGAGTGCAGCCGCTCAAGCCGCCGAGAGCGCCGGCTGGACAGTGCCTTTCGACTATGCTGCGGTCGAGGCCTGTATGCGCGAGCTGCGTGTGGGTATCTATAAAGATTATGGTAAGATAACACTCGTACTCCTTGTCACCGATTATCGCTGGCAGGTTCTTTCGGTCATTGCAACCATGGCAGTCCTGACCGGTATGCTGGTCCATTTCAGGCAACTGAACCGGAGATTACGGCGATCCGAATCGATTCTGCTGACAGAAACGCAGGAACGCCGACAGGCTAATGATTTTCTTCAGCAGTCACGACAGCAGCTATCTGATATTATTGATTTTCTTCCGGACGCCACACTGGCCATTGACAAGAGAGGACACGTCATCATTTGGAATAAAGCTATCCAGAAGATGACCGGTATTGCCGCTCTGGAGATGATCGGCAAGGGCAACTACGCTTACACCATCCCGTTTTACGGGGATGCCCGTCCGCAGTTGATGGATTTAATTTTCGGAGAACATGAAGAGGTTGAACTCCATTATCCGAGCGTCACCCGCGAAGGAAACACCCTTACCACCGAAGTTTTTTGCAAAGCGCTTTACAATAATCAGGGAGCATGGATTTTTGCGAAAGCCGCACCTTTGCACGATCAGTCTGGAAATGTTATAGGCGCGATCGAGAGTATTCGAGACATCTCAGAGAGAAAACGGGCCGAAGAAGAACAGAAAAACTTGCAGGCCCAGCTTCATCAGTCCCAGAAGATGGAAAGTATAGGTACCCTGGCCGGTGGCATCGCCCATGACTTCAACAATATCCTTGGGATAGTCATCGGTTATGCTGAAATGGCTCAGGATGACTCCCCGGAAGGATCTGTTCTCGCAAGTAACATAAAACAAATCCTGAATGCGGGTTATAGAGCCAAAGAGCTGGTTAAACAGATCCTCGATTTCAGCCGCCAGGCAGAAACCGAACGGATACCTATTCAGCCCGCTACAATCATAAAGGAAGCAGTTAAACTGCTTCGTTCTTCCCTGCCGACAACTATCGACATCCATCAGGATATTGAATCGGCTTCGGGGCTCATTTTGGCTGATCCAACACAAATCCATCAGATATTGATGAACCTCTGTACCAATGCTTTTCATGCCATGGAAGTTACTGGTGGCACTCTCAGCATTTCCCTGAGAAAGTTGACCCTCTCCAAAGAAGATCTCCTTTCTGAACTGTACGCACAATCTGGGGATTTTTTACAGTTGTCAATTGGCGACACCGGATCAGGGATATCCCCGAATATAAAAGCGAGGATCTTCGACCCCTTCTTCACGACAAAGGAGGTCGGCAAAGGCACTGGCATGGGCCTTGCCATCATCCATGGTATAGTTAAAAATTACGGCGGATTTGTTTCCTTCCACAGTCAACCCGGTGAAGGAACAGTCTTTCATGTGTATCTTCCAGTCATAACAGACACGGACCTGCCTCAAAACATTCCGGAAGATTCTCTCCAATTTGGCAATGAACATATTCTTTTGATTGATGATGAGGAAGCGCTGGTGAAGATGGGCAAGAGTATGCTTCTTTCCCTCGGTTATCGTGTGACTGCCGAAACAAACAGTATCGAGGCGCTCACTACCTTCCAGGGTCAACCCGATGCGTTTGATCTGATCATCACCGACCAAACCATGCCGGGAATGACCGGCAGCGACTTAGCCCGGCGCATGCTGCAGATTCGGCCGAACATACCGATCATTCTCTGTACCGGCTACAGCAACATGGTTTCCGAGGACCAGGCCATGGCCATGGGAATCAAGGGTTTTGCCCTGAAACCTCTGGCCAAGAAAGATATTGCTGCACTTATACGAACGGTGCTTGATGACAAATCGGTATAAACCTCAACAGGGTAGATGAAAAAAGAGAGAAAAGGGGTATCTCCCCTGTTCATCTCCAGGTCTTCCAGAGGCACTCGCCAGCAACACTGAAAGGATATGTATGAACGAGCACACAATCTCTGATACCTCGGAACTGGCCTTACTGAGGAAACGTATAGCCGAACTTGAAACCAGGGGAACAGATTTCTGCCAAGAAAGTGAACGTAAACTCCTGAAGATTTGCCATATGGCACGGAACAAAAGCGACCTGATGCGCTCCCTGGTCCTCTTCTTCCAGGGAATGACCGGCTGTGAGGCGGTAGGTGTTCGCCTTCGACAAGGTGAAGATTTCCCCTATTTCGAGACACGCGGATTTCCTGGATCATTTACCAAGGCAGAAAATTTTCTCTGCGCCAGAGATGTACATGGCAATCTCCAGCGCGACAGCAGTGGCAGTCCTGTTCTCGATTGCATGTGCGGCAACATCCTCTGTGCCCGCTTCGATTTTGCCTTGCCATTTTTCACCGTGGCCGGCAGCTTCTGGACCAACAGCACTTCTAACCTTCTGGCATCAACCAGTGAGGCAGATCGCCAGTCCCGCACCCGCAACCGCTGTAATGGAGAAGGTTACGAATCGGTTGCTCTGATACCCCTACGGATACTGGATAAGACCTTTGGCCTTTTTCAATTCAACGACCCAAAGAAAGACCGGTTTAGCCCGGAAATCATCAATCAGCTCGAAGGACTTGTCTCTTACGTTGCTCTAACTCTCGACAAACATCTAACAGATGAAGAGCTGCACGAGAGCGAACATCTGTTGAAATTCTCGCAGCGTCTTACCAAATCCGGCGGCTGGCAGTGGGATGTGGTTTATGAGACCATGACTTGGACAGAAGAGACATACCGCATCCACGATATCGATCCCAGGGACCTGGTGCACGGTTGCCCAGAACTTATCGCACTCAGCAAAGCATGTTACGCAGCCGAGGATCAAACAATAATTATGACTGCCTTCAAACGCTGTGTCGAGTTGGGAGAACCCTATGACCTCGAGTTTTCTTTCACAACCCACAAAGGCCGCCAACTCTGGATCCGCACCACCGCAGGGGCAATATGGTCGGAGGGTCGAATCGGGAAGGTTATCGGCAACATCATTGACATCACCGAACATAAGCTGGTCGAAATGGAGCTGCAAGAAAGTGAGAAGACACTGAAAGCCATCCTCAACACCTCACCTGAAGCAATTTTCCTCATGGCCACCGATGGCACTGTCCTTGCCGCCAACGAGGCCTTGGGCCGCCGTCTGAAAATCCCGGCCGAATCACTCCTTGGCTCCAACCTCTACAATTACATTTCTCCTGAGCTGGCGACTGCACGTCGCATTCACGTGCAGCGCGCTGTTGATACAGGTAAATCCTATTGTTTTGAGGATCAACGTGAAAGCTCTATTATTGAACACAATATTATTCCGATTTTCAATGAGACTGGTTCTGTCAGTCAATTGGCAATCTTCGGTCAGGATATTACCGAGCGCAAACGGATGGATGAACATCTGAAAATATATCAGAATATTGTCTCATCCACACCGGATGGAATTGCCTTTTTCGATGCACAGTACCGCTATGTCATTGTCAACGATGCCTATGAACGTTTTTCAGGCGTCAGTCGAGAAAAATTCATCGGCCAGACAGTGGCGGAGTATCTTGGCGAAGAGGTGTTTGAAAAATCGATCAAACTCCGGTTCGACAAATGTCTGCAGGGTGAAATCATCAGTTTTCAGCAATGGTTTGACTATCCTAGCTTGGGAAGAAGGTTCGTTGAGGTGACATATTGCCCCTACAGGAATATCCGCAACCAAATCGTTGGGGTCGTTACAAACACCAGAGATTTAACAAACCGTAAGAAAAACGCCGACCTCCTTGCGGCCAGGCTCCGCCTGAGCGAGGCATCGGTCACCTTGGGGCTGAATGATTTGCTTACATTGGCCCTGGATGAGGCCGAGGCCGTGACGGATAGTCGAATCGGCTTTTTCCATTTATTTGACGATGATCAAAAAACCATCATCTTGCAGGCTTGGTCTACTGCCACCTCAAACACTTTCTGCAAGGCGCAAGGCACTGGCATGCACTACAACCTGGAGGATGCCGGTATCTGGGCTGACTGTATTCGTCAAAGCCGGGTGATCGCCCATAATGATTATGCCGGCCTGTCGCACCGCAGGGGCATGCCGGACGGTCACGCGCCGGTAGTCCGGGAATTGGTTGTCCCAGTGTTTCGTAACGAGCGGATCGTGGCTATTTTTGCAGTCGGCAACAAGGCCCTGGAATATAACGATAAAGACATCGAGTTGGTGTCGAATCTAGGCGATCTGGTATGGGATATTGTTCTTCGCAAACGGGCCGAAGAGTCCCTGAAAGAGAGCGAGGAGCAATTCCGAACCCTCGCTTCCCTGGCACCGGTCGGCATTTATATAACCAGCCCCGAAGGGAAATGCCGGTATGCCAACCCGCGCTGGTGCGAGATGGCGGGCCTGACCCAGGCAGGAGCCCTTGGTGAGGGCTGGATAGCCGGGCTGCATCCCGATGACCGGGCCATGGTGTATGGCAACTGGCAGCAAATGGTTGAATCCGAAGGCCATTGGGGATTTGAATATCGATTCCAGACACCTGGTGGGAAAACCACATGGGTGTATGGCCTGGCCGCACCGCAGCGAGACGGCACCGGCAAAATCGTTCGATATATAGGTGTAAACACCGACATCACCGAGAAAAGGCAGAGTGAAGAAGCTCTCAAAAATTCCCTGGCCGAAAAAGAAGTGCTGCTGCGTGAGGTGCATCACCGGGTGAAGAACAACATGGCTGCCATTATTGGACTCTTTAACCTGCAGCGTCAGGCGATGAACAATCCGCAGGCCCAGACCATCATGAATGATCTCAGTTCACGGGTAAAGGCCATGAGTCTCGTGCACGAAAAACTCTACCGGTCCGAGTCTCTCGCCAAAATCGATTTTCAAGATTACCTCCAATCACTCATTTCCCACCTGCGATCCTCCTTCGGCTCCCCGACTATCCGTTGTGAGATCAAAGCCTTCGGGGTGGAGATGCCGCTTGATCTGGCTGTGCCCTGCGGCATGATCATCAATGAACTCATCATCAACGCCCTCAAATATGCCTTTCCCAATGAACGGCCGGAAACAGTAAAAAAGGACGATTGGATTCTGGTTACCGCGCATCGTGACAACGACATCTTCCACCTGTCTGTTGCCGATAACGGAGTAGGCCTGCCGCAAGGATTTGATTTAAAAACGGTAAAATCGCTTGGCCTTGTTCTGGTTCGGATGCTTGGTCAGCATCAGCTTGGTGGTCGATACGAAGTTGATCAGACCGGCGGAACACGCTTTAATCTCATATTTTCGATGCGTAACGGGAGAAAAGGACATGAGTAAGGCAACCATTCTTATAGTCGAAGACGACGCCATCCTGGCCATGGACCTGCAGAGGATGATCACTGAACTGGACTACACGGTGGTTGGCCCCTTGGCCTCAGGGGAAGAAGCCATAATCTTCATCCTCGACAACCATGTCGATCTGGTGCTCATGGATATAGAGCTGGCCGGAGCCATGAACGGTATCCGTACCGCCGAAACTCTGCATCAGACCTCGGACATTCCTATCATTTTTCTTACGGGTTTCTCTGGCGATCCACTCCTGGAACAGGCCAAGATTGCCGCACCTTATGGCTACCTCATTAAACCGGTTCCCGAGCGGGAATTGGAAGCGACACTGGAAATTGCTCTGCATCGCCACAGTCTCGACCGGCAACTGCAGAAAAGTCGTCTCGACCTGGCAAGAAGCGAAGAAAAATACCGGCAGCTTTTTGAAAATTCACCCCTCGGCATTTTTCGCACCACCCTTGACGGCAGGGCTTTAGCTGTCAATGTCGAGATGGCCAGGATTGTCGGCTGCACCAGTCCCGAGGAAGCAATTACTGATTTCAGCAACCTCGCCGGTCAATTCTATGTCGATCCCGAGCGACGGCGAGAATTTATCACCCAACTGACAGCCAAGGGTGCCGTGCAGCACTTCGAGTATGAGGGGCAGAAAAAGAATGGTGAGACGCTGTGGATTTCGATGAATGCCAACCTGACCAAAACCGACGCCACCAATGGCCAAGCCGGGGAAGTGGTCATCGACGGTTTTGCCCTCGATATTACTGACCGTAAGCGAGCCGAAGAGACACTCCGGGACAGTGAGGCAAAATTTCGATCTTTAGCCGAAAGCAGCCGCGATTACATAATGCGCTATGACCGACAGGGAAGGCACACCTACATGAACCCCGCTGCTCTGGCTATCTCCGGACTAACTGAAACTGATATTCTCGGCAAGACACATCGGGAATGCGGCTTTCCTGAAGAATTGTGTGCTCTGTGGGAAGAAAAAATCATGCAGGTCTTCGCTAGCGGAGAACCCTACCAGATGGAGTTTTCCTGGAACAGTGTAGCTGGGCCGGTATATCTCGACTGGCAACTGACCCCTGAACATGATGCCGAAGACCGGGTATTCTCGGTGCTGGGGGTTTCACGCGACATCACCGAACGTAAACAGGTCGAACAAAATTACCAGACGTTGTTTCGCGAGATGCTTAATGGCTTTGCCCTGCATGAGATTATCTGCAACGATGCGGGATGGCCGGTCGATTACCGCTTCCTCGCGGTCAACCCGGCCTTCGAGCAAATGACCGGCTTACAATCCGAAGACGTAGTTGGTCGGTCGGTTCGGGAAGTTATGCCAGGTATTGAGGATCACTGGATCAAAAGCTATGGCAGAGTTGCCATCACTGGTGAACCGGCATTTTTCGAGAGCTCTTCCGGCGATCTGAAGAAATATTTCGAGGTTACGGCATATCGGCCTGCGCCAAATCAGTTTGCCTGCATCTTTGCCAACATCACCGAGCGTAAGAAGGCTGAAGACGAACGAAAAAACCTTCAACAACAACTGCAGCAAGCCCAGAAAATGGAGGCCATCGGCACCCTGGCCGGGGGAATTGCCCACGATTTCAACAACATCCTCGGTGCAGTCCTCGGCTATGCGGAAATGGCCCGAGACGACTGCCCGGCCGGTTCGCCGGTGGCACGGGACCTCGACCAGGTCATCAAGGCGAGTCATCGAGCCAAGGATCTGGTCAAGCAGATCCTCGCCTTCAGCCGTCAGGCGGAATACGAACTGATCCCTCTCCAACCGTCAATCGTTGTCAAGGAAACACTGCAGATGCTGCGCTCCTCCCTGCCTTCGACCATTGCCATTCACCAAGACCTCGCAGCGGACACCGGGACCATCCTCGCCGATCCGACGCAAATCCATCAGATCATCATGAATCTCTGCACCAACGCCTTTCACGCCATGGAAGAAAGCGGGGGAGTACTCTCCGTCATCCTGGAGACGCACACCCTCACAGCAAGGGACTTGGGCGATCGGCCCCATGTCAAGCCGGGAGATTTCATCCATATCGCCATCGGTGACACCGGACAGGGAATCGCTCCAGAGATTCGTGACAAAATCTTCGACCCCTTTTTTACCACCAAGGAAATAGGCAAGGGTACCGGTATGGGCCTGTCTATCGTTTACGGCATAGTGGATAGTTACGGCGGTTTTGTCAGCTGTGACAGTCAGCTCGGCAAAGGCACCGTTTTTCATATCACCCTGCCGATTTTGCCGGCCGACCATCCACTGCCGCAAACGGAAACCGTTAAAATCATCCCGATCGGCAGTGAGCGTATTCTCTTTGTCGATGATGAACCCATGCTGAGCGAAATGGGACAGAGTATGCTGCAGAGACTCGGCTATCATGTAACCGTACGAGGAAGTAGCCTGGAGGCGCTCAGCAGTTTTCAAAACGAGCCGAATGCCTATGATCTGGTTATTACCGATCAGACCATGCCGGGAATAACCGGCATTGATATGGCACGGCGAATGCTGCAGATACGACCCGATTTGCCGATCATTCTCTGCACCGGCTACAGCAGTCTCATTTCCGAGAAAAAGGCCATGGCCACGGGAATCAAGGGATTTGCCCTGAAACCCCTGGCCAAGAAAGATATTGCCGCACTTATACGAAAGGTGCTGAGGAAGGGCGAGAGCTCATAAAAAACCATGTCAATGTCCCCGTCCGTCAAGGCAGTACCCGTTCGATACAGCAACAACATCCCGCTTCTCCTGGCCTTGATTGCCGCCGGTCTGGCCGGAAACTATTGCAAGTTCCAGCTCTTTCTCAACATCGACTTCCTGTTCGGCAGTATCTTTGCCATGCTGGTACTGCAGTTCTGCGGACTTGGCCGGGGTATTGTCGCCGCCGCCATGATCGCCGGCTACACCTGCTTCATCTGGAATCACCCCTACGCCGTCATCATCATGACCGCCGAGGTGGCGGTTGTCGGTTGGCTGATGCAGCGGCGAAAAATAGTCATGGTAATGGCCGACACACTGTTTTGGTTGTTCATCGGCATGCCGTTGGTTTACCTTTTTTACCACGGCGTCATGCAGGTTCCGCAAAGCAATACATCCATTGTCATGACCAAACAGGCGATGAACGGCATTGCCAATGCCTTGGTCGCTCGGCTGCTCTTTACCGCTTATACCGTCCGGTCGCGCTCGGCACTGACGTCATACAAAGATATCAGCTACAACCTGTTGGAATTTTTTGTACTGTTCCCGGCCCTTATGCTGCTGGCCATTGGCAGCAGAAGTGATTTTAAGGAAATGGACAGCAATATCCGTACAAGGCTGATTCGCGACAGAAAGATCATCGGCAACAGATTGGAGATCTGGCTGGAAAACAGACAAAGAACGATCATCAATCTGGCTGAAATGGCGGCTTCGAGAACCCCTGAGGAGATGCAGCCCTTTCTTGAATTGGTAACGAAATCGGATGTCAATTTGCCAAGAGTCGGACTCCTGGACCGAACCGCCACAACCGTAGCTTACTTTCCCTTGGTGGATGAACAAGGGTTGAGTACTCTCGGTATAGGAGGTGCTGATCGTCCCTACCTTGCAGTGCTCAAACGGTCCCTGAAACCGATGCTCTCGGAAGCTCTCATGGGCAGGATCGGGATTCCCGAGCCAAGAGTCTTTGTGCTCGCGCCGGTAGTGGTTGGTGGAGAATTTGCCGGTTATACCATCGGCGTTCTCAGCGTGGAGCAGATTGACAACCACCTCAAAAATAGCACTGCAAATACCACCATTCTCTATACCTTATTGGATAAAGACAACAAGGTCATCATGTCCAACCGCCCCGATCAAACGGTCATGATGCCTTTTGTCCGCGGCGAGGGGTCACTTAATCATCTTGATGCAGAAATCAGTCAATGGGCGCCGGTCGTGCCTGCCAACACCCCTGTCTCGGAACGCTGGAAGCAATCCTGCTATATTGCGGAAACCACCATAGGCAGCCTGGCAGAATGGAAACTCATTCTCGAACAACCGGTGGCACCCTTCCAGAAAATACTCTACGACACCTACACCGGTAAGCTGACCCTCCTGTTCCTCATTTTCCTCGGGGCAATGATAATCGCTGAATTCCTCAGTCGCCGGTCAATTGACACCCTCGAAAAGCTCCGCCTGATTACCCATGACCTACCGAGAAAGCTGGTGACGGATGGCGCGGATATCCCCTGGCCGGAAAGCGGCGTTGCAGAGACAAGGCACCTGGTCGACGATTTCCAAGAGATGGCAGCTTCCCTTTCGGCGCAATTCAAAGAAGTCCGGCAACTCAACGCATCTTTGGAACTACGGGTGGTGGAGGCGACGGCGGAACTGCGCGCCGGGGGGGCAAAGTATCGTTCCGCCTATAATCTGCTGCGCCTGATGTGCGACAACGTACCCGACATGATTTGGGCCAAAGACCTGGAAAAACGCTATCTCTTTGCCAATAAAGCCATTTGTGCCAATTTGCTGAATGCTGCCGACACCGACGAACCAATCGGCAAAATGGACATGTTCTTTGCCGAGCGCGAACGAGCACGGCACGCTGATAACCCTGAATGGCACACCTTTGGTGAGATTTGCCGTGATACCGACGCCATTGCCATGGAGGCGGGGGCAGCGCAGCAGTTCGATGAGTACGGCAATGTTCAGGGGAAATTTCTTTTCCTGGATGTGCACAAGGCGCCGTTCATTGATGAAGAGGGAAGGATGATCGGCACGGTTGGGTCCGCTCGCGATGTGACGGCAATCAAAGATCTGGAGAAACAGCTGAAAATGAACGAGAACCAGCTGCGAACTCTGGTGCAAGCCATTCCCGACATGATCTGGCTAAAGAATCCGGAGGGAGTGTATCTGGATTGCAATCCGAAATTCGAGAGGCTTTTCGGTGCCGCAAGAAACGACATCATCGGCAAAACCGATTTCGATTTTGTCTCCAAGGAACTTGCCGATTTTTTTCGTGAAAATGACAAAAAAGCGGTAGAAGCGGGCATGACGGTCACCAACGAAGAGTGGCTCACTTTTGCCGATGGTGGCCATCGAGCCTTGCTGGAAACCATGAAGACGCCGATACTGGATAGTGATGGTTCACTCTTAGGTGTGCTTGGCATCGCCCGCGACATCACCAAACGTAAAGAGACCGAGGATGCTTTACAGGACTCTCTGGCCGAAAAGGAGGTCTTGCTGCGCGAAGTGCATCACCGGGTAAAAAACAATATGGCCGCCATCATCGGGCTGTTCAACTTGCAGCGTCAGGCCATGGAGGATCCGCAGGTCCAGGCGGTCCTGGCGGATCTGAGTTCCCGGGTACGGGCCATGAGTCTCGTTCACGAAAAACTCTACCGTTCCGACTCGCTGGCGAAAATCGATTTCCAGGATTACCTCCAATCGCTCATCTCGCATCTGCGCACTTCCTTTGGTTCTCCGAATATCGACTGTCAGATCGCCGCGCTCGGGGTGGAGATGCCTCTTGATCTGGCAGTGCCCTGCGGCATGATCATCAATGAACTGGTTACCAACGCTCTGAAACATGCCTTCCCGGGGAAACATGCAGGACCAGGAAAAAAGGTCGACAGTATTACCGTTGCCTTGTACCGTGACCATGACACCTTTAGCCTGTGTGTTGCCGATAACGGCGTCGGCCTGCCGCCCGAATTTGATTTGGACGCGGTCAAAACACTTGGCCTGGTCCTGGTCCGCATGCTCGGCGAACATCAACTCGGTGGAGTCTACGCGATCGAGCAGCTGGGCGGTGCACGGTTTACTCTTAAATTTTCCCTTCATAACGGGAGAAAAACACATGCGTAAGGCAACCATCCTCATTATCGAAGACGATGCCATACTGGCCATGGATCTGAAGAGGATGCTCTGGCGGTTGGGCTACACGGTTGCCGGTCCCCTTGCTTCCGGGGAACAGGCCCTTGCCTTGCTGTCCGATAAACCGATCGATCTGGTACTCATGGATATCGAGCTGGCCGGAACCATGAACGGCATTGAAACCGCTGAAATTATTCACCGGACCATTGAAGTTCCGGTGGTTTTCCTGACCGGTTTTTCCCAGGACCCACTTCTTAAACAGGCGAAGATTGCCGCACCCTATGGTTACCTTATCAAGCCGGTTCCCGAGCGGGAATTGTCGGCCACCCTGGAAATGGCCCTGCATCGCCACATGCTGGATCGCCGACTTAAAGAGACTATGGCGGAGTTGCGAGAGAGTGAACAGAACTACAAAACCTTGACAGAGTCCGGCCAGATACTCATCTGGACCTCCGGAACGGATAAACTCTGTAATTATTTCAACAAGATCTGGCTCGAATTCACCGGCCGGACCCTGCAACAGGAACTTGGCAATGGTTGGCTGGAAAATGTCCATGCCGATGACCGGCAACGTTGTCTGGATATCTACATCGGGGCCTTTGAGCAAAGCGAGAAGTTCAACATGGAGTATCGCCTGCGCCGACACGACGGCCAATACCGCTGGATACTTGATGAAGGAGGCCCCCGCTACAACAGCCAGGGTCAATTCATCGGCTATATCGGTCATTGCCTGGACATCACCGAGCGCAAGGAAGCCGAAAAGAAAAACACCAAATTGGAAGCAGAGAACCGACAACTGCAGAAGGCCGAAAGTTTGGGGAGAATGGCCGGAGCCATCGCCCACCATTTTAATAACAAACTTGCTGCGGTGATCGGCAACCTGGAAATGGCTATTGATGATCTGCCAGGCGACACCGGAACTGTGAAAATCCTCGGCAAAGCCCTTCAGGCCGCGCATATGGCAGCAGAGGTCAGCGGCCTGATGCTCACCTATCTCGGACAAACAGTAGGTACACAGACCGCACTGGATCTGTCTGAGGCCTGCCGCCAAAGCCTGCCGCTGCTTCAGGCGACAAGCACCGACAACCTCTCTTTCAAGGTCGACCTGCCATGTCCCGGCCCGATGATCCGGGCAAATGCCAACCAGATACAACAAGTTTTAACCAACCTGATCACCAATGCCCGGGAGGCTACAGAACAGAACCAGGGCGACACGGAGCTGATCGTCAAGACGGTTTTCCCGACGGATATTTCAGGGGCATGCCGTTATCCGATCGACTGGCGACCGGAGGACACAAGCTATGCCTGCCTTGAAGTTAGGGATACCGGCTGCGGCATTGCTGAAAGCGATATTGATAAGCTCTTCGATCCCTTTTACTCAAGCAAATCGAATGGCCGCGGCCTTGGACTTCCGGTAGTTCTTGGGATTGTCAAGGCACACGGTGGTGCTGTCACGGTAGCGAGTGAAGTGGGCCGAGGAACTACCTTCAGCGTTTTCTTTTCAGTGTTTCTTGAGGAAGGCTCCGTTGTCGCAGACAAAACGCTACAATCTTTGCCGATTAAAGGGCACGGCACAGTGCTACTGGTAGAAGACGAGGAAATGTTGCGTGAGATGGCCGATACCATGCTCACCCGCTTGGGCTACAAGGTGCTCCCGGCAAAAGACGGTGTTGAAGCTTTGGAAATATTTAAAAACCACCTCGATGAAATCCGCATTGTCCTGTCTGACCTGAGCATGCCTCGTATGAATGGCTGGGAGACTTTGACTGCTCTACGGCAAATCCGCCCTGACATTCCTGTGATCCTGGCCAGCGGTCACGACCAGTCAAAGGTGCTAGTCGGTGACCATCCCGACCTTCCACAAGTTTTTCTGCAAAAGCCGTATCGGAAGGCAGAGCTGCAGGAAGCCCTGGTCAAAGCAATGGAGGGGAAGAACTCTCCTTTATAAAATCAGCGGCGATACCTGGCAAATAATACCTGCCGATCATTCTATTTTATCGCCATGCGCACTCAGTATCGCGTGTAATGTCGGCAGCACTTCGAGAAAGTACTCAAACATCTGCGGATTAAAATGGCTACCTTTTCCTTCTCGCATGATTGACAGCACTTTTTCTTCCGGCAAGGCTGCCCTGTATACCCTGTCATTGCTCAATGCATCATAGACATCGACCAATGCAACGATCTGTGCCGATACCGGGATCGCATCATTTTTTAGGCCACGAGGGTATCCGGAACCATCCCATTTTTCATGATGATACAAGGCTATGTCATGGGCCATCTGGAGAAGAGGTATGCTGGAATTTGCGAGAATCTGAGCGCCTATTTGTGGATGCTGCTTTATGATTGCAAACTCTTCCGGCGAGAGTTTTCCCGGTTTTCGCAAGATTTCATCGGGAATACCGATTTTGCCGACATCATGCATTGGTCCGGCAACCCGCATATAGTCAATTTTCTCCTGGCTCCAGCCTATTTTTCTTGCTAGAACTTCCCCGTAAAGTCCAATCCTTTTAATATGTTGTCCGGTTTCTTCATCGCGATAGCCAGAAGCCGAAATGAGATGCAGGGCTATTTGTTCTTCCCTATTGCGGATATCTTCGGTTCTATCTCGAACCTCTTGTTCGAGGTGTCTTTCATAACCCTCGTGCTCCAAAATTATGCGCCGGCGCTCCAGGGCATTGAATATATTTATTATGAATTCATTTCGCTCAAAAGGTTTGATAGTGTACCCAAAAGCGCCTTTTTCTAAAGTCAACAGTGCTGTTTCTCTGTTGTCAACAGCCGTTGCCATTATCATCGCAGTTGTCGGGAAGCTCTCGCGGACGATACTTAATAATTCAATTCCAGATTTTCCAGGCATCGTAATGTCTGAGATGACTAAGTCATAGTGGGTTTGGCGCATTAAAGAAATTGCATCGTCAACGCAATATGCTGTGTCGCAAGAAATTCCTTCTCTTCTTAACCAAGCAGCCACCATATCACACAAAGCCATCTCATCATCGACCGCTAAAATCCTGGCTTCTGATATATTTATCGGCTTTCGTGTTTTATAAAGATTCATAGGTTAAGCTCAGAGCAGAAGTATCAATGATCATTAGAAATTCCCAAAACACAAGGCAACAACATTCGAGCTCATTGGTTTTACATAACCAATGCATAAGAACATCGGTGAGGATATATAGAATCAGCCGCTTACATTTATGCCGGTTGGTACGCCAATCTCATGGAAGAAGTTTACTCCTATAGTATCTGAACTTCAAATTATATTGATAAAAACATCTACAAGTAAACAATAATCGGAAAAATATTCATCTTGGCGTATTCATTTACCAATATCAATAAGATGGGACTGCCAGCGCCACATGAAAAATGTCTGTTGACAGTTTTGAACTGTTACGACGACTGCCGGCCTAAATCCGAGGAATTTCCGGAAAAAATTTCTGGTTAATTTTTATCTGACGGATATGATATGGATAATTCGTAAACGGCAACCTCAATTAAAAGGCACACTATGAATAAATCAGATCTGATAGACAGACTCGCAAGAGACCAAATGAAATTCCTACATTCAAGGTATTGCTGAATATACTTTTGAGCAACGCCAGAGCATTGAAACCTGAAATGATGCAGAGATTATACGCTGTAACTCCGGACAATTTACTTGCTCATTCTAAGTAATCGCTGGATCTTACAGACGAGCCAAGGTTTTATGATATTCTTCTGAAAGAAGCGCTCATTTTAAAAAAGGAGATTGCAATGTCATCCGCCATCGACGAAGCCGTTCAAAGAACAAGACTTTCGATGTCAAATCAGATGGAGATGCTCATCTTCCGATTAACCGATAAACAGCTCTACGGTATAAATGTTTTTAAAATTATCGAAATTATTGAATGTCCGAAAAGAATTGATCGTGCTCCCAACTCTCACCCGGCAATCAGAGGTGTTATCGACTTTCGTGGAAAGGCAATTGCTGCCATAGACCTCTCTCAGGCGGTAGGTCTTTCCAGCAAGAACTTCAATGACGAACTGGCCTATGTCATCATTTGCGAATACAATCGGCAGCTGACCGCTTTTATCATCGACTCCCCGGAGACCTTGCTGACCAGAAGTTGGGGCGACATCCACAAACCTAAGGGGATAAACGCAAAGTCTTTGGTGGCGATTGCCTACAATGATGACAATGAGGCAGTCATGTTGTTGGACATAGAAACTATACTGGCTGAAGTAGTCGGACTTGATGAGGGAATGGAGGTACCTTCCCTTGGGCGCGGTAATCTGGAATGGTCCTCACTCCATATCCTGCTGGTAGATGATTCGCGTACGGCCTTACTCATGCTCCAGTCACTGCTTGACAAGTTGGGTTGCAGGCACAACTCTTTGCAATCTGCAGATCAAGCGCTCGATTTTCTTAACGATTGTCTGCAGAAAAACTTACCTCTGGTCGACATGGTCATATCCGACATCGAAATGCCAGGCATGGACGGATTTACGCTGGCGCGTACAATCAGGGAAAACCCGGCCTTTCATGACCTCAAAATCATGCTACACAGTTCAATGAGCAATCCCACAAATCAAATAAAAGCCAAGCAGGCAGGCGCCAACGATTTTGTAGCAAAGTTTGACCCAGTATTTCTTTCAGAACGAATCGCTGCTCTGTGTGGTCTGACAGCATGATCCCAGCCCTGGGCTACCGGTTTCTAAACACATCTTGTCTTGGGTGATCAGGAACATTTGTCAATAATGTGTATAGTTAGACTGGTTCCAGTGTTCAGCCATTCATTTTCAGCCACTTTGCGTTTGTTTTTTTATGAATGATTTCGGCAGGCAAATCCCTTGATCTTTCCTGACAATATTTTGAGTTTGTCAGGCAGTGCTCTGAAATTCGTCCGAAGAAACCGGTCTACTCGTCATTGTCGCCGTCACTTCTTCGGGGCAATAAATATTCCCACTTCCTTGACATTGCCTGCCATTTCGTCGCATGATTGAGGACGAGTCCGAAGTCCGGAATTATTTAATGCAGCAATTTTTATACCCGTTGTGATTTACTTACCTAGGATATTTTATGGTCAAAGCAAGACTGCTTGTGGTTGATGATGAACCGATTCTCCTTGAACTGGTTGTTCGAAGATTGGAGAGGATGTCATACCAGGTCGTTGCCGCAAACTCAGGTATAAAAGCCCTGGAAATCCTGCAGGAGCATGAGATTGAGGTGCTAGTCACTGATTATAGGATGCCTGGGATGGACGGTTGTGAAATTATCACGAGGGCATTGCAACTGTTTCCGCTTCTGCAAGGTATTGTTGTAACCGGATATAGTGATATAAAATCGGCAATCAATGTGATGGGTGCAGGGGCATTCAATTATTTGCAAAAGCCCATTGATTTTGTTGAACTTAATGTGGTCATCGAAAAAAGTCTTGAAAAGCGTAGGCTGCTTCAGGACATACAGAACAAGCAGAAACAATTGGAGGACTATCGCCTTCATCTTGAAGATATCGTGGACAAACGAACGGTAGCGTTAATCGAGGCTAATGAAAGATTGAAAAAGGAAATAGAGGAAAGAAAATGCCTTGAGATTTCTCTCCGTGAAGCAAAAAAACTTGCGGAAAACGCCAGTAAGGCAAAGAGCGAATTTCTGGCAAATATGAGTCATGAAATACGCACTCCCATGACCAGCGCTATAGGTCTCCTCAATCTTGTACTCGATACGGAGCTTTTGCCAAAACAGAAAGCCTATCTGGAGATGGCGAGAATCTCGACCGTGGTCATGCACAATCTCCTTAATGATATTCTTGATTTTTCAAAGATAGAGGCGGGAAGATTGAATCTGGAGACCATTCTTTTTAACCCGCGAAAAGTTGTCAAGTCGGTAATCGATTTACAACATCTTCAAGCAGAAGAGAAATCCATACAGCTTTCCTCCATAGTTGCCGATGATGTTCCGGATTCGGTCATAGGTGACCCGAATCGTCTGCGCCAGATTATCCTCAATCTAGTCACCAATGCCATAAAGTTTACTCAATATGGCCAGGTTGAATTGATCTGTAGGCGGTTAACAGACGAAGATTCCAGTGATTCAAAAAATGTGGTTCTTCATTTTTCTGTAAGAGACACGGGCATTGGCATCAACAAGGATAAGATAGCTGTCATCTTTGAAGCCTTCACCCAGGCGGACAGCTCGACAACTCGGAGGTACGGAGGAGTTGGCCTTGGCCTGAATATTTGCAACAAACTTGTAGCCATGATGGGTGGGCAAATCTGGGCCGAAAGCGAGCCCGGCAAGGGGAGTATTTTTTACTTTACCTGTAAATTGTTAACCGAACGTACCGGGGAGGAAAAGAGAGGCGGGCTCTTGGCCAATTGCAGCGATGAGGAATGTGCATCCCCGGGAACTAAAGCCGGGACTGTTCTGGTTGTTGAGGACGACCAGACCAATCAATTGGTCATTCGCCAGATACTTGAGCATGAAGGGTTCACCGTTGTCAGTGCAATTGATGGCGTGACAGCCTTGCAACAACTTGATAGGCAATCTTTTGATATGGTTCTTTTGGATATTATGTTACCAAATATGGATGGCTATGAAGTCGTTCGCCGGATTCGACATCGGGAAAGCACTGCCGGAGATGGGACTGTTGGCATACCTGTTATTGCCTTGACCGGTTTGGCCAGTGAAGATGAGAAAAAGCGATGTTTGCAAGCCGGCATGAATGACTTTTTAGCCAAGCCTTTTGCTGTCAATGAATTCATTGCCAAGTTGCAGAAATATACGCACCCCCAGGTACTTCAACAACAGGTAGGGAACGGACATCAAGAAATAGCAAAAACCTCTCTGCTGATGGGCGAAATATTTGATGAAAATGATGCGCTGAATCGGGTTGCTGGTGATCGAGAGATGTTGGCAGAACTAATAATAACCTTTTTGCAGAAGGGTCCCGATACCATAGCCCTGTTGCGAAGAGCTGTTGATTCAGGTGAGAATATTCTCTTGATTGAACATGAAGTGCATTCCCTGAAGCAAATGGCCATTGAGATAGGAGGAACTAATTTAGCCGATGAACTTTTTAGCCTTTTGATGCAACTCAGGAAAAGGAAAATTATTAAGGATATTCAAAAACAGATCGATAGTTTGGTTGATGAATTTGAACGTTTCAGGAACGAGCCGAGGGTGCAGCACTTGGTTCAGACAAAATGAAAAAATCGAGCCGAATATAACCAAAAAATCCTGCAGAGTGGTTGGAATACTTGAGAGAAACACCCATGACGGATGCCCTGTAATGAACGAGAGCTTTTGCTCCGGAGGATGCAGGGAAAATAACGATTCAGGAGGATGGAAATGCCAAGCAAGAAGAACGCAAAGCTCAAAATACTCGTCGTAGAAGATGATTTTATGGTTAGGCAAGTTGTCCGCGACATTCTCGAAGAATTCGGGAGTGTAGATATTGCGGTGAATGGTGAAGAAGCTATCCAGGCCTTTCGTGTTGCTTGGCGTAAACAGGAGCCTTACGATCTGCTCTGCATGGACATTATGATGCCGGTAATGGATGGGAATGAGGCTTTGGTGAAAATTCGAGATGTTGAGAAATCTCTTGGCATAATTGGTTCTGCAGAGGTGAAGGTTATAATGCTAACTGCGCTTGATGATGCCAAGACCGTTGTGAAGGCCTATTCGAAAGGAGGGGCCACTTCATATATCGTAAAACCCATTGAAAAAGAGCGATTGGTGAACGAAATGCGAGATATTGGCTTGATTAACTGAGCAAGAGAGGCTCTGCTCTCATTGGAGAAGTGATGAATCGATAAATATCGACGCCAGCCCAGTCTCCGGCAGCCAGGCCCAAAGCCAGAAGAAGGGCAGCGATACCGGAAAAAGCAAGGATCAACAGGCGTGATTGGCTGCGCCACAGGGCAAAGTCCTCACGCTCATCGATTTTACTTTGCAGAAACCAAGGAGAACCGGGAACCGGTTGGATGTACGAAATAACCTTTTCGCCACAATCATCTGTCCCCCGTACTATCCCTGCCTTGCCGCTTACGGCAGCGGCAGACGGCACCTGGAGGCTGGTTTTCGGGATACGTAAATGCATGGCACTTTCCGGTCGGGAGCGTGCAGGCGGAGGGAAAATCACACTTTGAACTTTTTCATCAACTCCTGCAGTTGGCCAGCAAGGTCCGACAGGCCCTGGGCACTTGCCTGCACCTGGCTGCTGCTCGCACCCACTTGGTTGGCCTCCTGGTTGATCTCGGCGATATTTTTGGTGATTTCCGCTATGACCACGGTGCTCTGGGCCACATTTTCATTGACCTCGACAATACCCTGGGCGGCCTGCGAGATATTACCGGCAATCTCGTTGGTGGCGGCTGACTGTTCCACTACCGCCGTGGCGATGCCGTTAATGACATTGTTGATTTCCGAGATGACTGCGGTAATATTTTCAATATCGCCGATGGTTGAACTGGTGGTTGTTTGCATGTCACTGATCTGTCGCTTAATATCAACCGTCGCCGCCGCCGTCTGCCGGGCCAGTTCCTTAATTTCGTTGGCGACTACGGCAAAACCCTTGCCCGCCTCACCGGCCCTGGCTGCCTCGATGGTGGCGTTGAGGGCGAGGAGGTTGGTTTGCTCGGAGATCTCGGTGATCGTTTCCGTCACTTTGCCGACCTTTCGTGCCGATTCGCCGAGGGCGGTGATTTTTTCCGAGGTGGCTTGACTCTGCTTCACCGCTTTCTCCGATACTTCGCGGGCCTTTTCGGCGCTATGACTGATCTCGTTGACCGTAGCGGTCATCTCTTCAGTAGCGGTGGCGACCAAGCCGACGTTGCTGGAGCTTTGCTCCATGGCGGCGGAGACCGAATGGATGTTTGAACTCATTTCCTCTGCGGCGGTAGCGACCGTTCCTGATTTTTGAGCCGTTTCATGGGCCGAAGAAGACAGCTGCCGAGAGACGGCGGCAAGATCCGTTGAGGAGGTAGAAAGGGTGTTGATGCCGGTGATGATTTCGCCGATCATCGACCGCAATTGCCCCAGGGTGCCATTCATCGACTTGGCCATATTACCAATTTCATCCTTTTGGTCGATTTCAAGTTTGGTGGTCAAGTCGCCTTTAGCCATGGTCTCGGCCAGTTTCACCGTCAGGGCCACCGGACCGGTGATGGAACGGATGATGAGGAGTGCCGCGATTGCACCGACAACCAAGGCGACGAGCATCAAGACGATGATCAGGGTTTCTGCGTGGTTTGCGGCTTCTTTCGCTTCCTTGGCCTCATGCTTTGCCAGATCGTTGTGAAAGGTGACAACCTCATCGCTGGCGGCAAAATATTTGCTTTGCGCCGCCCGAATGGTAGTGAGCAACATTCCCTTAGCTTTGTCGAGGTCGCCCGCCTTCACCAGTTCGATATATTGTTTATATAACTCGATATAGCCCACCCGAGCGTCGAGGAGGGCTTGAGTTTTGGCTTTGTCTTCCTTGCTCACGCTGGTTTTTTGCAGGATGTCGATGTTCTTGCCGATAGTATCCCGGGCCTTTTCGACGCGCAGCAACTCGGCCTGTTGGGTCTCTTTACTGGTATCGATGATGATATTGCGAAGGGCCCGGGCAATGATATTGATGTTGGCGATGATGCCGTTAGCCACTTCAACCTTCGGCATGCGATCTTCGGCCAGGGTTGTGACATCATCGCTCAACCCTGAGATCATTTTAAAAGATATACCGCCGTTGATCAGCAAGAGTACGAGAACCAGGCCAAAGGCCAGGATCAGCCGGGTTCCGATTTTCATGTTTTTCAGCATTTTTCTCTCCTTGAAGTAGTATTGCACGCTTTATTCTTTCTTATATCGCCTGCTTGGATCAATGGTTGTTTAGCAAGAAATATTCCATCCAAGATAGAGTGATCGGTAATCAACTGCTTTGCCCAGCATATCTCACCTTCCAGGCAAGAAACAAAGCGCGGGTACTTATTTTCCGGTTACCATAATTCTGCCTTTCCGGGTGCAGGAGGTGAGTTTACCTCCCATTTTTCAGAGGTAATGGCCGTAATGGTCAGTTTAGCCACTCACCTTTGAAGAAATATCTTTATATTACAAATAGATATTGTTTTATACAGGCTTGCTGTCCGGGGAGGTGAATTTACCACTCGGAATTTTACGCAGCAACTTTCGCAAAGATTGTTTGTCGGGAGATTGAGGTCTTTCTCGTTCAGGGAGTCGTCGAGGTCTTAAGGGATTGTTTGATCGCCGCTGTCAATTCTGCCTCGGCCAGCGGTTTGACAAAAAAGAAACTGACTTTGGCGGTGCGTAGCGCCTGTTCGGTAATGCCAACGTCCTGTTCCGTCACGACAATGACCGGTGGATGGTCGATGCCGGAGGTTGTTGCCAGTTTTTCCAGCTGTTTCAGGATGGAGATGCATGAACGATTCTCACCAAACAGCTCGAAAATGATCAGGTCGAACATCTCTACCAAGAGAAATTCGGCGTCGAATTCTTCGAGAACCAGGTGGATTGGGGAAATGTTCATGGTTGCCAGAACCCCTTCGACGGTCAGCATGGCGCTCCGGTCATCGTAAATCAGCAAAACATTCGACATTTCAGTTCCTGGGTGGGTGGAGATTTGCGCTTTTGCACCACATGATCTGGGAACAATCTAGCAATTTCTGCACCAAGGAATAAGCCAAACAAAGGTTGTTGTATATCTATCTGAAATTAAAATCTATTCTTTAATATTTATTTTTATATGCGGAGTTGCCGGTGCCATAGCACGTGTCTTTTCGGCAAGCCTGCCATGACACCATAAAAGTGATCTGCTACAATCGGTACCCTTCTTATAACCAATGGAGGATTACCGATGGATCAATCACCAGCATTCCCCCTCGCTACACTACCAGAA
>Ga0209697_10002956_pt1 | contig 23659 bp, 18 predicted proteins | sample AliMusrvi5mmetaG_FD_184115 | JGI IMG/M metagenome (GOLD analysis project Ga0209697, IMG submission 184115) | Freshwater lake bacterial and archeal communities from Alinen Mustajarvi, Finland, to study Microbial Dark Matter (Phase II) - Alinen... | ecosystem: Environmental > Aquatic > Freshwater...
TGGACTCCGTGGACACCCAAGCTCGCCGCCACCCTCTCGCTCATCGCCGACCTGCTAGACCAGGGCGAACAGGTGATGATCGGCTCGCCCTTCACCCGCTTCGCCCAAGTGCTCCACGAGCTGCTCACCGAAGCCCGCGTAACATCCCTCCACCTCGACGGCTCCATCCCGCCGCGTGATCGCGGCATTCTCGCCGCCACCTTCAAGCGCATGGAAGCTTCGGTCCTTGTCGCCGGCCTCGCCTCGATGGCCCGCGGCCACTCGTTTGAAAATTGTTCCCACCTGATCCTCCCCGCCTACTCGTGGGCGATGGACGAGAACGCCCAATTCATCGACCGCATCTGGCGGCTCAACTCGCCGCGCCCCGTCACCATCTACATTCTCACCGCCAGCGGCACCATCGACGAACGCCTCGCCGAATCCTTCTCCGACAAGAGCGACACCGCCCAACTCTCCCTCGACGGCCGCCTGTTCCCGGAAACCATCGAAGACCTCGATCCGGAATTGCTTCTCGCCGAAGCCTACGACGCATTTCAAAACAACGGCGCGGAAACCATCGACGAATCCCTGCTGGAACAAGGCTGGTCCGCGCTTGCCAAGCGCCTGAGCTGGTCGCAGACTCGCTTTAACGAGTTCCACCCTCCTGTCGTCGCCCCCACCGTCACCGCCGCTGACCTCGCCATCGCCGCTGACCTCGCCATCGCCATGCAAAACCACGGCACCGACCCGCTTTTCGACCACGCCATCGCCAAGGAACGCTTCCGCCAAAACCTCAACCGCAACTTCCCGAAACCATGAAAGCCCCCCGCAAACCTGACCCTGAAATCGACATCCACGAACTGCTGCACTTCTTCGGCCTCGACGAGGATTTTTCCGACCTCGGCCCGGAAAACATTGCCGCGATCCCACAGGACCAATGGGAAGACTGCACCCAAGTCATCCCGCCACCCGCCATCCAACGCTACCTCAAATCCGGTGATACCCTCACCCACCACACCATCGAGATGATGGAACTGGCCATGGAGAAGGCTTTCGGGGTCGAAGCCCCGTGGTTCATCACCTGCATCCGCGATGGCAGCGAAGACGACGGAACACTCGCCGTGAACCACTTCATGCTCGGGCGGGAAGAACCCGACGCGGACCCGGATGCTCTCAAGAACCTTATCAAATCCTTGAAACCCTAACGCTAGGGTGGGCAAGGCATCCGCTAAATGTTCCACAGCGTGGCAATTCCTTGCCCTTGGACCAGTGGGACATGCCCCGCCAGAGTCCCCAACGGCAGTGAGAAACCGGAAAACTGAAGGGATGAATCCCAACATGGGACATCCAAAAAAACTTTGCCGCACAGCGATATCTCGGTGTCTTACGACCCCTGCAAGTCTTTGCAAATCAATAGATTCCTTCTGCGGTGGTGGACTGGTTTTGCCGTCACCCGTCAGTTGGCGCGACATTGCTCGGGTCATGGGCGCGGAATCGCAAGCCGTTCCCGAACCAGTTCCCGTGGGAGGAAATTGGCTGCGTGACTGGCGCAATATTCAGCTTGCGGGCGAGCGAAAGGCTCGGTTAGCCTCCGCCATGCAAGTGAAACTTGATGAGATGGGATGTGCGGCCTTGGATGCGCCAGCTGCCTGCTTGTTTTCTGGCTCGATTTGCTCGCCGTGTCGCTAACGCCTTCTCACCGGGATGGAAATCATCGACAACATCACCCACCTTCTCGGAGACAACCTCAAGAAATCCGTCTCGCCCGGCGCGAAGCTCAAGATTGCGGCCTCTTGCTTTTCCATTTACGCGTTCGAGGCCCTCAGGAATGAGCTCGAACAGATTGAATCCCTCGAATTCGTCTTCACTTCACCGACGTTCGTTCCGGCAGAAGTCACTGACAAGGTGAGGAAGGAACGCCGCGAATTCCACATCCCAAGGGCCGAGCGCGAGCGCGGCTTTTTTGGCACCGAATTCGAGATCCGACTGAAAAACGAACTTACCCAGCGCGCAATCGCGAAGGAGTGTGCCGAGTGGATGCGCCGGAAAGCCAAATTTCGCTCAAATCGAGGGAAGGCTCCGATGCAGCAGTTCGCATGCGTGAAAGGCGATTCACAGGATGCCATTTACCTGCCACTCCACGGTTTTACCGCTGTCGATCTTGGGTACCAGCAGGGCGACGCCGTTTCCAATTTCGTCAACAAGTTCGACGATCCGGTCAGCACGACCACTTACCTGAACCTTTTCGAGCAAGTTTGGAAGGACGAGGAGAAGCTCCAGGATGTCACGGAGGCCCTCTGCGATCATATCGCGTCGGTGTATCAGGAGAATTCACCCGAGCGGATCTACTTCCTCATCCTCTACAACATCTTCAACGAGTTTCTCGAAGACATCAGCGAGGACGTTCTGCCCAACGACCTCACCGGCTATCAGGACACGCTCATCTGGCAGAAGCTCTTTTCATTCCAGCGTGACGGAGCAACCGGCATCATCAATAAGCTGGAAACCTACAACGGCTGCATCTTGGCCGACAGCGTCGGCCTCGGCAAGACCTTCACCGCACTCGCCGTTGTCAAATACTATGAGCTTCGGAACAAATCCGTACTCGTTCTCTGCCCGAAGAAACTCGCGGACAACTGGCTGAACTACAACCGGAACCTTGTCACTAACCTCTTCGCCAAGGACCGTTTCAATTACGACGTCCTTTGCCACACTGATCTCCAGCGCACCAACGGCTATTCCTGCGGCATTCCGCTCAACCGGATCAACTGGGGAAACTACGACCTGGTCGTTATCGACGAGTCCCACAACTTCCGGAACAACGACGCCTACAAGGAAAGGGAGACCCGCTATCAGAAATTGATGAACTCCGTGATCAAGGACGGCGTCAAGACCAAGGTGCTGATGCTTTCGGCCACTCCTGTCAACAACCGCTTCAACGATCTCCGAAACCAGCTCGCCCTCGCCTACGAAGGTGACCCGGAGACCCTAAACGTGAAACTCCGCACCGAAAAGGACATCGACGAGATATTCCGTCGTGCCCAGGCGACTTTCAATTCCTGGTCCAAGCTGCCGCCAGAGCAACGCACAGCCGCTGCCATCCTCGAATCTCTGGACTTTGACTTCTTCGAGTTGCTCGACAGCGTGACGATCGCCCGCTCCCGCAAGCACATTCAGACCTTCTATGACACCAGGGACATCGGCACATTTCCCACCCGGCTGAAGCCGCAATCCTTTCATTGCGCTCTGACCCATCGTTCCGACGTCATCGGCTTCAATGACATTTTCAACGAGCTCTCGCTCATGAAGTTGGCGGTTTACACTCCGGTCAGCTACATCCTCCCAAGTCGCCGTGAGAAATACGAGGCCGGCGGTGATTCCGAACGGACGGCCAATCTTAGCCAAAGTGGACGCGAAAAGGGCATCCAGGCCCTAATGACCGTGAACCTGCTCAAACGGTTGGAAAGCTCTGTCCAAGCGTTCCGGCTTACTCTACGAAGCCTTCACCGCAATCATTTGACCACCCTCGGCAAGATCGAGGAGTTCAAAAAAACCGGCCGCGACGCCACCTTCGACGATCTCTCAGCCGTCTTTTCCAATGCCGAGCCCGACGACGACGATTTACCCGATCCTGATGACGAAAGCATCGGTGGCAAATTCCCGATCCATCTCTCCGACATGGATATTCCGTCATGGGAGCACGACCTCAACGACGATCTCGGCATTATCAATTACCTGCTGGTGGAAATGGACAAGATCACTCCGTCGGATGACACCAAACTCCAACACCTCAAGACCCAGATCCACAGCAAGCTGGCGTCTCCCATCAATCACGGAAACAAGAAGATCCTCATTTTCACCGCCTTTGCGGACACCGCCGACTACCTTTACGAGCACCTCGCCTCGGCGCTGCGTGAGAGCCACCAACTCCACACCGGGAAAGTCACCGGTAGCGGTGCCCCCAAGTCCACGCTCAAAAAGAGCTACGACTTCCAGTCCTTGCTCACCCTTTTCTCACCGCTATCGAAGGAAAAGGCAGCCATCCTTCCGAAGGAGGTGGGCGAACTCGACATTCTCATCGGCACCGACTGCATCTCAGAGGGGCAGAACCTTCAGGACTGCGATTACCTGATCAACTACGACATCCACTGGAACCCCGTCCGCATCATACAACGATTCGGGCGCATTGACCGGATTGGCTCCCGGAATGCCTGCATCCAGCTCGTCAACTACTGGCCGGACATCACGCTGGACGAATACATCAACCTCAAGGAACGTGTCGAAAACCGCATGGTCATCGCGGATGCCGTCGCCACAGGTGACGACAACCCGCTCAACCAGGAGTCCAACGACATCGCCTATCGTAGGGAACAACTCCGCCGTCTTCAGGATGAAGTCATTGAGCTGGAGGACCTGAAAACCGGTGTCTCTATCACGGATCTCGGACTGAACGATTTCCGCATGGATCTTCTGAACTACGTGAAGGAGCGGGGCGATCTCGCTAATGTTCCCAATGGCATGCACGCCGTTGTTCCAGCCGATCCCGCCCGCGGCCTGCCGCCCGGCGTCATCTTCGCCCTGCGTAATTGCAATGGCGCTGTGAACATCAACCAACAAAACCGCCTTCATCCCTATTACCTCATCTACGTCGGGCAGGACGGCCAGGTCATCGTCGACCACACCTCCGTTAAGCCCTTGCTCGATCTCATCCGCGCTGCCTGCAAGGATCAGGGTGAGCCCATCCCGGCGGCCTATCAGCCCTTTAACATCGTCACTCGCGATGGCCGCGACATGAGCACTTGCTCCGCTCTTCTGGATCAGGCCATCCGCTCGATGATCGACCGGAAGGAGGAGAGCGACATTGACAGCCTCTTCACCGGCACAAAGACCACGGCACTCGTCCACGATATTCGAGGTCTCGATGACTTCGAACTAATCGCATTTCTCGTGATCAGGAAGCACGATCCCGCAAACCAGTAAGAACCACCTGTCAGAACCACCAGCCCTAGTCTCGCTCCAAATTTTCCGGTCCCATGTTCGAGTTTCCAAAAAAAGCGGAGTTCAACCGACCGCTGCCCAAGGCGAAGATCTACACCTTCGCCAAGCCCAGCCGCAGTGTGCGTGACCGCTTTGTTTCCGAAATCCAGGCCATTGTTTGGAAATACAAGCTCTCCCCGGAGACAACGAACCTTCCCGCCCGCCACGGTGTCGAGGAAATCCAAGTCTTCGAACTCGTCCTCAAGCGCCCCGAATCCTGTGGGGACCTGCTCCGCGTCATCGACCGATCCCTCGCCTTCCCCACTTTCTTTCTGCTCACCCACGGCAAACGCTTTCGCACCGTTGCCGCCTACAAGCGGCCCAGTGAAGCAGATCCGGCGAAATGGGTCACGGATGGCTACTTTGAGACACCTTGGCAGGCACTGGATGCTCCGCCGGTTGCACTCCCGATTGCGCTCGACCTTGCTGCCCTTTACGAGGGGATGCTTCGCCAACTCATCCCGCAACCGCCTCTCCCCGGCGAATCCTTGCGAGCCCAGGTCGAGCGCATCGCCAGGATCCAGACGAAGGAAAACGAGCGCCGCCTCCTTGGATCCCGCCTCGCCAAAGAAAGGCAATTCAACCGCAAGGTTGGCCTGAATCAGCAACTCCGTGCCCTGAACACGGAAATCGCCGGGCTTGCATCCAACGACGCCTCCACCCAAGATTCTCCCGGAAGTTCCTCCTGATGCCCGCTACCCGGGAATTGTCTGGACTTCATGATTCATTCTTCACCCTCCAAAAATGGACAAACTCAAATTCCACACCCCGGACATCACCGCCGAGAACGTCGGGAAGATCGCCGCGCTCTTTCCGAACTGCGTGACGGAAGATCAAGGCGAAGACGGCAAGATACGGCATGCCATCGACTTCGACTTGCTGCGTCAGGAACTTTCCACTTCCATCGTCGAAGGCCCGCGCGAACGCTACCATCTCGATTGGCCGGGGAAGCGTGAGGCTTTGCTTGCGGCCAATTCACCGATTGCCAAAACTCTGCGGCCCTGTCGTGAGGAATCTGTGGACTTTGACACTACTAAAAACCTTTTCATCGAAGGCGACAACCTTGATGCCCTCAAGCTGTTGCAGGAGGCCTACCTCGGGAAGGTGAAGCTGATCTACATCGATCCTCCCTATAACACCGGAAACGATTTTATCTATGACGATGACTTCGCTGAAGATTCGGAGTCATATTTTGTCAGATCCAATCAGCGCGACGACGAAGGCAATCGAATGATCGCAAACACCAATGCCAACGGTCGATTTCATTCTGACTGGGCCACAATGCTTTATTCGCGTCTGAAGCTTGCCCGGAACCTTCTTCGCGAGGATGGCTCGATCTTTATCTCTATTGACGACAACGAAATCACAAACCTAAGGCAGCTTTGTGATGAGGTTTTTGGCAGTGATAACTTTGTGTCCACCATCGTCTGGCAGCGCTCAAAGAAGGGCGACGCAAAATTGATTGCTAAAGTTCATGAATATATTGTTTGCTATGCACGAAACAAAACAGCCTTGATCGGGGCTGGACTCTGGAGGAGGAAAAAAGCCGGCGCTGACGAAGTGATCGCCCAGTATGCAACGTTCAAACGGTCATTCCGTGATGACCACACAAAAATTAGAGAGGCTATGCAGACCTGGTATCGAGGATTGTCTGAGAACGATCCGCGGAAGGCTCACAAGCACTATAATTGGTCTGATGCCCGAGGCTTGTATTTCGCCGATAACTTTGCTGGACCGGACGACGGGCGAGATAGCAGACCGCGACACGACATCATACACCCGATCACGAAGAAATCATGCAAAAAGCCATCTACGGGATGGCGGTGGGATGAGGCCAAGACAAAATGGGCGTTGGACCAAGATCCCTCACGTATTCACTTTGGGCCTGACGAGACGACTATCCCAAACCGAAAGAGCTATCTTAAAGAGATCAGTGTTGAGCCCTATCCATCCATTTTCTATCGCGATGGCCGCTCAGCAACGTTAGAGGTAGAGAGTCTTGTTGGGAAGGGTTGGTTTGAGTTTCCAAAAAACACAGATGTCCTCGCCGAAATTATCGAGCTTGCCTCTGGCCCCGATGACGTGGTGATGGACTTCTTCGCCGGATCGGGCAGCACAGGCCATGCTGCCTATCTCGTGAACGCGACGGAACAGAGCAACCGGCGTTTTGTGCTTGTACAACTGCCCGAACCGACAGATCGCAAGGGCTATGCGACCATCGCTGAGATTACAAAACAGCGCATCCGTCGTGCCGGGCAAAAGATCAAAGCGGACAATGCCACTACTTCTCCGAACCTCGATATAGGCTTCCGAGTCCTGAAGATTGAAACGTCCAATATGAAGGACGTTTATTACGCCCCGGACTCGGTGAAACAAGACGACCTTCTAGCGCAGGCTGACAACCTCAAAGCGGGGCGCACACCGGAAGACCTGCTTTTTCAGGTTCTGCTCGATCTGGGCCTCGATCTCTCCCTTCCTATCACGCAGGAAACCATCGAAGGGAAAACTGTCTTTTTTGTTGATGAGAACGCGCTTGCTGCCTGCTTTGATCCCAAGCTCAGCGAAGACTTCGTGAAGCAACTTGCTAGGCGGCGAACAGCCCAGGACCTCCCGCTGCTGCGCGCAGTCTTTCGAGACTCCAGCTACGGCAACGACAGCGTGAAAATCAACGTGGAACAGATTTTCAAACTCCTCAGCCCTTCCACGGAACTCAAGACACTCTGACCCGTGAAACTGAAGTTCAAACAACAGGCCTATCAATCCCACGCCGTGGAGGCGGTGACCGATTGTTTCGCCGGCCAACCGAAGCACGAGCGGACCTTCTACCGCATCGATCCAGGCCGTGGAGGGAAGAGTGGCCAACAGATCCTTATCGAGGATGACGGCTTCAAGAATCACGACATAGCCCTGCCCGCCGCAGTGCTGCTGAAAAACCTTCGCCGCGTCCAGCAGCGTCAGAATCTGCCTCAGTCAAACTCCTTGGTCGAAACCAAGAACGTTTCCCCTGTCAATCTCGACGTGGAGATGGAAACCGGCACCGGCAAGACCTACTGCTATATCAAGACGATGTTTGAGCTGAACCGCCTTTACGGCTGGAGCAAGTTCATCGTGGTGGTCCCCAGCATCGCGATCCGCGAAGGAGTCCACAAGTCTCTGGAAATCACAACCGAGCATTTCCTGGAGCAATATGGCAAGCGCGCCCGCTTCTTTATCTATGATTCCAAGCAGCTACACAATCTTGAGAGCTTTTCTTCTAATGGCGGAATCAATGTGATGATCATCAACGTGCAGGCTTTCAACGCCACCGGCAAGGACGCCCGCCGGATCTATGAAGAGTTGGACGATTTCCAGTCCCGTAAGCCCATCGACGTCATCTGCGCCAACCGCCCAATCCTCATTCTCGACGAACCTCAGAAGATGGAGGGCAAAAAAACCGTCGATTCCTTGGGAAGGTTCAACCCGTTGATGATCCTGCGCTACTCAGCAACCCACAAGACGGAGCATAACAAGATCCACCGCCTTGACGCGCTGGACGCCTACAATCAGAAGCTCGTCAAGAAGATCGCAGTCCGCGGCATAACCGTGCGCGGCTTGAGCGGCACCAACTCGTACCTCTACCTCCAGTCTATCGAGATTTCCACTAGCGCGCCCACGGCGCGGATTGAGTTCGAGGTCAAACAGACATCGGGCATCAAGCGGATCGTCCGGAAGTTCGGCAAGGGGGATAATCTTCATGACCTGTCCGGAAGCCTCAACCAATACAAGGGATTCGTCATCTCTGACATTGACGCCAGGGATAACACCGTGTCCTTTACCAACGGTGTCGTTCTGGAAGCCGGAGACGCCACGGGTGATGTGAACGAATCGGCCCTTCGCCGCATCCAAATTCGCGAAGCGGTCCGCGCCCATTTCGAGAAGGAGCAAGGACTCTTTTCCCAAGGCATCAAGGTGCTGAGTTTGTTCTTCATCGACGAGGTCGCAAAATACCGTCAGTATGACGACAATGGCGAGGTGCCCGGTGAATATGCGACGATCTTCGAGGAGGAATACAACCAGCACCTCAACGAAATTCTCGAACTCGAAGAAACCGAATACACCCGCCACCTGAAGGGGATTGTAACCGGCAAGACCCACAACGGATACTTCTCCATCGACAAGAAAACCAAACGCATGGTCGATCCCGACGTGTCCGCACGCGGCGATACCAAGGGCGAAGCGGATGACGTCGACGCCTACGATTTGATACTAAGAGACAAGGAGCGCCTCTTGTCCTTCCGTGAACCCGTCCGATTCATTTTCTCCCATTCCGCCCTCCGCGAGGGCTGGGACAATCCGAACGTCTTTGTGATCTGCACCCTCAAGCACAGCGACAACACGGTTTCCCGCCGCCAGGAAGTCGGCCGCGGTCTCCGCCTCTGTGTGAACCAGAACGGCGACCGCATCGACCATCCGGCAATCGTCCATGATGTGAACGTTCTGACCGTGGTTGCCAGCGAGAGTTACAAGGATTTCGTCACCGCGCTACAAAAGGACATCAGCGATTCGCTTTCTGCGCGTCCCCGGTTCGCCGACGAAAAGTTTTTCACTGGCAAAATCATCAAGAGCGAGAGCGGCGAAGTCACCATTACCCCTGACCTCGCCAAGAAGATCTATCGGTATCTCGTCAAGAATGATTACACCGACGATGCCGACCGCATTACCAGCTCCTACCATGAAGCCAAGGCGGACGGTAAACTAGCAGAACTCCCCCAGGAATTGGTACCACACGCCGAACAGGTTTTCAAGCTCATCGACAGCGTCTTCAGCGATGCGGACCTCGATGGACAGTTTTCCAATGGAAGAAATGCGAAGGAGAACCCGCTGAACGCCAATTTTCAGAAGAAGGAATTCCAAGCCCTTTGGAACAAGATTAACCGCAAAGCCGTTTACACCGTCCACTTCGAGACCGACGAGTTGGTGGCCAAATGCATCAAGGCACTCGACAAGGAATTGAAGATCAGCCCGCTCCAATACACCGTCCAACGCGGGGAGCAGGCCGAACAAGCCAACTTCGAGGATTTCAATAGCGGCGATGGCTTTGCGCTTATGGAAACCGAGACAACTAATGAAAAGTCGTCGATCCGGTCGTCGGTGAAATACGACATCTTGGGCAAGATCGCGGAAGGCACGAAACTCACCCGCTCCACCGTCGCCTCAATTCTTCACGGCATTCGCTTCGACACATTTGGCCAATACTGCCTCAATCCAGAGGATTTCCTAATGAAGGCCACACGAATCGTCAACGAGCAGAAGGCCACCGTTATTATCGAACATCTCGCCTATAGCCCGTTGGAAGACACGTTCTCCACCGATATTTTCACCGCTGGCAAGGCCAAGGAGGATTTTAGCAAGGCCGTAAAGACCGACCGCCACATCTACGACTATGTCTTCACTGATTCGGCCAACGAAAAGAACTTTGTCACGGAGCTCGACACCTCCAAGGAAATCGTCGTCTATGCCAAGCTCCCCCGAGGCTTTTCCATCCCAACCCCCGTCGGCGACTACAATCCCGACTGGGCCATTGCTTTCGAGGACGGCAAGGTGAAACACATCTACTTTATCGCCGAAACCAAGGGCAGCATGTCCTCGATGGAGTTGCGGAAGATCGAGGAGTCAAAGATCGAGTGTGCTCGGAAATTCTTTGCCAAGATCACCTCGGATCAGGTGAAATACGACGTAGTGGATAGCTACGCGAAACTGATGGAGTTAGTAAAGTAATGAATGATTTATGAAGACCACTCTAGATACCATATTGTGGGGAATCCGCGCAGGAAGAGCCGGCGAAGCAGACGATCTATTTCTCAAGAAGAACCGCCTCGGGCTCGGTTGGGTGAAAATGGCAGATGTTGGGAACATCAAGCCGGACCGTGAATCGTTTAAGGCTGCATATACCACTGCGTATCCTGACGAAAAGGCGGGAGCCATACCGGGACAGGCTGGTCAGATCTTCCGATTCTTGCATGAAATGAATCCTGGTGATTTGGTCATTTACCCGGCAAAGAATCCGCGGCGTATTCATTTCGGACGTGTGGAAGGTGGCTACAAATATGAACCCAAAATCGACCACGAATTTCCTCAACAACGAACCGTGACTTGGCTGAAGTCTGTGCCCCGGACATTGTTTTCACAAGGTGCTCTATACGAGATCGGATCAGCAATGACCCTATTCCAAGTGAAGAACTACGCCCATGAGTTTCTCGCAGCTTTAGAGGGGAAGGTGTTGGAACCAACAACGGTTGGCGATGATTCAGTGGCCTCCGCCGCAGGGGACATCGAGGAGACAACGCGTGATTTTGTGCTCAAAACACTTTCACAAAAAATGAAAGGCTTGCCGCTGGAGGAATTCATCCAACACCTATTGGAATGCATGGGTTACCATGCCCGCCTCACGAGAAAGAATGAGCCGAGTGTTGATCTTATCGCTCACAAGGATTTGCTTGGAATCGAACCGCCGATCATTAAGGTGCAAGTAAAAAGCGGAGATGGAGCCATTTCAGACAAGGATGTTTCAGCACTCTACGGCAAACTTTCCCACGGCGAATACGGTCTTTTCATCACATTGGGAAGCTACTCGCCACAAGCTCGGAATTTCGAGCAATCGAAGGGAAATCTCCGCCTGATTGACGGTGAAGAACTTGTGGACCTGATATTTGCTCACTACGACGCATTTGATTCACGTTACAAAGGTCTGCTGCCATTGAGACGGGTGTTCGTTCCTGCGGCTGTTGAAACATCACAGGAATAGACCTGAACCAAAATATAGCCTTCGATTCCAAAGAAATGAGTCTTCAAAATACCGATTCGTTATGGCGCTACATGAAGCTCAGCACCTTCCTGCTTTTGCTGGATGGGAAGGCTTGGTTTCCCTCAGTGGCGTCATTGCGGGCAGGTGATCCGCTGGAGGCGGCGTTGGGAAACGAACTCTATGAATTGCTATGGAATCGTCTGGAAGAAGATGGCGATTCTGATGCAATTGAATGGCTTTCACGCGACCGTGATTGGCCCGATGGTCACCCCTATACTGACCCCGGCCCCATCTGTTCTCCGATCTATGGAAAAACTCTTGCCGATGAGATCGCCCGGTTAAGAGCTGTTTGGTGTTGGTTTAAATCGGGTATCGAATCTGCAGCCATGTGGTCAGTTTACGGCCATCAGGGGGTGGCGATTAGGACTGATCGCGACCGATTGGAAAGAGCCCTGCCAGCCGGTAAGGGCTTTCGAATCGACGATATGACTTACGTGGATCGCCGCGGATCCGCGGAACGGAACATAAGCAGAATCGTCAAGCATCAGCCGGATTTGATTCTGCGCCCGCATTTTCTCAAAGCCGTCGAGTACCAACACGAACAGGAGGTACGTGTGGCTGGCCATTGCCCGGCAGGTGCCAAGGGGCTGATGGTCACCGGCATTAGAACCGAATTATTGATACGAGAAGTCCTGATCTCACCACTCCTGCCGCCTGCGGAAGCCGCCGCGATTGAACGAATTGTCGCCCAACGGTTTGAGAATCCAACATTTACCGTGAAGCGCTCCAGTCTCGCAGCGGAGACAGATGGAGCTCTATTTGCGGAGTCGATTACCGAGGGGCTTTACGGAGACTCTGATGACCGCATCGACACCACCCTGCTACCCTCCAAATTCGGACTCTTGTGAACTATCCCAATCGCCTGGTAACTCCAAGCCTCAACGTATTGACTATCCCATGAGCTACGAAGATGCATTCTTATCCACCGTTCAAACCACTGTGCAGGACGCTTTCCGCGAACTGCTTTCAAACAAGCACCTCTATCAAACCGTCAGACCTTCCACGGAAAAGATCGACGAGAAAGCCAAACAGCTTCACGACAAAGAATTAAGAGAATCCGCCAAACCTAGCGTCGGCTCTCTATCATCAGCACCTAAAGGTGGAGCCCCCCCTTTTGAGCGAGTCCAGGGAGTCGCGACAAAACTCCTAGGGCTTGGATGGCAACCCAAGGTTCCAGACCCTAGATTTGGAAGAGGAATCTTCCCCGGCGACCAGCCCAACAAGATCCTAGAAATCGAATTCGATCTACCAACCATCCGAACCACCTGCACAGTCTGCAAAACAGACGAACCCTTCAACCCCATCCATTGTAGCATCCCATCCACAAAGGGAAGCTACCACAATACCCCCTACAACGAACAAGACTTTGTCCTTCAATACCAATGCCAAGCCTGCAAGGGACAACCTGTCACCTTCCTCTTGCACCGCAGCAAGGAGAAACTCCGCCTCAGCGGCAGGGAACCAATGGAAATCGTCACCGTTCCCGCTGATATCCCCAAAACCCACCAAGACCACTACTCGTCTGCGATCATTGCCTATCAGTCCGGCCAAGTTCTCCCTGCCATCTTCATGCTCCGCGTGTTCATCGAACAATACTGGCTCTCCTTCCCTACCGTTCGGGCCGCAGCAAACGCCACACGATTCTCAGGAGACATCATGGGAGAGGAATACAAAAAGCTCCTCCCTGGCGACTTCAAAAGTCGATTCCCAACCCTTCTCGAAACCTACGGAAGTCTCAGCGGCGCCATCCACACGGCCAACGCAGACGAACCAATCTTCTCGGCCGCAAAGAGCAACGTCCTGAAACACTTTGAAGCCATTCGGGCCTTTGATCTCGATCTGATCATGCCACCACCCCCAAAGGAAGACGACGCTTCCTCTTAACATCACTCTCAGGCCATGCGACAACGATCCCAGCGGACAAAAAAAGCCGGACTGACCGATAGCACCGGCCAGCACGGCGTCAATCTGGTTGAAGAATACATTCTCCAGATGGGATTCACATGGAACCAGACCTATCGGGATTCAGGCATCGACGGATACATTGAAATCGTCGAAACCGCCACGCGAACGGCGACCAATCGAATTGTCCAGGTTCAGGTCAAAGCGACAACCCGCGAATTCCAATCCGAAACACCCAACGCACTCTCGTTCTCATGCGACCCCGCCGACATCGACTATTGGCTTATGGGCAATGCCCCCGTCATTCTGATTGTCTGCCGACCACTTACCCGCGAAGCATACTGGAAGGACATCAAGGCTTACTTTCTAGATCCTAAAAATAATAAAACAAACACTGTCCGTTTTCACAAAGCCGCTGACAGGTTCGATGGATCGACCGGCCCGCTGCTAGCCAACCTGGCCCAGCCAAGAGGCGGACTCCACCTCGGTCCATTGCCCAAGAAAGAGACGCTCATAAGCAACCTCTTCCCCGTCGAATCGTTTCCGAAGACCATTTGGTCTGCCTCCTCGAAACACAACCGCGACGGATTCGTCGAAGCCTTGAAAAACCTTCCTAGAGGAAATGCTCATCTCCGTGAATTCTTCCTCAACAGCGACACGGTCTATTCCTTCCTCAACCTATCCGAAGAGCCACTGCGGCATCTCATTGAACCCGGAACCATCGAAACCAATTCATCCGACGAATGGGCGCTCGCTGACGACCCTGATCTGAAACGACACTTCGTACAACTCCTCAACCTCTGTCTGCGCCAATACTGCTTTGAACAGAAGATCGCCTATTTCTTTGACAAGAAGCTTCTCTACTTCATGTGGGAGTGCAAAACCGAAGGTCGCCGCATCCGAGCAAAATCCCTCCAGAACACCGGCACACAATCTGTCGCCGAATGGCATCCCTCCAAACTGGAAGAAGGCGACGGATACTTCCGCCATAAGGCCTTTCACCCGAATTTCGTCCGCCTTGATAGCCGCTGGTATCTCGAAGTTACCCCAACCTACTACTTCACCGCCGACGGCAGAACCGAATATTGGAACTCCGAAACCCTCCTCTCCGGCATCAAACGCCTCGACCGGCACGAAGCAGTTCGGGGGGGGCTCCTTCTCTGGAAAGCGATCCTCACAGAACGTGATCTCACCAAACGCTACAATATGATTCGATTCGACCAACCCCTCGAATTCGATCTCAACATCGGCATCGACGACGAAGCCTGGAGACTGGCTGGAACCGCCGAAATCATTAGCGATGAGGACGACGAAGTTGATGATGTCGACGAACATGCGGAAGACCCCAGCCAACCAATGCTATGGTGATTTCCCACATTCCAGAACCCAAACTTGAATTCGGAAACGGCGGTCTTCACGTCGACATCCGTTTCGGCCTTATGGATCACGGCCCCCAGGACATCGACCAACCGCGCCGCCCTGAACGAATCCGCGTCGCCATCATCGGCTCCGAGGAATCCATCGAAGGCACATCCCAATGGTTCGAAAAATGCCGGGAAATTATACCCGCCAAGGAGGGGAAAAAGAAGAATCTCTTCCCGGAATTCCCAGGCTTTAACGAAAGCTGCTGCTTCCGCTCAACCGTCGTAACAGACTCGTCCCTCACCCAATCGTTTGCCCCACGGGAATACACGTGCGGCAATAAGGACTGGACCTACGACAAGCGTATCGACCACGCAGCCAGAACCTTCGCCGACGGCATCGAGCAACTCGCCGATAAATCCCCCGACGTGATTCTGCTCGCCATGCCGCTTGAACTTGTCAACTACCTCGACCAAGCCGAGGCCAACCGTCCAAAAGACAAAAACCGGCTCAAGCTGGAATTCCACGACCTCGTCAAAGGCCTGTCCATGAAGGCTGGCAGACCGGTTCAAATCATTCGCCCCTCCACCTACGACCCATCCAAAAAATCCTCCGAAAATGACGAACGGTCAAAACAGCGGTCGCTCCAAGACGAAGCAACCCGAGCATGGAACTTCCACACAGCCCTTTACTACAAGGCAGGGGGATTCCCTTACCGTGTCCCACGACCAGAAACAGCCTACGCCACCTGCTACATAGGAATCAGCTTCTTCGTCGCACCCGACAAAAGCCGCGTGCAAACAAGCGTCGCCAATGTCTTCAATGAACGCGGACACGGCCTCGCGGTCCGGGGGAGGGACGCAACACTGTCGAAAGACGACCGCCAATATCACCTCAGCACCGAGGACTCCGCTGCTCTCGTCGCCGACTGCCTCGCCGCCTACCGTGCCGAACACAAAACGCCACCGGCCAGGGTCGTCATACACAAATCGTCCCCCTTCAGTCAGGGCGAACTCGATGGATTTCACAGTGCCCTCGACAAGATCGGAATCGACTTCCGGGACTTTCTTTCCCTCAACCGAAATTTTCTTCGACTCTACCGACCAGGATACTACCCACCACTCCGCGGCACCTTCCTCGAAGCTGACCCCGAACACCTGTTCCTCTACACCCGCGGTGCTGTCGACTTCTACCAGGAGTATCCCGGAATGTATGTCCCTCGGTCCCTTGGCATCCGAATCCCTGAAAAGAGTTCAGCAACCCGCACACTTCTCGAAGAACTTATGGTTCTCTCGAAAACCAATTGGAACAATGTCCAGATCGACGCGACCATGCCAATCACTATCACGGCAGCAAGAACAGTCGGCGACATCCTTCGATGGCTGCCCGAAGGCCACCCACCGCAAAAATCCTATAGATTCTACATGTAGGAAAAATCACGCATCACGCCCGTCTTCGAATCACCATGAGCAACTTCGTATTCCATAAAGCTTTGAACTGGCATCGACACTGCTAATTCGTATTCTAACCGAAAAATGGCAAGCCGCAGAAAAATATCGGAAGGAAACCTGGTGGCAGCCGCACTGGTGATCGCCGCGTTCATCTGGCTACACGATAAAATCGGAATCGGGGGACTGATCCTGTTGATCTTAGGAATCATCGCCCTGATCGCCATCAGCAGCCACCAAAAAATACGAAGGCGCACGGTGAAACTGCCAAAACCTTCCTCTCGCAACGGCACGACGATCTCCATACCCAGCGGAAAAGTCGACGACATCCTCAGTGCATTGGATCGCATGGACATGACCGACTATCTGGGGCAGGCGGCGGACGCGGGCCACAAAGCAAAAGCTGCGGCCGATGCTAGATATTTCGATAGCGCATGGCGTTATTTCCATGAACAGAAGGCGCACTACCTCTGCCACGCCAACAGGTCCGAATTTACCCCGGCACAGGCCATTGCACTAGAAGGTTCCGTCCACCGAAGTCTCGCAAACTTCCTCCGAAATGAAGAACGACACGCCGAAGCTCTCGTTCACTTCCTCTATTACTACGCGAGCTCGCCGAGACGCACGAAAACCGACGAGAAGCAGATCGAGGCATACTACAATCGTTCCAAAATCAAAGCGGCAAACATCGACCAAGTCCGTTCATTCGCGCAGAACCTCGGACCCATCCCCAACTTCCGGTTGATTCAGTCCACATGCTCCCAGTGGGGGAAAGCTGCCTGAACGAATACCACAATCCGTGTCCCCCACGACAATCTTCAAATACTAAACCATCACCGTGGCACACCCGCCTCAGCCGCTCTCCTGTCACTGCCAAAGCGATTCGTTAGCTTGGCGCGACTCCCCATTTTCATGAAAGTCACCCACCACCTCACGCTCCGCGTTGCCTGGCACGATTCCAAGTGGAACGGCAAGATCTGGAAATTTCCTTCCCAAAATTCGTTATGCGTGATGCTGGATCGCGTGCGGGAAGAAGCGAACACACCTGACGAAGACCCCACGAGGACCGAGGCTGGCAGGAATGACCCGGCCAAGACAGCGAACCGAGTTAAGAGAGAAAGGCAAATTGATGTTCGGCCGTATTCTTATTGAACTCTAATTAAGGCTGCGAACCAGATTTTCTACCTGAAACAGCTTCGAACACGGCTGGGAATCCGGTTGTTTTATCGGCGCTTCGACGAAGATCTCGGGATGCTTGAGAAGCCCGTGTAAGTGTATATCCCTTGATTCAGCATCTAACCCATCATGCCATATGGACTTTGACATCTACTGCGACGAATGCTTCCCCGATCTTTTCTGTTCGGAATATCCGCAGGCCCGGTACGCGCTGATTGGGAGCCTGTGGCTGCCCACCGCGAAGCGAGCCGAATTCAAAGCGGCAATCCATGCCTTGAGAGACGAATACAAAGTTGGCGGCGAGATCAAATCCCGGAAGGTTTCCCCATCCCGCATCGAATTCTACAAGGCGCTTTGCGATTGGTTTTTCGATCAGCGCGACGACCTGCGCTTCAGGGTCATTACCATCGAATCTCAAAAGCTCAACCTGCCCCAGTTTCACGAGGGCAACGCGGAACTTGGCTTTTACAAGTTCTACTACCAACTCCTGACCCATTGGATTTCACCTAACAATAGCTACGCGATTTTTTGTGACTATCAAACCAACCAGGTGCCAACCCGGTTGCATGAGATGAAGAATGTGTTGCGCAACGCCAACCCGTTGAGCCAAATACGGGAGGTCCAGTGGGTGCGTTCGCCAGAATCGGTCCTGACCCAGTTGACGGACGTGCTCACCGGGCTAGTCTCCGCCCGGATGAATGGAACGGTAAAGCCCGGCAGCGCCAAAGCCCAACTCTTGGGGCATCTGGAGAGCCGCCTCCGTCATCCGATCCGTTCAACGAACGCCAGCGAGCACAAGTTCAACGTGTTCAACATCAACATGGAAGGGGGTTGGTAGAGGTTTCATGCCGGCACTCCTGAAACTGGCCAGTGTGGCCATTTACGAAGGTTTCTTCAATGCCACCTATTGCTTGAAGCCTCTGCTGACCCACGACGGACTCGCCGTGAGGTTTCGCAAGAGGGACTTCAGTCACTGCGCCTACGAAAGCTCCAAGCGGGATGGCAATAAGGACACGTTTTCACCTCAGCGCGCCGAGCGACTCGGGTGGATCCGTGAGGCGCTCCAAGATCCAAACCTCATCCTCTACGCCGGATGGGACAAAAAGAAGCGGCGTTATGATCACAATAGTCGTGTCACCATCATGATCGACGATTTGGTGGTCGTGATCCGTTTGAAATCAGCGACGGAGGCGGATTTTGTCACGTGCTATGTCGCTGACACGCCCGCATCCAAGGCGAAGCTCCTCACGTCGCCCCGATGGAAAAACCCCTTCATCTAGGCAAAAAAATACCGCAGATTCGCCAGGCTGGTTCTGCGGGGACCTTGATAAATTCATCAGCCACTGGCTGCGAACTCGGGGGAAATGTAGCCCGCTACAGCGGACGCGCAAGAAAAAACATGACCCAGTGGCGAACTATTTTCCCAAGATTCCTTAAATCCAGCGGATTATTCCGCTTGAAAGGCCGCAATCAGCTCACTGTCAGACGGTTATGACTCTCCATTCGGCAAGAAACCATGACAGCCACCGACTTCCGTCTCCGCGCCGATCTGCCACACGGGATTCTCCCTGAGTCCTTCGCGATCGTTTCCGCGGCGGTGCCCGCGGATTTGCGGGCGGTGCGCGGGTTGCCGGGTGATCTGCTGGCCGACGTGCTGCGGATCAAGGAATGGCGGCATTTCCCTGCGGAGTTGATCGTGCCAGGCGAGACCGAGCCACGCGTCAGCTTTGGGGTCGTTCATAATTTGTCCCCTGTCCTTAAAGTGGCCCGTGAATTCCACCGCCCCGGCGTGTTTTGGGTGAGCCGCGGCCGGGTTGAACAATTCCACCTGAATGGCGAGCCTCCGATCCGCCTGCTGGATTGGGACAAGCTAACCGGGGATCCGCCCGCCACCCTGCACGGCATCGGGAAATTCGCGCTGGCCGGACAATCCGCCACGGCCTTCCTCTGTTCCACCCAATGTCCTGCTGCGAAAGTGGTCGATGCCTGCGAATGGGCCCGCCGTCAGTGTGATGAAGGCACCACCATCATTTCAGGATTCCACACGCCAGTGGAACAGGACGTGCTCGCCATCCTAGCCCGGCGCGGCGCGAATCTCATCTGGGTGCCCGGCCGCGATATTCCAAAAACCATGGACGCCACCTTCCGCCAACCGATGGAAGAAAACCGCCTGCTGGTTCTTTCGCCCTTCGCCTACGGCAATCCCTCGCGCCCGTCCAAGGAATCCTGTTTTGTCAGAAACCGCTTCGTTCTAGGATTTGTGAAAGACCGCTATCTACCTCACGGCGCCGACGGCACGAACGACGCACCAACGTTTTCAACGAACTGATCCTCGGCTCGCCGGAATCCTCACGTTCACGAGCACAACGGGCCACGAAACCACAGGACAGGACGGCGAAGATCACCGCTTCGTAGATTGGTCTGTAGCCGGCATCGAAGGGACAATTCAGAAACACCTGCCTGCCGTATGCCTTCGACAGCTTCATTTGCAGCCGACACTTTTCGCAGCCTTTGCTTTCTTGGTCGTCTTTGCCTTGATCGGTTTTGCCTTGATCGGTTTTGCTTCGACGACTGCTGCGGCGGCTTTGGCCGCCTTCACGGCTTTTATCGCGGCGCGGATCTGGCGCCGAGTCACCCTTCCCTTCCCGTAATTATGTTCCAAGACCTGAATCATTTTCCTGTGGCAAAAGCTAGCACAGCCCTTTGGATGTCGTCAAACGGACAATTGATGAAAACCGAATCATCCGGGGATGGCGAGTGCATCGGACGCGGATTAGCGGTCGCTCGCGCTACCGACTCCGATTCTCTTGGAAACCGTTCCATCGGTGCGATGCACGACGATCTCGGTTTTCCCCGATGCCATTCGTTTTGCAGCGAGCACGGCCCCGTCTCTGGAATCCACGATCTTGGACGCGCGGGATGCACCTTGGCGGGTGACCGCCCATCGTCCCGAACGCGAAATCACGTGGAATTTTCCGGAGGTTGCAGTTTTGGTGGCCATGACGGATCGACGTTTATTGGAAGAATGAGAAACCAGTCCTTGTGCCGGCACTGTACCTTGGTCGGGCGGTCATGCAACGGTTTTCAACTGGCACATGGCGAGGGTTCTGGACAGTTTTTTCGGAATCCGCTTAACCTATCCGAATTTCTGACTAACATGCCGTTGTGCCGACACCCGGTCAGAGCATCCGCCGCTTTTCCTCCCGCCGCCAACGGCTCGACCACGCGTTTCTCGCGGAAACGCTGAGGAACGCGAAGTCCTACGACCGCATCGCCGGATACCGTTTGTTGAAAAAAATGAGGGTCATTGTTCATGGAAGCATGGGCGATCACGGGTGCGCGGACTGAGGATGACTTACATTGGTGGAAGTTGAAGCCAAATCACGCGTGAAAGCTTTCCGGTTTTGGCGTGAGGCTGGCCGGGAAGGCGGCAGGGGTGTTCGGGACGACCAATCAGTCCTGCGTCCAGGCCAAGGGGGGCGGCAGTGGTTTTGAGCGACTCCAGCACGGCCTGGGAGGGGGAATGAAACCAGGCGTGAAGCGACTTTCCGCCAGTCCAGAGGATGGCGGCAAGTTGCCAGTGAAGCCCCTCCCGCATCCAGCGGATCAAGGCGAAGGACGCGTGGAGATGTGCTTGCAGTTGCTCCGGGGTTTCCGGCTTTGCTCCGTCAAAGCCATCGAAGTCCAAAACCACAAACGGTGAGGCCAGGACATTCGCAGCGGCACGGGAAACCGTGCCGACCTTCCAGATGGCTGGCGAAACCATCGGACCGATGCGCTCACCTTCCGGTGCGGAAATCCAGTCGCGGCACGTCCGCCAGTGGTTGGAGTGCCGTCCGTCTTGGCCGCTCTCGTGGGTTTCTCCTGTCCATAGCAGGACGTCTGCCGGGAAGAGCGAGTCGAGGAAATAGCGGGGGTCAAAATCCACCAGCGGGCAATCAATGCGTTGCGGTGAATTCTCCCACACATCAGCAGGGTCCCAGGCATGGCGGTCTATGATGGCGGCCCGCTTGGTCTTCGCGGTGTCGATGAGTCGCTGCCTGGCACGCGCGTCCAGATACTCCTCGGCGCGTTTCTCCCGCCAGCGGCGTTCCTGCTCCGGATCGCGCTCGCGATCCGCAACGACGCCAACCAGGGCGAAAATCCGGCGGCGGTGATCCGAGTCTCCCGGATAAGCAGCGCATGCGAACTTCCCGGATGGCTGGATGAGGAGGTGATGGCCCCGCCGGTCGCCGCCATCCTCGGCACAAGCGGGACAACGCGCAACGACCTTGGTTCCGGCATGGCGCACCTTCTCAAGGCGGGTTGGATCGAGGTGGGATTCGTTTTGATTCTGCAAGTTGGGCGTCATGGCGTCAGAAATGAGGAGAAAGACAACAGGTGGAATCTCAAATCTGATTGTCAGGGCGTCATTTTCTGACACCCTGACGCGCCGCTTTCTGATTCGTTTGAGTTTTGCGGGGGATGAATCCGCCACAAGCGGTCGTCTTCCGTCCGGTGACTTTTCACACGCTCCGGTCGTTTTTTTGCCAGGCGGCCTAGATAGGTTCCGCAGGCATTCCGAAAACTGAGAATCTTTTCAGCGCGCCTTGTGTGGAAGCTCCGCAAGCGTCTTTCAAGTTCCGCAGACTTCATTTCAACGATCTCCATCCTCCTAAAGTCATCAGCAAGAGCGGAATCAATCATATCCAGTAAATCCGACTCGGGAGAAAGCGACTCCAAGGATTCCTTCAGTACCGGGTGATGAAACGTTTTCACGTTGTAACGACGAGGATCAGCATAGATCGCCGGGATTGCGTATTCGGCCATCAGCCAATGGAGGAAAGCTGGAATCTCCGCATGGAGTTGCCGACGAAATTCGACCTTTTCGGCTGTTGATGAGACGGGCATCGGAAAATCAAAGCGCGACGCGCGAAGGATGATCAACTTGTCGGCAACGTGATCGTCCAAGGGAGGAAGAATCATCATTGCTTCTGGATCGTCATTTAACGTAATCGATACCCGCCACCAAGGACGCAGATTCACGGCGTCCCTGCCCTTGGCGTGCAAACTGGCCGTCGTCACCCCGACACAATGTTCTTTCAGACACGCGCCCAGCTTTTGGCGGTCTGCAATTCGGATCGAAACGTGATCGTCTTCGAGGATCAAGTGCTCTGCGGCAAACAAGTCCGCGTTGAACGGCGTCTTGCCGTTGAAATACCGTGCCGCCTTGGCGCTTCGGCCGGCAAACATATCGGTGATTAGATGTTGAAGTAGGCTTTTCCCACAATCCACGGGCCCGCATATCGCAATTGCCTGCTGCTGTTGCGAGCGATCGTCTCGAAGTGCCTCCACGGACGATTTGATCCATCCACAGAAGGTGTGGAATTGCGCCTGCCCAATTTCTTCGCTCTCTTCATGGACCAGCAAGCCATCCAAGAAGGCTCTGAGCATCTTCCATTCGCCTTTCGCCGGTTTTGGCAAGGACATGTCTTCGGTAACGAGCGCACGAATCCCGTTTTCGTCGATCAGACCGGCGTTACGACCGCACAATGGTCCATGATAGACTACATCGCGATGATTCTGGACGTCCAGAATTGCGTCATCGGTTTCTGAAAGCGATTCCCCTTCGGCGATTTTGAACTTCAAGCCACGCGAGCGAAGGATTCGGTTGTAGCTGGACACGTCGTGCGAAAGCCAGCGCCCTGCGGCATTGCGGACGAGAAAGTGTTTGCAGTTGGCGGCGGCTTTTTTTCCGTTAATTTGCTAGAAAAAAGTAGTGCTGGTTGATCTGACGGTGTACCTACACCGTCTGTTTTGAACAAACGTTTAAACCAACCAACACTATGAAGAGAAATAAAGGCATTAAGGCCCCGGTGCAAGCCGGGATTGAGGATTTCAAGGGGATTTTTAAGGATCGGCTCCGCACGAT
>Ga0209697_10002957_pt1 | contig 23657 bp, 22 predicted proteins | sample AliMusrvi5mmetaG_FD_184115 | JGI IMG/M metagenome (GOLD analysis project Ga0209697, IMG submission 184115) | Freshwater lake bacterial and archeal communities from Alinen Mustajarvi, Finland, to study Microbial Dark Matter (Phase II) - Alinen... | ecosystem: Environmental > Aquatic > Freshwater...
GATCGCAACAGCGACTCAAGGTCTTGGCGCTGTTCGTCAGTTATCGTAAATTTCTCATGTATGCGTGCCATGCGGCACTATAACACAAAATATATTAAAAGACTCTATTAACCGCACGGGGCACTAGCAAACTTTACCGAAGTATTCGACTTGCTACCTTATGCGGCATTGGCCGAAAACGGAATTATAGCTTGCCATGGTCTACCCGTTCACAATCTACACGACATTAACAATGTAAATATCGGTTCATCCAAATGGCACACTCTTGTGTGGGGCCGTTTACATGATGCTATGGCAACACCAGAGTACATCAGGTCCGTTTTAAAGAATAACAACTGCTCTGTTATCATTCGATCACATGATCATTACACTCGAACCAAGTCCCACAATAATAAGGTGCTAACCTTCACTACTTCCAAGAATTTACCAAATACAAAACGGTTAGTTGTCGAGGTGGATTTAACAAAGGAGATCAAGAGTATAGACGACTTGAAATTAATAGACTTTGACAAGGAGAAGACAACAACATGACTATGGCTCGATCCATAAAGCACGGCAAAGTAAACATTAGCAATCAGCCACATTTTTTGATTTTTTACAGCGAGGATATGGGTTGTAAAGATTGGTTTCCGGTGGCCGTTCTTTCCATGGCTAACAACACCGTAGATGAAATGAGACTCGCATTACTGGTGCATGATATAAAATATTTAAATGTGGTTGATATGGTAAAAAGGGAACTCAACTTTTACCTTTTTAAGCTTAACAATCCCGATCCAGTTGATTATTTACGCTATCATTGCCAGACGATGAGCAACATTTACTCCAACATACATTTCAATCTCATAGAAAAAATTAGCAAAGACAACATCTTCTACTATGTCGAAACGGAAAGCAAACTTCTTGGATTACACAACACAGTCCCCGTATCAACATTACAAGAGAAGCATGTAGATATTATCGTTAATAACTTGTTTGTTGAAGCGTTGGGTCCATATAATCAATTTGACGGAGTGGCATACAACGAAAATTTAATTATGTTACACGACCTATGTTTTAACGGCATACCAACCGTCAATAATTTTGCGATAGATGACCCGTTGACTTTAGTAGAGTTATCGCAGAAATTGGCGACGTTAGATATTCGTTGTTTTTGTAATGTTATAAATTATTTAAGAAAGATAAAACTTTTAAAATTAAAAGACGTTAAGAGGATGTTAAGTTTTTACTACCTAAACAGAAAACAGTATCAAGACCTTGAAAGAATCAACAGCTAGAATAAGAACCGTGGCAAATGATCCGATCCATCGAACCCTTTTCAAAAAAAAATAAAATTATTCGGAATATTTCAACACTTGATTATTGCTATCTTGTAAACGATTCCGCTGTATAAAAAAATCGAGTTTACCTACCGACTTTTCAATACCTTTATATTTGGTATTTGGTGCCGCCCCCATCTGAGAAAATCAAAAATCGTAATGGTAAAATAATTTTTGGGTAACAGACGATAAAATAATTAGTGGCGGGCGGGAATACTTTGTGGCGGGGATGGGTTGGATAACTTGTTTATATTACAAAGGAAAATATCATCAAAAGAATATGGGTTATATTAACTATAACATTAGCAAATTGTGGCCACCGCTGGCGGCGATCTCCATAGCCCGTTTAGCGCATTCCTGGCCTTTGACATCAGCGAAATCGACCGAATACTGATCGTGACAGGCAAAGAGATCGGCGGGATCGATGGCCAAGGGCGTAAGCGTGGTCATCCCGGCCAGAAATTCCACGGCCTGGTCGAGCCGCTCGATGCCATAGATCTCCAGGCCCTCGACAATGGCGGCCTCAGCCGCATTGGCTGCCGGCACCAAAAACCGGGCAAAACCCTCCTGACGGGCCGCCAGGGCCATGGACAGCACCCCCGGCACCGGCCTGACCGAGCCGTCGAGCGAAAGTTCACCGACAATGGCGGTCTGCGCAAGCAAATCGCTCTGCAGAATGCCGGCTGCCGACAGAATGCCCAAGGCAATGGGCAGATCGTAGCCCGTTCCCTCTTTTTTGACTGCAGCAGGGGCCAAATTTACAGTTATACGGCGTGGCGGAAATTCGTAGCCCGAGTTTTTGATAGCCGCCCGCACCCGGTCTTTGGCTTCCCGCACCGCCCCTTCCGGCAGGCCCACCGTGGAAAAGGAGGGCAGCCCCTGGGCCAGATCCACCTCCACCTGGATGAGGAGACCATCGACCCCGGTCACTGAGCAGCTTATCACCTTGGCCAGCATCGTTTACTTCCTGTAGAGGGCGTGCATTGCAGGAGAATAGTCCCCATTTTGGCGTTCGTAGATGTAGAACGGGGCCAGAAGCTCACACTGCTCGCCACCGTTTTTTGCTGCCTCGATCAGCACCAGCCGGGCATTTTTTGTGCCGGGGTACGAATAGACGGGCTGCAGCCGTTTGAGGGTTAATCGTTGGCTTTGCAAGGTTGCCAGCAGCGTACTGCAGCGCGCCGCCGGATAGACAAACACCACCCTGCCCCGATTTTTGACGCAGAAGGCACTGGCGCGGACAAAATCGTCCACCTCTGCCGTCAGTTCGTGGCGGGCGCAAGCCGCCTGATCGTCTTTATTGATGCGGCCGCTGTCCTTTTTACGGTACGGCGGATTACAGACCACCAGATCAAAGGACTCCGGCGACAGCTGTGCGGCGATGGCACAGACATCGCCCCGGATGACGCGAAACCGCTCGGCAAAACCGTTAAGACGGCCGTTGGCCTCGGCCAGAGCGGCCAACTGTTCCTGCAGCTCCAGGCTGCACACGGTAATCTGCGGATAACGGTAGGTCAGGATGAGCCCGATGACGCCGCAGCCGCAGCCCAGATCCAGCACCTTGGCATCTGGTTTGGGCGCCGCAAAATGGGCGGCAAGCACCGCGTCCACCGAAAAACGATAACCCTCCCGGCTTTGCCGGCAGATCAAACCACCCTGAAAGAGGCTGTCATCGGTCAAGGCATGCGAGAGTGCGGGCTCTTCGGGCAAGGGACGGCTCATGGTAAAGGAGATGGGGGCAGAACGCTGATGGACTGGTAAAGTGCGGGCTTTTCGGCTACAATCACCGACTTTCAGCAAATATCTGGACAGCGCACCAAATCTGTTTACCATCTTACCATAACGGTGCGCAAGCCGCTTTTCGTAGGCTTGCCCAGCCCTGCCAGCCGCCATTGCCGCTCAACCCACAGGAGAACTCTTGATGGATATTTTTATCAAAACCCATTTTTCCGGAGGCCATCACCTCCGCGCCTATCTTGGTAACTGCGAAAATCCCCATGGCCACAACTGGAAGGTCAAGGTAACGGTGCGAGCCGTACAGCTTGATCATCTCGGCATGGGTATCGATTTCAAAAAACTCAAACAAGCCGTCAATACGGTGATTGAGGAGTTGGATCACCACGACCTCAACGAACATCCGGCCTTCCGGGAAATAAACCCCTCATCCGAACATATCTCCATGTTCCTCTTTCAGAGCCTGAAAGAGGTCCTGCAGACCGAACGGTACTCGCTCTACAGCGTTGAAGTACGCGAGACCGATTCGAGCGGCGTGGTCTATTACGGTGACTGAACCGCTGCAGATCTCGGAACTCTTTTATTCCCTTCAGGGTGAGTCGACCTGGGCAGGACTGCCCTGCCTGTTCATCAGGCTGGCGGGCTGCAATCTGCGCTGCACCTACTGCGATGCCCGCTACGCCTGGCAGGAACCAGCCGGGCCCATGACGCTTCCGGATATTCTTGCCTGGGTAGCGCAATACCCCGGCATCTTGATTGAGATTACCGGCGGCGAACCGCTCTGGCAACCCAGCGTCTACCCGCTGATGCAGGCCTTGATCGAGGAGGGCCGCCAGGTGCTGCTGGAGACCAACGGCAGCCTGCCGCTTGACAAGGTACCGGACACAGTCAGCATCATCATGGATATTAAATGTCCGGATTCAGGCATGGCAGACCGCAACCTGCCGGAAAATCTCGACCTTCTTAAGGAACGGAGTCGACGGCAATGCCGGGATGAGATTAAATTTGTGCTCAGTTCCGTTGCCGACTTTCACTGGGCGCGGCAAATGGTTGAGCAACAGCAGCTCGATCAATGGGTGCCGGTCCTATTCTCACCGGTCCAACCGCTGCTCGCCCCGCAGCCCCTGGCCCGTCTTCTGCTCGACCACCGGCTCAAGGTCCGTCTGCAGCTCCAACTCCACACCCTGTTGTGGCCGGGTCAGACCAGGGGCGTTTAACCCTGCGCCAATGCGGCGGGCAGGGTCTCGATGTAGGCCCTAATCTGATCCCGCACCAGGCGGTAGCTGTCAAGCCGTTCGGCCTCGGTCTTTGCCTGGGCGGCAAGCTGCGGCGGGTCGGGAAAGCCATGGTGGATCAATTTCCCCGGAAAATAGGGGCAGGTTTCATGGGCATGGCCGCACAGGGTTATCACATAATCAAAGCGCTGCACCGGCAGCTCCTCAAGCAGCGTGGAGCGCTGCCCGGAAATATCCACACCGGCCTCGGCCATCACCTGCACGGCGAGTGGATTGAGACCGTGTTTCTCAATCCCGGCGGACCAGGCCTCGATCACCTCGCCTAGCAAATATCTGGCCCACCCTTCTGCCATCTGACTGCGGCAGGAATTGCCGGTACAGAGAAACAACACGCTGATTTTCTTCATAGGACCCGAGGGCTCCACTCCTTCTTTAAAACAGGCTGAACCTGACATTCCAGCCGCTGGTCAGGATGGTCCCCATGATCGGCGCTTTGATCTCACGAGGGTGAAAGCTGTATTCGTGCGGTGCCATGGTCGCATACTGGGCAACGCTGCCGAGTCGTCTCGGTCGCACCCTGAAGAGGGGCAGAGGAATACGGAGAAAACCTATTTTCACCCGATCCGGGCAGATCAGAAAGTCTGCAGAACGTATCCGGTCCACCAGCAGCACTGTCCGCGTGGCCGCATCAAATTGGCAATGCAGCTCATAGAGCCTGCAGATGCCAAGGCTACTGAACAGTTCACACCACTGCATTTCCTGATACCGCCAGGTAATAATCAAGGTATGCCGTTTTGTGCGCACCTGCACCGGCCCCTTTGTGCCATTGACGCTCAGCAGTCGCTCCTTTAGCTCTTCCAGGGAGACCGGCTCGCCTCTTCCCGGGAACAGCCAGATCGTATTGATGAGTCTGCCCAGCACAGGAATAAATGACAAAACCGCCAGCACCGCCCAGATGCAAACCGCCATGGTGTAGTTCGACTGATCCAGCTGGTCCTTGACCACCAGCAGCGGCAACAGGCTGACCAGGTAGGCAACCAGCAGCAGGAACAACCAGAAAAACGTCAAGAAATACCGTTTCAGCATCATCAATCGTCCCATGCCTTAGGCAGCGTCAACGGACTCTGGCAACAGCCTGAGCGTACCGGTGCCGGACTCCATGATCGCCTCCATGCCAATGGGCAACGTCAGGTTGTTTACCTGATGGCCCACAGGAAAAGCGGCCCAGACCGGATACTCCGGCCCGACCAGTTCCATAATCCGGCCCCAGACCGCTTCCTGGAGACGAAGCGTTGCCTGCCCATTGTCGTCACCCGTATCAAAGGCACCAAGCAGCAGCCCGGCCAGCCGTTCCAGTCGACCGGCAAGGGCCAGCTGGGTCAGCATCCTATCCAGCCGGTAGAGGGCTTCACCGGTATCTTCAAGCAGGAGGATACAGCCATCCCAGTTGCTGTCCCAGGGGGTACCGAGCAGATGCACCAAGGTGGTCAGGTTGCCGCCGACCAAGCGGCCCCTGCCAGTGTTGCTGCGCAGTATTTCCAATCCACGGGGCTTGATCCGTTCCGGAAAATCGCCGGTCAGCAGGGAAAAAAGGGCGTCCACGCTCTGCGCATCGCACCGAGCCAGCGAGGTCGCCACCGGCCCGTGCAGGGAAACTATCCCGGCATGGTGCAGCAGACCATTGAGCAGCACGGTGACATCGCTGAAACCGACCAGAAATTTGGGATGCCGCCGAAACAGATCCATATCCAGGTGATTAATGAGGCGCAGGCAACCGAATCCGCCGCGAATCGCCAGCACTGCCTTGACTTCTTCATCCGTCCAGAGTGCATGCAAATTGTCAGCCCGCTGGGCATCGCTGTCAACAAGATACCCTTCCCGCGCCTCGACTGGACCTCGCACTTTAACCACAAAGCCCATATCCGTAATCAGCCGGATGCCTGCCTGCAGATGCCGCATCTCACGGACCGGACCGGCCGGGCAGAGCAGCCCGATGGTGTCGCCTCGCTTCAGCCAGGGTGGCAGGATCGGCCGATCATTCATTGCCGGCACTATTGAGGCTATAGATGAGCTGCAGACCGGTGAGGGTCAAATGCGGGTCAATCTCATCAATGGTCTGGCAGTAGGGATTAATCAATTCCGCCATGCCGCCGGTGGCAATGGTCTGGGCCCGTTCCTGGTCCGGGGTCAGCTGCTTGCTCAGCACCTGCACCATCCGGTCGACCAGCCCACCAAAGCCATAGAGCATCCCGGAATGGATGGCCTTGACCGTGGTGGTGCCGATGGGATGATCCGGGGTGACTTCGATATCGAGCCGCGGCAGCTTGGCCGTGCGGGTGGCCAGGGCATCCAGCGAGATGCCGATCCCCGGATGGATGGTGCCGCCGACATAGGCGGGTTCCGCATTGACACAGTCAAAGGTGATGGCGGTACCAAAGTCGATGACGATCAACGGCGAATGAAAACGCTCCCAGGCGGCCACGGCATTGACGATGCGGTCAGCCCCGACCTCGGCCGGGTTTTCGGTTTTGATTTCCATGCCGAAGGTGAGCGTATGAGAGACCGCGAGCGGCGGCTGCGACAAGTGGCGCAGGTAACTGCGGGCAAAATGCAGCCAGCTGGTCTCCAGGGTCGGCACCACCGAGGCGACGATAAAGCCGGTAATTTTGGTCGGATCGATGCCGGCCATCTGGAACAGACCGTGGTAGCGGATCGCCAGTTCGTCAGCAGTGCGGTCCCGGCGGGACTGCAGTCGCCAGTTCCCCATCAGCTTGCCGTTTTCGAAGATACCGCTGACGGTATGGGAGTTTCCAACATCTACGGCAAAAAGCATAGGGTCACCTGTCTGAACAGTTAAAGGAAGAAGCAGGAGTTTGTTTTTTCTAGCCAGCGCTGGTAAGATATTCTAATTTGCAAAAATATTCCAGCCTGAGCAGCGGCAGGAAAAGGTATGGCCCAATTTTCATGGAGAAACCTATGACACCCTATATCCAGGTGGTCACCACGGTGGCCGACAAAACGAGTGCGGAGCAACTGGCCGCGCTCCTGCTGGAACAGCGGCTGGCCGCCTGTGTCCAGATTGCACCCTGCAATTCCTGGTACCGCTGGCAGGGCAAAATCGAACAGAGCGAGGAGCTGGTCTGCACCATCAAATCCCGACGCGATCTCTTCCCGGAATTGTGCCGGACGATCCGGGCCCATCATCCCTACCAGGTCCCGGAGATCCTGGCCACGCCGGTGATCGCCGGAACCGAGCTCTACCTGAACTGGCTGGAGAAGGAGCTACGACCGCCCCAGGAGATGGTGGCCTGATGACCCAGCAGGAGACCAAACCAGGACGTCGCCGCCGGGCAAAAAAAGAATTCCGCTGCCATTGCTGTAAAGAGGAAAAGCCTTTCTGCTGGAACTGCGGCTGCGGTTTTCAGATCTGCCCCGACTGCTTTGAGGAAAACAAATGGGGGATCAGCAACGGCCCGACCTGGGTCTGCCCGGACTGCGAACGGGTCCACATGATGGAGTGACCTTCTCCTGCCAGACAGCAAATCTGATATGCGCTTATCTTTTGACTTGCGGGTTGCAGGCAGGTACAGTGCGCCGCCGGACAGCCGATTTATTAACAGCATACTCTATTCCCCTACCAGATAACCATCCATGACCACCCATCAGTACGACGAATCCAAGATAAAAACCCTCAGTTCGCTTGAGCATATCCGCAAACGGCCGGGCATGTACATCGGCCGTTTGGGCGATGGCTCGCATCCGGATGACGGCATCTATATCCTGCTCAAAGAGATCCTGGATAATGCAGTCGATGAGTTTATTATGGGCTGCGGCAAACGGATCGATATCGCCATCGACGAGAACGGCCTTTGCCGGGTCCGGGATTTCGGGCGCGGCATTCCGCTGGGCAAGGTAGTGGAATGCGTCTCGGTGATCAATACCGGCGCCAAATACAATACCGATGTCTTCCAGTTCTCAGTGGGCCTTAACGGCGTCGGCACCAAGGCGGTCAATGCCCTCTCGTCCCAATTCAATGTCTTTGCCTTTCGCGACGGCAACTATAAAAAGGCCGTCTTTTCCCAGGGTGTGCTGCAAGCGGAGGAAGAAGGCGAGACCAAGGAAAAAAACGGCACTCTGGTGGAATTTCTCCCTGACACCGCGGCTTTTCCCGAATACCGTTTCGATCCGCAATACGTGGAGCAGCGACTCTGGCGCTATGCTTATCTCAATGCCGGTTTAAGCCTCTATCTCGACGGCAACCTCTATTTCTCAAAAAACGGTCTGCTCGATCTATTGGATCGCGAGGTCAACAGCGAGCGCATCTATCCGCCGATCCATTTCGCCGACAAGTCCTTGGAATTCGCCTTTACCCACACCGACGACTACAACGAATCCTATTTTTCCTTTGTCAACGGCACCTACACCAGCGAGGGCGGCACCCATCTTTCCGCCTTCCGCGAGGGTATCCTCAAGGGCGTCAACGAATTCACCAGCAAAAAATACAATGGCGATGATGTCCGCGACGGCATCGTCGGCATCCTCTCGGTCAAGGTGCAGGAACCGGTGTTCGAATCCCAGACCAAGAACAAATTGGGCAACACCGAGATCCGTGCCGGCATCGTCAATGCAGTCAAGGATGCGGTAGTCACCCATCTCTATATGTACCCGGAAAGTGCGGAGGTCTTTGTCGACAAGGTGCAGCGCAACGAGCGGATTCGCCGCGAACTGCAGTCGGTCCGCCGCGACGCCAAGGCCAAGGCCAAGAAAATCGCCTTCAAGATCCCGCAGCTCAAGGACTGCAAGTACCACCCCTCGCGCGGCAACGCCTCCAAGCCGGGTCGCGAGAACATGCTGTTTATTACCGAGGGCCAGTCGGCCGCCGGTTCGATCGTCAGCTCTCGCGACCCTATGACCCAGGCGGTCTTTTCCCTCAAGGGTAAGCCGATGAATGTGTTGGGGCAACGATTGGACGTGCTCTACAAAAACGAGGAAATGTACTCGCTGATGCAGGCGTTGAATATTGAGGATTCGATCAGCAACCTGCGCTTCGACAAGGTCATCCTCGCCACCGACGCCGATGTCGATGGTCTCCATATCCGCAACCTCCTGCTCACCTTCTTCCTCCACTACTTTGAAACGCTGGTCAAGATGGAGCACGTCTACATCCTGGAGACGCCGATCTTTCGGGTGCGCAATAAGGAAATGACCTTCTACTGCTATTCCGATCAGGACATGGAAGAGGCGATCACCGCCCTCAAAGGCAAGAGCAAGGCCGACCGCAGTATCGAGATGACCCGGTTCAAAGGGTTGGGCGAGATCTCGCCGCCCGAGTTCAAGCAGTTCATCGGTGCTGACATGCGGATCAAACAGGTGCGCATTGACAGTCTCAGCGAAGTGAGCCGGGTACTGCGGTTTTATATGGGTAAAAACACCCCGGAGCGCAAACAGTACATTATGGATCATTTGATCGTGAGGCCGATATGAGTGAGACGATCGAGCCGCAGCGCGGCAAGCTGCACCAGATGTTTGACACCAATTTTCTCGATTACACCGCCTACGTCATCCGCGACCGGGCCATTCCCGATGTCGACGACGGCCTCAAACCGGTGCAGCGGCGGTTGCTGCAGACCCTGCATAATATGGATGACGGCCGCTTTCATAAGGTGGCCAACGTGGTCGGCGAGACCATGAAACTGCATCCGCACGGCGATCAATCGATTTTTGCCGCCCTGGTCAATCTGGCCAACAAGGGTTTCCTCATCGACCGCCAGGGTAATTTCGGCAACATTTTTACCGGCGATCAGGCCTCGGCCCCCCGGTATATCGAATGCCGCCTGTCGCCGCTGGCTCGTGAGACCCTGTTCAACAAGGATCTGACCGAATTCATCGACTCCTACGACGGCCGCATGCAGGAGCCAGTCAGTCTACCGGCCAAGATCCCGCTCTTGTTGCTGCTCGGCGCCGAGGGGATTGCGGTGGGTATGGCCACCAAGATCATGCCGCACAATTTTTCGGAACTGCTCCAGGCCCAAATCGATTATCTGCGCGGCCAAGAGATCCTCCTCTATCCCGATTTTCCCCGGGGCGGCATCATCGATGTCACCAACTACGACCACGGTAACGGCCGCATCCGCTGCCGAGTCAAGATGACGGAGCCGGATCCCAAAACGATTGTCATCACCGAACTGCCCTACAATATCACCACCGAGTCGCTGATCGAATCGATCGAAAAGGCGGCCAAGGCAGGTAAACTCAAAATCGCCTCGATCAACGATTACACCGCTGAGAAGGTGGAGGTTGAAATCAAACTGGCGCGCGGCGTATTGGCCGACGAAACCATCGACGCCCTCTATGCCTTCACCGACTGCGAGCTGAGCGTTTCCCCCAGCCTGGTGGCGATTGAAGAAAATATGCCGCGGCAGCACAATGTCGAGGATATCCTCAGGCGCAATACCGACCGGCTGCTCAAAAATCTGCAACGCGAACTGACCATTGACCTGGGGCGGCTTGAGGAAAAGCTGCATGCCCGCAAACTGGAGCAGATTTTCATCGAAGAACGGCTCTACAAGCAGATTGAGGAAAAAATCAATTACAAGGCGGTGGTCAGTACCATCAAGCAGGCCCTGGTGCCCTATGCCGATGAGCTGTTGCGCAAGATCACCAGCGACGATGTTGAGCGGTTGCTGGAAATCAAGATCCGCCGCATCTCCCGCTACGACATCAACCGCCAGGAAAAAGAGATCCGGGAGATTGAAAAGGCCATCGCCCTGATCAAACAGCACCTCACCGACATGGTGGGCTATACCATCAATTATATTGAGGCGCTGATCGCCAAATACGGCCCGCTTTTTCCCCGCCACAGCGAACTGTGCGCCTTTGATGCTGCCGATATCCGCTCAGCGGCGATTTCCGATCTCCATGTCGTCTTTCACCAGGAAAGCGGCTTTATCGGTCACAAAATCAAGACCGAAGGCCAGACGCATGATCTTGAACTCTTTTGCTCCGAATACGACAGACTGCTGCTGATCTTCAAGGATGGTCTCTATAAGGTGGTGCCGGTGCCTGACAAGCTCTTTGTCGGCCCTGATTTGTATTGGATGGGGGTGGTGCGGGGCGATCTGGTGTTCAACCTGATCTATCGTCACGGCCCGGAAAACCTGGCCTATGGCAAGCGATTCGCCACCCCGAAATTCATCCTCAACCGCGAATACCGGCTGTTCGAGGCGGACAAACGCTCGACTATTCTCCTTCTGCTTTTGGGCAAGGAAGGGTTGCGGGTGCGAGTCAGCCTGGCGCCTTCGGCCCGAGCTAAACAGAATGCCGTGGAAATCAACCTCGACGATTTCCTGATCAAAGGGGCCAGCGCCAAGGGCAAACGGATTGCCAACCGCACGGTCCGCCGGGTTTCCGACATTACCGGCACGCCGAAAAAACCAGTTGTCAGCACTCTTGAATTGCCGGGGTTTGCAAGCGGCGACAAGGAGTAAGAGTAAAGGTTACCCCATCCCCTTCCGTACTCAACCCGTAGCCACGGAACTCAGGAAACAGCTTATATATTGAGAGCTGTGCCCCTATCTCCGCGCGGCTGTTCTCCGCCACAATACGGGGGCAGATTCCCTGACCTTAACAGGAACATATACCCTCTTCTCTTCATTGCCATGCCCAGATTAATAGTTTGCCAGGATGCTCAGAATTATCGATTGGTCGAGTTTACCACCTCGGTCACCATCGGTAGGGAAGAGGATAATGATATCGTCCTCGCCTCGCCGCTGGTCTCCCGACAGCATGCCTCCATCGGCCAGCGGGAAAACGGCGACTATGTGCTCTACGACCACGAAAGCAGCAACTCGGTGTGGCTAGAGAACAAAAAAGTCAACGCTCTCCGTCTTGTCCACGGCATGACCTTCCGCATCGTCGACTATTTTTTCACCTTCATCGACGAGCGGGACGACAACCAGCCATCGCGAGTCTTTGCCGGGGAGCACGATCTGCCACTCGTTGGGCAAAGGCCGATCGACTCGGCCACCATTCTTTTCAATCCGGAACAGGAAAATGTACAACCCCTGCCGGAACCAATGGCCCGGTCTCGTCCAGAAGAGGATGAGCCTTTGGCCCCGCTCAGCCGCCTCCTGCTCGAGCTGCATGGGATCGATGAAGAGCGTTTGCTTGAGGAACGGCTCCTTGCCGGCGCGGTGGCCCTCCTCCAGGCGGAGCACGGCTTTCTCGCCCTGCTCAACGAGAAGAACGAACTCATCTACACCACCACCCATTGCTTTGATCCGCACAAGGAAAGTCGGGATGTCCGCCAGGATGTGGTGCAACAGGTGATGGATCGCGGCTGTCCCCAGAGGGTTGGGGAAGAAGAGCGGGGAGACAAAGAGAGCCGTGCGACCCAAGGCGGCCTGGCCCGATCGGTGCTCTGTGCGCCGCTGTTACGGGAGGGCAAAGCAATCGGCTGCCTCTATCTCGACCATGGCGATCAGGATTTTTTCAGCGCCGCCGCTCTCAGCACCCTGGAAATTCTGGCGCTGTACGGGGCCGCCCTCCTTGACAACCTGATGAGCCGTAAACGGTTGCACCAGGAGCGGGAGACCTTGAAATCGCGCCTGGCTACCAAGGACGAGACCATCATTCGCAGCGAGAAGATGCTCAAACTCTATGAAGACATCCGCACCATCGCTCCCATTAACGTGCCGGTCTTTATCTCCGGCGAGGCCGGCAGCGGCAAGGAGCATGTCGCCGCCGCCCTCCACAGCTTTTCCCAGCGCAAGGGCACCTATATTGCTTTGAACTGCGCCGCCATCCCGGAAGGTCTATTTGAAAGCGAACTCTTCGGCTCCAAGAAAGGGGCCTTTCATGAGGCTATCGACAAGCCGGGCAAGCTGGAACTGGCCGAAGGCGGCACCCTCTTTCTTGACGAGGTGGCCGACATGGCGCTGCCCCTGCAGCCCAAGTTGCTCCGGTTTCTCGAGAACGGCGAGATCACCCGCCTGGGCGACACCAGGGTGAAGAAGCTCGATGTGCGGGTAGTGACCGCCACCAACAGGGATGTTGCGGGCATGATCCAGGAGCATACGTTCCGCGATGATCTGTTCCAGCGCCTTTCCTGCTTTACCCTGAAGGTGCCGCCGCTCCGGGAGCGGGTAGAGGATATCGAACCCCTGACCCGCTATTTTCTCAAGAAATTCTCCGGCGAATATAACTGGAAGGAGCCCAAGGTCTCGGACAACGGTTTGCAGGTACTCAGCCAGTACCAGTGGCCGGGCAATATCCGGCAATTGCGCAATGTCCTGCTCCGGCTGGCTGTCCAATCCCAGGGCAAGCTGATCACCGACAAAGAGATCCTCGCCTTTTCCGAGGAATTCGGTGCGATGGACACGGCCAAAGTGGATGTCTTTCCCAGCCTGGACGAGGTGGAGAAAAATCATATTAAAGCGGCCCTGGATCGAGCCAGCGGCAACATTTCCGATGCCGCCGGACTGGTGGGCATTGCCCGGTCCACCCTGTACCAGAAGATGAAAAAATACAATATTTCAGGATGATCCCTGCAATAAAAGCCGTTACTGTTGTAAAAACAGACAACCCCTTCTGCGCACTGTCCGTTTTTACAACAAGAGCAGATTACTGAAAAAGAACATTTTATCAGCCTGTTAGCCTTTACCCCCTGCCAGCGCTGTCCGATTTCCGGACATTTTCTTCGTTTCCTGCAGCACCTGCCCTCTGGCCTTTGTCCATATTTCCAATCCCCTGCGTTACCTGCCTACATCTAACTCATTGTAATAATAGACATATTGTCAACATCACCGTTCTACAGCCTCTTCTGGCACTGCCTTTGCTATTCCCCTGGCAGCAGTCGTTGCTATCATTCATCAAACAATTTCTTTTTACGAGGAACTCATTATGCAGAAAAAAACCCTTTTGGCCGTTGCTATTGCTTTCACCCTGTCCGCAGGTTTGGCTAACGCCGAATCTGCTCTCTCCGGATCGACTAATCACAGGGAGAAAGGCCAGGCCAGGCTCCAGGATACCGTGCAGTCGCGGCAGACCACCAACACTACCCCAAATCATTCCGCCCTGCAATCCCGAGAAGCCCTTCATGAAACGGCCAAGGCGACGCATGCATCTGCTCGTCTATCGGCTCACGAAACCGCCAAGGCGGCTCGTGTAACCGCTCGCGAATCGACCAAGGCAGCCCATGAGACCGCTAAGGCCGCTCGGGTATCCGCTCGCGAATCGGCCAAGGCTGGGCGTGAAACGGCCAAAGTTACGCGTGAAAATGCTCGCGAATCGGCGCATCACGCCGACTCGACCCTGTCTCGATCGTTTAATCACCAGGAGCAAGAACATGACCGGAACGGTCACAATAACAGCATGATATCTCGGCAATTCACCCATAGCCCCTCAAACCATACCAATGCCGCTTCCCGGCAAACGGCACATACAACGACCCCAGCCACCGATACAACGGCCAGTTCCACCGCTGCATCAAAAACCTCAGCTACCCAGCCGCAAACCAATGCACAGAGCGGCCTGAAAGCTGGCATCCAAAACGACGTCAAAAAAGCCGGAACGCTCACCAGCACGGTCAGCGGCGGTACTAACAACACCGCCAACGCTGCCTCAGTCGCCCTCAATGGCGGCGCTCGCAATACCGATGCCATAAAAAACACAGTAAACACTTCTGGAAATATCACTGGCCAAGTCAAAGACGGCACCAACAACAGCGCCAATGCCGCCTCCATAGCGGTGGAAGGTGCTGCAGTGAAAGGTCGAGTGAGCAACACCGTAGAAAATACCGGCAATATTGTCTCCACGGTCGAAGGCGGCACCAACAATCGGGCCAACGCTGGCTCCGTTGCCATCAAATAATACCAAGGCTGTTTCCCCTGTTGCGGCATCTTCTTGCTGCAACAGGGGAAACCTCGATCTCTCAAAAAAGCTGAATCTCTAGTCTGCGGAGAAAGAAAATGAAAATACTACCCATGCTCACTCTGGGAGCGCTCCTTTTGACCCCGGTGGTCAGCCAGGCAGACCTCCTCGGCATCCGTACGGAAAACAAAGTACAGGGGGGCAATTACAGCGCCCAGACCAAAGGAGGCAACAATAATACCGCCAATGCCGCCTCTATCCATATGATCGGGAGCAAGGCCGGGCACGTCAGCAACGATGTCCGCGCCACCGGCACGGTTTCCGCCTCAGCTGCCGGTAACAACAACACCGTCAACAGCGCCTCTGTTTTGATGGAAAATGCTCAAGCAGGCAAGGTGTCCAATACGGTCAAGGCCGACACCATCGGCAACACAGTGCTGGGCAACAACAACACCTCCAATATCGGTTCGGTGATGATGCAGAACGCTTCAGCCGGAACAGTGAATGCTGCGGTCACTGGCGGCAGCCTCAACGGCACCATCGAAGGTAACGACAACCGGCTCAATATCGGCTCGGTGCAGATGACCAATGCCCAGCGAGGTACCGTGAATACCAAAGCGGATCTGGGCAATGTGGCGATTGCGATCAAAGGCAACAAGACCAATACCACCATTGACTCCGTTGTTGCGCAATAAAATAGGCCGGAGGAATAGATCAATGCGAACGCCTGCTTTACTCCAGATTATCATTGTTCTCCTGGCCGGTTTTTACGCTGTTGCTCTCTGTCGGGCCAATGATTTTAACGATGGGATCGAAATCGACGACAGTGTTGAGAAATACAGCGATATCAATACCCCGAATAAAAATTTCTCGTATCTGGCCCAGCGCGCCCGAAGCAAAGCCGCATCGGGCTCCGGTGCTGTGATTTCGTCGCAAGATGGCGCTCTCAACAGCGTCATCATGGAGGCCGGTGCGAAAATGAATGGCGATATCATCATCATCGATCAGTCTAAGGGCAACAGGACGATCATCAACGAATAACTCTGGAGCCAAAGAATGAGCATGTTGTTTTCAAGAAAGAGCGCGCAGGGCCGGTGCCATCCGGTTCTTTTCCTGCTGATACCGCTGGTGGTCCTGAGTCTGACGTCCTGCGGGAAACTCGATCCCCGCAAAGTGAATGTCGATCTGCCCGCGGATATGCCTGAGGTGAAGGAGACCAACTTTGACAAACCGCTGGCCGACCTGGGGAACATGACCAAGGTGTACGGCAAGCGGGTGATGATCCAAGGTAAGGATATTGTCGATTTCACTGGGCTCGCACAGTATGCAAGCGGAGAAATACCACAAGATATCACAGAAATGAGCAAAAGCGCCCTCAACGCGATCGGCGGCAATGTCGTCTACATTCCCTACAGCCCGGTGTTTGTTAATAATCAGATGGTCACCGGTTATTCCAACTTTCAAGGGAAATTCATCCCGGATATCGTCCTCTCCGGCGGCATCACCGAGTTTGACCGCGGCCTGGAGACCAGGGGTAGCAATACCGATTTCGGGGTCACGACTAAACCCTTTAACGTCAATCCCTCCTGGGTTCCCGGCGATATACTCTCGGTGGACTACAATCAGGACGACAGAACCAGCGTCGCACGGATCACCCTGGATTTCAACCTGCTCGATTTCAAGACCTTGTCCGGGGTCGCCAAGATGCAGACCGTCAACTCGATCAACGTGTATAAAGCGGTTGCCGAGAAAGAACTGGCCTTCACCATCTTCGGCCCGAGCTTCGGCCTCAAGGGATCGGTGCAAAAGGTGCAGGGACGGCATGCAGCCATCCGCCTGCTGGTCCAGTCGAGCGTTCTGCAGATCGTCGGTAAATACCTGTATCTGCCCTACTGGAAACTGATTCCCGGTATGCAGCCCGACCAGGTGGTTTTGGATAAGATTCGACAGGATTACAAAAACCTGAGCCAGGATGACAAGATCGGCGAAATCCAGACCTGTCTCTATCTGAAGGGATACAATGTCTCGGTCGACACCCGTCTCGACAGCAAAACCCAGGCGGCACTCTCCAGCTTCAAGCCTGATTATAACACGGCCCAGGGGGTCAATGATCCGGAGTTGTATGTAGCCCTGTGGAGTTCTCTTTCCGATAATATGGAGCAGGTGTCCAACCGGCGGGAACTCCTGGCCAAGGCCCTGGGAACATCCAGTCCGGTCGAGCGGGTGGCAAGCGCACCGGCAAAAACGGCGCCGGCAAAAGCCGCTGACAAAGCTGCGACCAGCAAGGTTGCCAAACAAAAAGCAGAGAGCAATACTGGACAAAAAAATGCACCGGTGGAGAAGGCGAGTGGTGGTCCTGCGGCCGTAGCTCGGAAGAGTACGGACAAGGCGGCGACCGCTGCAACAGCAAACACGATTGCCAAGCAGGAGAATGCACAGGATACCATGCCGCAACTGGTCCGCAGTCAACCGGTTTTGGGTAATAAAAATTCAGCGGAGGCAAGGATCAATGAGAGGTATATGGCCGAATAATCAGAAGGGCGGTTTGCTCTTGGGGGGTCTGGCGACCTTGTTGACCTTGTTATTAATGGGAGCGGTCAGAAATGAGCCCCCACTGCTGCCGGTGGCCATGCTAGCGGGTGAGAGCAGGGCAATCCCCCTCTCCAGCACCGGCCGGTACCAGATCGCCACCTGGGAGGCGAGCGGAGGATACGGGGCCTTTGTCCTCGACACCTCGACCGGGATAACCAAGATCGCCTACAGCTCCGGCAAGGGGGCAAACGGCAAAATTGTGAATAATCTTGGCAAACCCTTTGTCCAGATGTCTGCAGTTGAGAAAGCACCACAATGATATTTTTGAAGGAGACGGATATGAAACAGCTGTATAAACAGAGCCTGATGTCCTTGAAACCCTTGGCAGCAGAGTTGATCATCCTGGGGCTGGTCCTTGCAATCTGGTTTGTCGCAAATATTGCGAACGCCGGCACCGGCGCCACTGGCCTACAGGGGTATGGTTTGAAAATTTTCCGGGTTGAATCGGCACTCTACCCCTTTGTCCATGTCTATGTACGCACCTTTGATCAGGAGATGAATCCCCTGGTGAATCTCAACGTGCTCAACATTGGGGTGATGGTCGAAGGGCGTGCGTACGATCCCAAGAAAAAACAGTACCTTATTCAGCCCATCCGCAACCGGGAAGAGGCAACGCGTACTATTCTGGTCCTTGATACCAACAAGAATTTAAAAGGTGCTGATTTTGAAGCCATGGTCCGAGCTGCGGCCCGCTTCATCGACGCCAAACGAGCCCAGGACCAGGTAGCCCTTCTCGCCCTGGATACCAGCAACGAGGGGTATACGATCCTGTCCAATTTTGACAGGGAAGCCGGCGTTCTCGGCCGTCGTCTTGCCGACCTGCAGCCTCGAAGCGAAAAGACCCGCCTCTACGACGGGGTGGCCGCGGCCATGCAGCTGGCCGGTGGCGCGGTGGGCGGAGATTCTTCCAGTAAGGGCGACTACATCGTTTCCACTTCGATCGTCGTTCTCTCCAGCGGCAAAGATGACGACAGCGCCATCAGCCGCTCCGATCTCATGACCCGGATCTCCAATTTGAAAATTCCGGTGCCCATCTATTCTCTCTGTTTTACCGGCAAGGAGGGCAAAGATCAGCGTAATCTCCAGGCGCTTTCCATCAACTCCTTCGGTAAATACTATGCCATTGGCGGAGCCTATGATACCATCACCCGCAATATTGAGGATATCCAGAACGTCATGCAAAACGATTATGTACTCACCTTCCGTTCCTATATCCCGGTAGACGGCGAAAAACACACGGTTAAAATCGGGGTGGAATACCCTACCGGCAGCGGTATCATGTATTATGACACCTCGTCGTTCGAGACCCTTGAACCACCGACCTTTCCCCGAATCCTCGAAGCGCAGCAGAAAATAGACAAAGCGCTCCCCGCTTTAAAAGATGAGGAATTATACCTGCGGAACCCCTTCGCCCCGGTCGCTGCTCTGCCGGCAGTGATGAAAAAATAATGGAATGTTTCTCGGTTGCCGGATACCTTTAACCGGAATCACGATCCTCCCAAGGTTCAGCCCCATGACCATCTGCAACACGGTCCGGGGCTGAACTTTTTTCTTTCGATTCCTGGAAACGTGTATGGAATCCCTTGAACAACAGCCTCTCGATCCCCACCTGCCCGCCTACCTGGTGGCGCTGGATGCCGGTTTTTCCTACCGGGAATACCGAGTTGCCCCCCAGGGCGTCACCATCGGCCGCGATGCAGGCCGGTGCGATATTGTCGTTGCCGGGGCAACCGTGTCGCGCCGCCATGTCCGCATCGGTGCCGATGGCGCGGGACAGTTCCGCCTGGAAGACCTTGACTCCACCAACGGGGTCTTTCTCAATGGCAATCGGATTCTTGCCCATGCCGACCTGCACGATGGTGATGTCATCAGTCTGGGTTCCGGCAGCGCCACCCATCTCCGTTTTCAATCCCGCAGCAGTGACGACACCCGGCAGCTTACCCTGGCCGCGCAAGAGCAATGGGTGATCGGTCGAGCCCCGGACTGCGACCTCCCGCTGCCCTTTGAGCCGACGGTAAGTGCCCACCACGCCGTCCTCACCCATCACGAGGGTTGTCTCCGCATTGCCGACCAGCACAGCCTCAACGGTACCTGGGTCAACGGCCAAGCGCCGCAGGAGAGCTGTCTGGCCGCTACCGACACCGTGGTTATCGGCTCCACTCATTTCCGCTTTCAGCTTGAAACAGGTGGCGCCCTCACTGTGTACCAGCGGGAATACGGCCAGGCGGTTCAGCTGGAGTGCGTCGGCCTGACCCGATCGGCCGCAAGCGGCCGGGCCGGGACCAAGGTGCTGCTTCACGACATTACCCTGTCCCTGGCACCCGGCGAATTTGTCGGCATCCTCGGTCCCAGCGGTGCCGGCAAGACCACCCTGTTGACAGCGCTGGGCGGCTGCATCCGGCCGAGCCAAGGCCAGGTCTTATTTAACGAGACGCCCCTGGACACTGCCTATGAGATGTTCCGCAATACCATCGGCTATGTGCCCCAAGACGACATCCTGCACCCCGAGCTGAATGTGGAGACCAGCCTGGACTACATCGCCCGTCTGCGCCTGTCTCCGGATATCGATGCTGCGCAGCGCGCCAACATCGTCGATGGCACCATCGAAACCCTGGGATTAAACCAGGTGCGTCACTGTCCGATTGACCAGCTGAGCGGCGGCCAGCGCAAACGGGTTTCCATCGGGGCTGAACTGCTCGTTCGTCCCAGCATCCTCTTTCTCGATGAACCGACCTCAGGGCTTGACCCCAGCGTCGAGGATCGCCTGATGCGCCATTTCAGAAACATGGCGCATAGCGGCACCACCGTGGTCATTACCACCCATGTCCTCTACAATCTGGCCCTGCTGGATAAGGTTGTCATTCTTTCCCAGGGCCATCTGGTCTTTTTCGGCACACCGAAAGAGGCGCTCACCTTTTTCAGCGAAGAGGGCGCGCCCTTGACCCGGCCGACAGAAATCTTCGACCTGCTGACCGGAGACGAAGGGGCATCCTCTACCGACAACGCCCGCTCCGCCGGTAGCCAGGAGGAGATCGCCGCTCGCTTCGCCCATCGCTACCTCCATTCGCTCTATTATACCGAACACATCGACCGGCACCTCTCGCCAATGGCCAAGAAACTCCTGGCAAGAGAAGATGCAGGCCCAACGCATACCCTGCCGGAGTCGCTGCCCAGGCCGCAATCCATAAACAGTAGACTGCCGGTGGTCGGCTGGCTTGCCCCCAGCCGACCGGCCACCCACTCTCTGCGATCGTGGTTGATCCTTTCCCGGCGCCATCTGCACATTCGCTGCACGTCGACGAAACGATTGCTGTGGTTCCTTTTCATCCCGATAGTGCTGGCGCTGGTGACCCTGTCGCAGCACATGAACGGCGTCATCAATGACGAGGTGGCCCGAAAACAAAAGGAGAGCATCCAGGAAACGGTGGCTCGAGGTGGGGCCTCCATGGAAAGCCAGTTGAAGAACCTGCTTTCCCCAGCCGGGGTCTATGATCCCCGCTCGGGAGGGGATATGCTGTATGGGCTCCAACACGAGGGGGTGGCCAACCTACCCATCCCGATGAGTGTTTTGTTGATGATCGTCATGACCGCCGTGTTCTCGGGGACCCTCATCGCCTGCCTGGAAATCTCCACGGAGCAGTCCATCTATCGCCGCGAACGGATGTCACATCTGCGGATCATGTCTTATCTCGGCTCGAAACTGCCTTTTTGTCTTGGGATAACCGCCCTGCAGTGCCTCGTTTTCCTGATGATTTGCTGGTGCAATCCCGCCCTGCGCCAGACCGCCTTTGTCCCGGTCTGGCTGACTATGGTCGCCGTTGCCTGGAGTTCGGTCACCCTCGGTCTTTTTTTAAGCACCGTCGATCCGACCGCAGGCCGATTATCGGTGTTGCTGGTTATTGCGGTGGTGCTGCCGCAACTGATCCTGTCCGGCGGACTGGGGCCTGATTTTTACGGCAACATGCAGGAGTGGCTCCGCTGGGTAACCGATCTGTTGCCGGCGCGACGGGGCTTGGAAATGGTATGCACCGCCCTGTTCAGCTCGCTCACCAGCGAAAGCACGCGCTGGATTCCCGGCCTCATCAGAAAGGTGATTGGTTTTGACTTCGGTGGATCAGTCTATTATAGTGGCAGCTGTATATTGATGGCACAATCCCTCCTCTGGTTTTTTTTCTCTGCATGGTTCCTGAAACGTCGGGACACTCGCTGAATGTTGAACTCGTTGCAAACACTTATTGATACCAGCACTATAGGGCAATCCTCGGTTAGTATTACCGACGACGGCGGCCTGGTTGCCGGACGTTACCGTTTTGTGCGGCCCCTGGGTACAGGGGGCATGGGCAACGTCTACCTGGCAGACGATCTGCTGCTGGCACGGCGGGTAGCGGTAAAGACGGTCCGCCCGGAGTTAAGCGACAACGAGGAAGTCCGAGGTCGGATCAAACGCGAATGCCGCATGCATGCGGCTATCGGTGTCCATCCTCATATCGTCACCCTCTATGATACTGTTGAGGAAAACGGGCATATCTATCTGGTCATGGAATATTTCGCCGGTGCGACCCTGGCCGCGTGCCTTGCCGCTCCCACAGGCTCTCCGGGCTTACCGCTACATCAGGCCCTGGACGTCATCCGGCAGCTGTTACAGGCACTGGCCTGCATCCATGACCACGACATTGTCCATCGCGACATCAAGACTTCGAATATCCTGCTGCAGATGCAACCTGAGGGCCGATACTTGGCCAAACTGACCGATTTCGGCATTGCCCGCGCAGAAACGGAGCCGGGCGACCTGACCCGTCTAACCTCGTTCGGCACCCAAGGGCCTGGCACCCCGGTGTACATGGCTCCGGAACGGATCGACCCGCAGACTTTCGGTGATATCTGCCCTGCCACTGATCTCTATGCCGTCGGCATCATCCTGTTTGAACTGTTGACCGGGGGGCCTCCGTTCAAGGGGTCAATGACCGAAATTTTCTCCGGACACCTGGTGCAGCAACCGACCCTGAATGGTTTACCACCCGACATCCCTGCCGGCTTAGATACGGTGCTGTACAAAGCCCTGGCCAAGCAACCAGCGGACCGGTATCAGGATGCGGCCTCCTTTATCAGTACGCTGACGGCAATAGGCGAGGGTGGCGAATCATTACCCTGCCAGGCTACCGGAGTTCAGGAAGCAACCCTTCTGGCCACGGACAGCCAATTTGCCGCGGTCGCCGGTAATCAATCGACCCTCCTTGCTCCGGCTGTCAACCGGGGAAAGACCAAACCGGCGTTCAAGCCCCAATGGCTGTCTCTTGTTGCGGTGCTGGTGATAGTGCTTGGCGGATACCTCTTGAGCAGCCATTTCGCCAAGGAACTGGATGCATCACCAGGGCATTCCCTTGAAGCAACGGCAACGGCGAAACCCGTAACGGGACAGGCGCCCAGTGATCAGGCGAACAACAACCTCTCAGCCTTGGAAGCCATAGAAAGTGCACGGCAGCAAAAGAGTGCCGAAGCCATGACGCCCGCAGACCGAAACCGCACCGGCGCCGCTGGTGGGCAGGAGTGGCAGGTTGTAGAAAGCCACTCCCGAAAAATTCATTGATCCGACCTCTGCCTTGAAACACATCCGCCTGACTATCGCCCTGCTCATTGCCGCAAATCTCCTTTTGGCCAGCTACGCCCGTGCATTCATAGAACCGATCAGAACGGTGGATAATTTTTTCCAAAATATCGGCCGATCGATCCAACGGACCACCCGAAAGATCACCAGTGAGCAACCGACCAGGAAACAAACCAACTCACTGCTGTCTCATAAATGATCACTAAAAGGAGGCTCGGAGCGCTCTTTGGGGTATAATGATTTTGCGAAAAAGATCATACAAACCAAGGAGATCCGAGCCATGGCCCATAGCGACACCGTATTGAA
>Ga0209697_10002961_pt1 | contig 23636 bp, 16 predicted proteins | sample AliMusrvi5mmetaG_FD_184115 | JGI IMG/M metagenome (GOLD analysis project Ga0209697, IMG submission 184115) | Freshwater lake bacterial and archeal communities from Alinen Mustajarvi, Finland, to study Microbial Dark Matter (Phase II) - Alinen... | ecosystem: Environmental > Aquatic > Freshwater...
GGCCGGACTGGATATCGCCGCGCGTCAACCCCCTACTGCTTGCGCGCGCCGATATCCAGTCCGGCCAGAAGCAGAAGGCTCGCCTCGTCTGCCGCGAGGCCCTCATGACCCTCATGGCCGACCCCTCCGGCTACAACCGGATGATCCGCTACCACCTGCAAGGGCTCCTCTTCGCCCAGCCCTAATTCCGTCACCCGTCTCCCGCTTCGAGTTCCCAGTTTCAAAATCCTTCCATTCCCCCGCTTGACACACCCCCCCTCAACTAGGTAACTTAAGGCACTTTCGAACTCCAAAGAGGAACACCATGCTTGATGCATCCGATCTCCGCAAAGGCGGCAAGATTCAGTTAGACGACGGACAGCCTTACCTGATCACCGACTTCGACTTCAGCAAGCCGGGCAAGGGCCAGGCGATTTACAACTGCAAGCTCAAGAACATGCTCACGGGGTCGACCATGAGCCGCAGTTTCCGCTCGAACGACAAGTTTGACAAGCCGGAGCTCATTCAGCAGCCGCTGCGTTTCTCGTACGAAAACGCCGGGCAGTACGTCTTTCAGAACGCCGACTTCGAGGAGATCACCATCTCCGAAAGCGTTCTCGGGAAAAACAAGTTCTTCCTCACGGACGACATGCCGATCGACGCGCTCTTCTTCAACAACCAAGTCATCGAAGTCGAGCTGCCCAATCTGGTCGAGCGCAAGGTCCTCAAGTGCGAAGTCGGGGCCAAGGGCAATACTGCGGCGGGCAAGGTCACCAAACCCTGCACGGTGGAGGGCGGGTATGAGTTAGCCGTACCGCTCTTCGTGAATGAAGGTGACACCATCCGCATCGACACCCGCACGGGCGATTACGCCGACCGCATCCGCGTTTAATTCGATCGCGCATTAATTTCTTCCGATTCTTTGTGTTTCGGTTTGACGAAACACCCGACGACTTGTTAAATTGTCGATCTTGTTTTTCACCTCTTCGGGGCGTAGCGCAGCCTGGTAGCGCGTTTGCTTGGGGTGCAAAAGGTCAGGAGTTCAACTCTCCTCGCCCCGACCATTTTCGAATGGGCAAAAAACCGCGATTTCCTTAAGGATTTCGCGGTTTTTTGTTTTTCTGACGGTCTTCCTGATTTCAGTGTCAATTTGTGGAAAAGCGTGTTTGGGGATGGCAAAATCCCCAAACAAACACCCAAACAGCCCGCCTGCGCAAAAATACACAATATGCACGCCCGCTTGGGTTTTCGACATTTTCGCGTATTTCTGATACTTGCCGTTTGGGGTGTTTGGGCGTTTGGGGATGTTTGGGGACGGGTTCCGAACCGAAACAAGCCATTCAAGGGGTGCAAGAGCATCCTACGATCTGACCTTGCGTGCGCGTTCGCGGTGAAAATCCATGGCTGACGCCTATTTTCGGCTCCACTTATGACGAACCGAAGTCGTTATGTGGCGCTTGGCGTACCAGTTTACACCCCTAAATTTTCGCTTTCCGCCCTTGTCCTATCCTTGGGCACGGTTTATCATCACCGCGTTGTTCTTTCCGGTAGAAGGTTCCGGACAGACACGGGCACACGTTCTATCACCAACCGCAGCGGCTACACTCTTTTCAAAACGCCGGGAATCTCACATGAACCTGAAACAGATACAGGAAGACATCGCGCAGGGCGAAGGGCTGCACCGCGAGTTCAAGGAAGCAGGCTATCAGCTTCCGCGCAGCCTTTTCGAGACCGTCTGCGCCTTCCTGAATACGGATGGTGGAACCATCCTGTTGGGCGTGGCGGATGACGGCACCGTCACGGGCGTCGCGCCCGACGCGGCCGCGCAATTGAAAGCCGATCTCGCGAATCTCTCCAACAACCCGCAGAAGATTGACCCGCCCTGGCTGCTGTTCCCGCATGCGTTCGAACTGGACGGCAAAACCATTATCGCGATACAGGTCCCGCTCAGCTCCCAACTGCACAAGACCGGCGGGAACATTTTCCTGCGCAGCGAAGACGGCGACTACCGCGTACAGGGCACGCACCAGCTCGCCGGGCTCATCAACCGCAAGCTGGGCCTGTTCACCGAACAGCGCACCATCCCCTATTTGACCGTTAGCGACCTTCGCCCCGAACTCTTCGACCGCGCCAGCCGCCTGATGCGTTCCTACAACTCGCAGCATCCGTGGGTCGGCCTAAGTAACGAAGAACTGCTGAAAATCGGCGGGTTCTACGCCGTTGACGGGGAAACCGGCAAAACCTGCCTGACCCTGGCCGCCGTGCTGATGTTCGGCACCGACCTGGTGATCCAGCAGGCGGTGCCCGCCTACAAGTTCGACTGCCTGCTCCGCCGCGAGGACACCGAGCGCTACGACGACCGGCTCATCATCCGCACCAACCTGATTGACGCCTACGACCTGATGATGGGGTTTGTCGAAAAGCACCTGAACGACCCCTTCTATCTCGAAGGCGACATGCGGATCAGCCTGCGCGACAAGATCTTCCGCGAGGCGATCTCCAACATCGTCTCGCACCGCGAATACACCAGCGCTGCGCCCGCTCGCCTGATAATCTACGCCGACAGGGTGATTCTGGATAACCCGTCCGTGCATCACCATTTCGAAGAGATTACGCCCGAGAACCTGCGCCCATTCTCAAAAAACCCGACCATCTGCAAATTCATGATCCAGCTCGGCCGCTTCGACGAACTCGGCTCCGGCGTCACCAACATCAACAAATACCTGCCGCTCTACGCCAAAGGCGCAAAACCGGTTTTCAAGGAAACCCTGCACGGCTTCGAGCTGACCATTCCGCTCGCAACCCCGCAAGTCACCCCGCAAGTTACCCCGCAAGTTACCCCGCAAGTTACCCCGCAAGTTACCCCGCAAGTCGAAAAAGCAATACTTGCCACAGTGGGCGAAATGACGCGAACTGAACTGATGGGTACACTTAAACTCAAGGATCGGATGCATTTCAGTCGGGAGTATCTGCAACCTGCCTTGGATGCCGGACTACTGGAGTACACCCTCCCTGACAAGCCCAACAGCCGCCTCCAGAAATACCGTCTGACGCCGAAAGGGCAGAACCTGCTCGCGTCATCAAAGGGCCGGGGCTGACCCGGACAAACGGGATTCAAGCGGTGAAGCGTGCCTTTCCGCCGTTACCTGTGGCGTTTGTCAGGGTAGACTTGTTTGAGATATTCAGAAAGCATGTCCCATGCACGACGCCACAGGTCAGTATTACGACACGCACGCAGAGCAACTCGCCGCCCGATACCGGGTGGCAGATGTGACTGCGCTGCACACCCTGCTGCGGCGATGGTTGCCGGCATCGGGAAGCGTGCTGGAGCTTGGCTGCGGCATCGGGCGTGAATCCGCGTTCATGTCGGCGCTCGGCCTCGATGTGCTGGCCACCGATGCCAGCGAGCCTATGCTGGCACAAGCCCGTCTCGCACCGGGCAATGAACGCGTCACGTTCCAGCCCGCCGCTTTCCCGCTGCGCACCGGCCATCCCCTGCTGCAAGACCGCTTCGATGCCGTGGTGTCCATTGCCGTGCTCATGCACGTGCCCGACCACGAGGTGTTCGATCTCGCCTTCCAGATCCGCGGGCTGCTCAATCCCGGCGGGCGCTTCATCTGCTCCCTTTGCTCAGGCCGCAACCCCTCCGAAGAAGATCCGCGCCTCTATGCCGACCGCGAGCCCGGCGAGGTGCGTCTGCTGTTCGAGCGACTCGGCTTCACCTTTTTTTGGAAAGAGGAGACTGAGGATGGCCTTGAGCGCGTTACGCGCTGGACCACACTCGTGTTCAGTTTGTAGCCTTACTCTGGGTCAAAAACAGCAGATGCGTCGTTTACTGCAGTAACACACGCATCAGCAAAAATATCTAAATGCTGTTTCGTTTCAAACCTGCTCAGCGAAACGCGCATCGCGCTCCACGCCTTCTCATGAGGCACACCCATTGCAAGAAGAACATGCGATGGCGACTCTGCTCCGGCAGAACAGGCCGATCCTGTGGCAACACAGATTCCTCGTTGCGCTAAAGCATAAACCACCGCTACAGCATCCACTCCAGGCAGTAGAAACTGGGAAGTGTTTGGAAGTCGCGCAACGTCAGCACCAATAAACGATAATCCGGGGAGTCTGGCAAACATCTCAGCTTCAAGCGAATCTCTCAAGGCACGCATTTGGGAGACGGCATCATCTGAAATCGCCACAATGGCAAGTCTTGCCGCTGCAGCAAGGCCGGCCGCACCGGGGGTATTCAGGGTACCCGAACGCTTATCGTTCTGTTGCCCACCGCCGCGTAGCAATGCGGGCAGACGGGATGGATCGCGAGCGAACAGAGCCCCAATCCCTTTTGGCCCATGAAACTTATGCCCTGAAAGCGATAGCAAGTCGACACAATCCATATCCTCATCGAGAAACATAGGAATTTTTCCGACAACTTGTGTAGCGTCCGTATGGAAGATGCAATCTGGAGCTATCTCTTTGACTCTCCTAGCCAACAGACCCACCGGTTGAATCACTCCGGTCTCGTTATTGGCCGCCATTACGGAAACTAGGCACGTCCTTGGCGTGACAGACTGAATCAAGGTCTCGCAGTCTATGACTCCAGATGACAGAACGGGGGAAACAACCACATCGACACCGCTCGACTTCAAGTACGATATTGGCTCCAGAACCGAAGGGTGTTCGATTGCTGTTGTGATCACACGTGCCCCATCTCTACATGCTTGTGTGCTAGCTATCACTGCCCAGTTGTTCGCTTCTGTCGCCCCGGATGTGAGAAAGAAGCACTCGGGCTCGCTTGAACCACACAGGGCTGCAAGAGCGGCTTTTGCCTCTCTTATCGGCGCGTCTACGTGGGCGCTCATGCCGCAGATCGATGAGGCGTTTTCGTAACTATCAGAGAAGAATGGAAGCATTGCATCAACCACAGCAGGGGGAACCATGGTGGTTGCATTATTATCCAGATAGATCTTCATGATTGAGGCACCCGCTCATTTGCGACTCTGATCAGGCGAACGATTTCCTGAATCTCAGACGCCTTAACAAAGGGAACCTGGGCGATTATGATTTCGCTTTCACCTTCAATCTTTGCTGCAAGATGACCTTTTCCAAGGAGTCGCTCTGCTCCCTTTTCATTTAGCGCGATTTCCGAAGTGCCCTCGCTATCAACTCTTAGAATCAATCGGTTTCCTAGATTCGCCCTAAGTTGCAGCGGCATAACGTTGCTGTCTGGTCTCTGTGCGGCAAAAATTAAAAAAATACCTGCCGCTCTGGCCTTTACACCGAGACGTGCAACGACAGCCGTAACTAACTCACGGTACTCTGGCGTCAACATCCATTCCGCGAACTCGTCATGCACAACCCAAAGGTGAGGCAGACGCTCCGACGCATGCTCAGCCGCGTTCAGCTCGAACACATTTGACACGCGATTCTCGCGGAGAATTCGGTAGCGCCGATCCATTTCCGAGACGAGTGCGCTAAGACATTCGTGGGCTTTCTGCTGTTCGTCTATGATACCATCCTTGAGATGAGGTAACCCTTCAAAAGCGAAGTAATCCACCCCCATCTTGGGGTCGATCAAAAGTATCTGAGCTTGAGATGGAGTATTTGTAGTTGCAATGCTCAAGAGCATGTTCTGCATGAGCACCGATTTTCCACTATTAGTAGAGCCCGCAACAAGCGTATGTGGAGCGTTTACTTTTGGAGAGAGGAGCAATAACGATGCATCTTCTTCTTTGACAGCAATGAGAAGCTCGCAATTGCCCCCATCGACATTAGGCTTCCATTCAGCCCAAACATTCGGCAGACGGAGAATATGCCTATTGGGGCGTGCAATGGATAACGAAACAATACCCGGCTCTGCCCGAACAGACACCAGATTCAGTCCATGCGTTGTCAAAAATTCACTTCGGCGGTGAAGCACATGATCCATCGTCAGGTTCGATGTTCCACGAAATTTCAGAATTGCCGAGTTTGGCGTTAGATAACTGCTCACAAGTTTTGCTTGAAGTTGGAACTGTTGGAGTGCGCCTTTGCACTGGCTCTCCGTTTCACTTAGCCAAACAGACCCTCCGTTCGTATCAACAGCCGGCGTACGCTGCGATGCAATGAAATCCGAAACGCCTTCAAAACAACAAACGCTCGGCTCGACCGGATGATGACCTTCCTTTTTCAATTCCATATCTGAAGGCTTGCCTGCTGAAGACTGCTTTAAATCCTTACTCACAGACGAATCCGGAAGCTTTCCTTCTGTCGCAGCGATAGGCACACCTGAAGACTGCTGTTTCTTGGGAGAACGAGTTGGTGCTGAGTACTTCTTCCCTTTCCAGATGTCATCGTCGGCAATGGCACGCCTTATGGGAAGCGGGTCGGCATTTGCTATATAACGGCCAATGATCTCCCGCACCTTATCGCGGGCGAATATCTCCTGATAAGCACCGTCGCAGCGAGCAACGGGGACTGTTTCGGAAATATCGCCACTCTCACCTGTCGGCACGAAGACATGGGAATATCCGCGTAAGCATATCTCACAGTTACCTTCCCTAATAGCACGCCGCCACGCGGAAAGATCAATTCCGGCAATAGTGGGAAACTGGATACCATCAAGAATAAGATCGGAAATCCGCGCCAACCAGAGTTCGCGATCTATGCGACGCGGATCCCCATAAAGCGCATCAGAAATACGGCTCATCGTGTCACGAACCTGTTTCTGCGATTCCTTGCGTTTCGGCGCTAGACTCGCAGCGTCGATGTATTTCGCTTCGGAAATAATGATGTCGATCCTCAGCATTCCTTTTTCATCGACCGATGGGCTCAGTGCAATAATATCCGCCATCTGCTGCTCACGACTGCCAAGCCAATCGGCATAGTCATCAAGAAAGAACCAACCGATATACTTGTCTTTCCCGATCTCGGATTCGAGCAGAAAACGGCTGAGTACGACCCCAATCAGTTCACTGGCGTTTCGGCCACGCCTGGCAGCTCGCAAGACGATGTCACCGGAAATGCCGTTAGCATCTTCCCGTAACCTCTTTGCAAGTTGCCAGTAGTCCTCATCCGGCAAATCAAGATTTAACAACTTGAGACGCTGAACTAACATCGCGTGCAAAAGGCCCAACGGTGCGTCTGATGAGATGATTAGGTTGCGCCCTTGAGTAGATGATTGCTTATAACGTATGACTTGAACGCCTCGACTCATCAATTGACGACGATCCAAAAGTTCATCGTAATTTACTACCCAGTTAGCTAGATTATGGGTCTCCTCTAAGATACTTGCCATTTCTGGGCTCTGGAAATCAAGTTGCCTAGCTGGGAGTAATCGATGGTTTTCGTCTTCATCCCAGTCACCCTGCAAAAATGACGTAAGAGCGGTGATATAGCACAATCCTGCGAAGGGCTGCGCAGGACTAACCAGGTAAACCGCCGATTTCATCGAGTCCTTAGGCGTCGGACGACGGCGGGACCAGTGCGGCGGCACAAGGGTATATAGATCAAACGGAACAAGATTCTCTTTATACCAAGCCAGTTCCGAATGCCGCGAGATAACGTCTTGGCAAAAAACAATATCCATGGGGCAACCTTCGCGCGGATCTGGCGGTGGCGCTTGGTCAGCCATAATGTTGATACGTAACCGTGCCATGAAATCGCGCGTTGCCTCACTAGGCGTGAAAGCATCCATGTCGGCATCGCTACTATCAATGATTCTTTCATAAAGAGACCGGAGTCGCAGGTTGCTCCGATGCCGCAAGACGATCTGGCACAAAACGTTGTCATCTTCCTCATGTCGTGCCCTTATTTTCTCAACTACGGCTTGCGGCAAGCGGACTGAGTCGCAATTGTAGAGTACAACAGAAAGATTGGACTGTTCGTGAGGTTGTAGATCAATGTAGCGCTCAACCAAGTCTGAAACCAAATTCGATGCCGCCGACGGGTTCTCGTTTGTGTCGTCATTGTTTCCGTCATTTGATATCGGATATTCATGCAGACTGTAATCCCCGACCACATCGGTCACCGACAGCAACTCAGGCTTACGTCCACGCCAGCCTAGCACAATTTCAGGATAGTAAGGGTGCCCAAGCGATTCCTCCAGGTCCCGAAAGAAAAAGCGCCCAGTGTCACTGAACGGCACATCATTGAGCGTCATCATGTCGTGGAGCAGCACTGCAACTTGTTTAGCCTTAACACCGATGGCTGCCATCCTAAGTGGGTTCCATGCGGTAACAATCGCGGCGGGCCGACCGCCGTCAATCTGCACGATACCAAGTTGCATCAGCGGCACTAGGAGCAGTTCACGATTACGGTCGCCTTTCGCTCGGCGGCAGAGAACATCCAGAATCGCCGCATATTTCCCGGATTGTTCAATCAGCGCCGCGTGAGAAAGCCCAACACTTACAAATCCTTCAATTGCTTCTCGATAACAACTGACAAAAGACACAAAAAGTAGCTTGAGATCATCAGCCGTTTCTTCGTCAATGAGTTCAAGCTTGATTGCTTCTTTAAGATTGGCCAGCCAGATATGCTCCACATCATTGGCCTTCGCATAGACAGGAACGAAAGATCCCCGATCCCTTCCATATGAAGGTGAAAGCGAAAGAACATTTGATAAATCGAGAGGCTGAAGCTCGCCTTTCGCATTAATCGGCTCACGCGAAGTACCACACAAAACGAGAGGGTGCTTCTCGAGCCGTGCCAAGTCATGAGCAAACTCAACAGGCGCAGCATTGGGGTTAAACTGCCATATTAGCTGTGTCGTGTAGCGTTCTGATCCACCTGTTAACAGTTCTACATCAAGTTCTATAGTGAATTTCAGTTGAAGGGCAGCGCGTGCGGAAGACGTGCATAGCTTTGTCTTTTTATCATTCCGCCAAGTTTCGACAAGCTGAGGAAAATCGAAGAGCGTGTCCATCTTGCATTCGACTTTTTGACCTAGAACCAAGGGAAGCCCTTTGTATCTCCGGGCAAAAAATAGGCCTGCGTCTACATTGAGGTCTCTGAAGTCGCGTTTTGATCTGCGATCACAACGAATCGTTAGTCGAGCGTCTCGACTTGGCTGACGCTGCGTGAACAGTATCTCACTCGCACGGACAAGGCCTACCAAGAAATCATCGCATTCAAGCGCGGAACCAAAAATAAACTTATCCCAAAGTGATTTGAGCTTACGGTCATCTTTCAACTCGTTCCGATGGCGCTCGTAGAAAATCTCATCCTCTTCTTCTTTCTGGGGCGATTTTCCGCGCTTCCGCAAACGGTTTACGTAGTCACGTTCTTCGTCTGTGAGCAGTTCCTTTTCCCGCTCGTCATATAAAGCAAATGTCAGTTCTCCTATTGACTGCTTCTCGCGTTGTACTCCCTCAAAAAGATGTTGCCCAACTTCTTCCCATTCACATTGGGAGAGTTGTACCGCCTGAGTGTTCCACCCAGTGGGAGCTTCTATGAAGTCCTTAACTGTTACGTGGTATTTTTCTACGATTCTTTCTCGGACTGACTCAAATGCGCATTGCAGGTCAAGCTGCCCCATTAAAGTCTGGGAGGGTGTTAGCTTGCATAGATAGCAAGCTCGTCTGCGGCAAGCAGAATCAAATAGACGTCGCCACAACGAGGCATGAGTACGCTGTTTCTCAGAGATCGCATTGAAATAACAAATGTCGCGAGGTATCCGCAGAGCAGGCAAGGCCGCCCCGAGGGCGAAGATCAGGGGGTGCCCATCAGCAAGCATAGCTTCGCGCGTGTCCAGTACATACGAAGCAAGTTGTTCCATCGACCAGATGTTCAAGTCGATCAGCCCCGCAAGTGCTCTTTGCCACCACTTCTCATGTTCCGCGGTTAAGTTCACATCTTTCATGGCAACGCTCGTCCATAACTCTGGTCGCTCCAAAAGTTCTGCGGTACCAACTGGAGAAACAAGGTTCAACGACTGGGCCTCATCGTCACCAGTAGTTGCGAGAAGAAGGACTGGCTTCGCACACTTTGCATGTCGATGATACGTGGCACGCTCGTGGGTGAGGACAGATTCCGGTAAGTTCTCCCCTTCCATGAAGTGCATAGGGAGTCGGATATCTACCTTCGTTGCAAAATCAGGTTCAGAAAGAATTGCTCGCGCGATCGCCGCAGTTTGCTTGGCTGATAGCCGGTCGATGATGAACCTTGCGGTATCCCCAGTATCGTCAGCTTGAAGTGCTGACTTAAGGTACAGGGTACCCACTTGTCCGATGAGATCGTTACAGGTCATGATCATGCTTCCGTAAAGGGATTCACGACATACGCACATGCGTCTGAGAGACGCCGCAATAGTCCCATACTTACCAGACGACCTTCCAAGCGTGCAGCATTAGCCTGAAAAGCTTTTTGGTCAAAAGCCTGAAGATCAAGCGCTTTTTCAGCTTCGCGTTCACCAAACACGAATCCGTAGCGCTCAAACAAACGGCTTAGGAACTCCCCAAACTCCATACGGATATGGACGTTGGCTACCACCAGAGCTTTCAGAAGCGCATCGTTTGGCGCATACCTCATGCGATTCGTACCGCGTTTCGAAATTAGGCCAACAGCGCGACCATAGGTGCAATGGACATTCCCGGCATGCTGTCGGTGTCCCTGTCGTGATACTTCGCGCAGATCGTTAAGCAGCGCCGTCGGGGATGCGGTTCCATCGTATTGACTTCCCCACCAACACCGTTTTTCCAAGATATCTTTGCATCGGGCACACGCATCAGCATCGGTTGTAGCTTCCCTGAGCGCTGCTTGCCATTCCGCAGAACTGTCGATCTCAGAGATAAAGACGTCCACCGCCGTCGTAGAGAGCATGTCATTTTCTTGGTATCCAACGGCCGACAGTTCGCGCACAAGTGTTTTGCGTGGAGCGACGGCTTCACAGACGAATATCGGGGATCGACGCTTGGCTATGCTGGCGGCAGTGCCGAGTTGATAGAGCAACACGTGCAAAGAGCTTAAAAGAACCAAATATTGGTAAGCATCAAAACCGGGAAGCTTCAGGTCGAGAATACTGAGCCAGTCCTCACCGAGGAGATTAAAGGAAGGGTGCGAGATATAAGGCAAATAGCTGTAACCCTTAAGATGGAGATCCTCGTCAGTTGCAGGTTGCATGAGTCGTATTAGACGATCAAGCGGATGCTTTGCAGAGAGAAGCGCATTAAACCGCGAACGAAGTTCTTGAGCAACATCGCATCGACATAGCATCAGATAAAGGAGTTCTCCTGTTCTGCCGAAATTGATATACTCCCTAGATGGCCGACCGGACTTAACGTTGACATCTTCATACAATGCGTTGGGACCAAACGGAAATACAAAACGCGAGGACCATCGCCGATTGGTGGTGTTCTCTACCGCAGTTCTCCTGATTGTCACAACTAGTGCCGCAAAATCATGGAAGGATGGAAATCGTTCACGCAGGTAAGAGAAATCCCGAGTAGGTGTGCCTTGTGCGACATCAGCCATCTGCTTTAGCCACTCATCCCAGGCCCTCCCGCTATCGGCGTAGGCAGCGTCAATCTGAGCAGCAAATTCATTGTTAAAGAGGACATTGCGAAGGTAAAGGCGACGGTAGGGTCGATATTGGAGGGGATAGCGCTCAGGATGCTCTGAAAGTAGATCACCGCCCCTCTGACAGGCTTCAACAACTGTCAGCAATTCCAGAAAAAGCAGCCAAGGCGTTTGCGCATCCCAAAGCCGATGGCCCCATATCTGCTCGTCAATCCACGGGCTGATGTTGGGATGATCGGGTCGGGGCGGCCTGGGCAGGGCATTGCCTTGTGTGAGGAAATCAAACATCTAGAGCCTCCACAGTCTCTTCTCTCGGATTGCCGTGTTCATCGACATCCAAAAGTCTGAATACCAGATCGTCTGCACCAGCTTCACCGTCTGCTTTTCGACTCCTTACAAACGCACCGAGCGTCCTGCATTTGAATGACATAACATCCTCGTAGCACTCCTTGGAAAAGCTCATGGGCAAGGCACCATCGGCTACGCGGCTGAGGAATTCATATCGAACGAGTGTCAAAGGAAACTCGCAAACGCATTCGTGGGATAGTGCAACTTGGAGCACAGGTACACCCGAAGCGCTCGCAACAACGTCAATCTTCTGGCCCAGACGCGGCGCAACTGAAACACGTTCTTCCAAAACTCGGCTTACTCGAGCATTGGAAAAGGAAAGTCCTGTAGCAAGATACAGCTCTCTATCGCTGTCAACCAACATTCCGACCCAAATGCGATTGAGGCCGCGCACTAATCGGGCAATAATTACTCGCTCAATCTTGCCAATCTTCCTCAACCCTTCGACAACCCGATCTCTGTACTCACCCGCATATTTGAAAACTGTTAGCTCCCACAAGCGAAGATCATCCTTCTGTTCTTGCGGTATCTTGAAGAATAGTGCCCGACGTTGGGTAATTAGACCTTGAAGGAAATCCGCTGTCGTTTCATCCTCTTGTTCCGAGCCTTCAATATATTGCTGTTGGCTGGCCAAAAATGTTTTTGTCGCTCCGTAGAATGGATCAGACGCCATAAACTGATCAAACAGCGCCTTCAGATTCTCATCGGTGTTTCCGAAAATCAAAAGGTTGTCGATTCTGTTGGTAGTCTCGTGCCCTATACGAAACAGGTTGAGGTAGCGAAAGACCGGTATTGAGTCTCGTCGCGTTTGCGAGAGATTGGCACCAAATATGTTGCCGTATATACTCGCCTGACAAGCTGAACCGTCTGCCATCACACGAAGAATGTCGCTAGGCCTCATCACCCCGTCCGGACATGCAGGGTGCCCCAGCAAAGCGTTTGCTAACAAAAGCAATAGCTCCCTGATCGGAATGTGAAGCCCGCTCAGGTCACATAGTTCCACCAGGGCACTGAGGCGTTCTTGGACAAGCGGCGATCTTAACAAGTCGTAATTATGCCGGACGGGTGAGTCTTCACCGCAAATCGCAATGCCAGAGGCTCTTTCTGCGAAACAATCAGTCCAGCCTTCATGTGAAAGGAAGGCATCCAAAGCCAAGCGAAGCAACCTTGACGACTTGTAGGCCGACAGATTGAAGAAACTTAACGAGACACCTGGCTCCTCAGCCCTGCCCTCGACAAGGAGTCTTTCAAAAAGATCTCGCGTAAAACAAACATCAGGGAGTTCCGGCAAGCGCCGCCAAGTTTCAATAAGTTGCCCGTCATTGCCAGCTATAATGAAATATTCGCCTTGATCGCCCGCTCGGAGCAAACCACTGAAGCGGAGCAAAAGGTCTTCCTTTTCCTTCGGCCAGGGAAGACCGGCCTGGGGAACCCACGCGCTCAGATCCCGGAGCACGTTTAGACGGCACTCGCGTCCGTTCGGGTCCAAGAAGGTGACCGCCAAATGGGGATTGTCTGACTCCCATTCATCAGGACTTCCGCCAACTCTCTCCCAGACTTGGCGGCAAAGATGCGTTTTTCCGTCGCCTGCAGCGCCTGTTAGAATCACCGACCGTGGTTTCGCGGAATCACCAACAAAGTAAGTGGATAGTGTCGCTGCAAGTGGATGAGCAAAAGCGATTGGCCGAATACCGGAGCGTCGCGCAGTTCTCAGGATATCTTCGTCAAACATGTTGCCATTACGGGCGACTGGACCATACTTGCGGACGAATCTAAGCCAATCCTCGGCCTTCTTGATTTCACTTGCCATCTGCGACCCCCGTTTAAAGAGAACACATTAGACAGCCGACTCGTTCCGGCTCCTCGTAATCGCTACCACCTAGCACAGAAATAAGAGGAATGTTTCGGCGTTGTTTCTTCCGCAATGCCTGCTTAGCTTCCCATTCCCTGATGATCTTCGCCATTCTTTCAGGCTTCTCAAGCTCAGCAAGCGGTTCATCTTCGCACCAATAAAAGACATTCCCATTTATTGGATTCGGACACTCGTATCGTTTCGACTCCTCAAAAAGATGAGGGTACTTCTGTTTTAGGCGAACCCACTCAATCTTCTGCTGATAGAAGCAAAAGTAGCATCCCGACCTTGTTCGTCCCCATTCAGTGTACGGTGGCATTCCAATGCCTGAATCTTCAAGGATCTTTTTAACACCATCGTACGTTATGCCATCTTCTCTAAATGGATACACCGCTTTGATGTTCGGTTTCGTACTGATATAACCAGCGCGAGCCTCGTCTGCTCGAATACCGACATAGTTGATGACGGTGTCATTTCCAACAAATTCTTCAAACGGCTTCAGCTTGAGCATCTTAGTGCACCAGCGCCGCCGATTTGAAGGAATCATCTTACCATACAATCGCCACAACTTGTCGAAAGTCACACCCGCTGTCGTGAGCGCAATTTTTTTACCAAGATATGCTTCGAGCCTTGAAAGGTAAGCTAATGTATCCGGCAATTCTTTATCCGTATCGTGAAATATGTACTCCATCTCCGGCACACGATCACGCATGTAGACTGCAAGGGCTGCACTGTCCTTACCACCCGAAAGACTCAGTATGTGGCGCGGTTGTGTTGTCATATAAAATACACCGTTACACCTTCTTACGGCACGCATGCATTAATTACGGGAAGAACCCGAATGCAAATAGGCTTAACACAGTTGATTCTCTGTCCTATATCTATTTCATTCCAAATAAATGCAAGTTCTGGACCAACATCCGGATGTTCACCAGGCTCAGGGAAAACAAGAGGTACCTCAGCTAGCTTTAGCCATGCAATAATGTCGGGGGTCTTATCACGAAGATCAACTATTGCATGCTGCTTGCCTTCTCTTATTTTTTCATATAAGGGATTTCCTTTATCCAGATTGCTAATCTCCTTTTCAAGTGTAATGACTTTTAACTTATACAACTCCGTGACACAACTGACTATCGCATGTACGACTGGAGTAGTTAACAAAAATTTCAATTTTGCGCTTTCGATAAAAACCATGCACCCATTCTTTATCACATCTAAATGTTTGATTGGATCTTTCCCCCCCTTCATCCATATTTCAACATCTCTCAACTGCATCATCGGAGGCGTAACCGGCGTCCCAAGCCTAGTAAGCGCATTAACAAATTCGGTCTTAATTGCCAGCGCATAGAGCGGTCTAAGTCTGCATATACGCTTCAAGCTGTTTGAAAGTAAATACGTTGCGCTGTCTCTGTTGATAACTGTTATCGGTTTAGTTACATCCCAAACAATTCGCAAGCATCTATTCTTATGCCATACAAACTCGGTAGTAACTTCAACACCTTCGGACCTGTGACTGTGCCTGTACGGCTCAACACTTCCCGTAACGAATACAAGCGCCAACTCTTCCTTCCACCTCCGCTTTGATCCTTCCAAAGGTACAAACCTTAGGTCACATGGCGCATTAACAAGTACATGAGCTAAGGTGCAATCGTCATTTAAAAACAGATCTCCCAATCCAAACAGACTCCGCAAATTAGTTGCATCCCATGGATGCGCAGCAACTTCATCAACAGGCAACGTCTGTGCTTTCCAGTAGGCTTGAGTTAACGTCGTCCCAACCGTTGAATTATCACAGGGAAGACAGTTCGAAAAAACAAGACGATCAACATCACGTTGCGCTTGCTGAAGACCGCTGTGGCTCCGAAATTGATTTGCTAACAAGCTCTCGAATAACCAAACCAAATATTCTCCAAGGGGATGTCCTTCTTGTTTAAGAGCAAGCTGCTGAATATGAGCATAATCATGTACATCGAGTGCAGAAACGGTGCGTTGAAAGTCATCCGCTACTGTCTTAATGGCTGAGACAGTCTCAGTCACAAAACGTTGCAATGTTTGACATGACGGACAACCAATTCCCCAACTTGCGAGACGCACCAAGACTGCATCAGAGTTAGCAAATTCTTTTTTAGAAATGAAACCAAATAATCCTCCGAGAACATGTGATTCTTCCAGAAAGTTGCCCTTGAGAGGCCATGCCTCAATGTGATCCGAAATTAGAACTAAAAATGGTTTGTTTTGCCCATATTGTTCCCAAATACTTTTGGCCATTTCACAAGATAAACGCGGAACTGTAAGCGTTGCCAATTTTACAGGATCCTCAAGATCCGATTCGGAAATGCTGGGTGCATGCCCGTCCAGACTAAAATCCAGAAAAACAAGAGAGATGTCAGTTGTTAGTTTAACATCCTTAGGCCCAAACTCCCTCACATCAGTAATTCCCACCGAATAAAGGCAATCACGCAAAAGTCTCAAATCCACCAACTTCTGAAACGCATGGCAAAACAGAGTTGTAGAGAGAACATCTTTAAGAGGCCCCTTCGCATCTCGTTGTTCCCAAAGACTATCGAGTATGGACTCGCTAATATCATTCTCACTAGCGATATCATTACCGTACTTACGCAGCTCAGCAAGCATATCACCCGAATCTTCAACTTTTGACCAAAATTCAGATATCTGACCATTTGTTACATCAGGCGTTTCAAATGCATCGTCTATTATTGCCGCCTTAGTAATATCAGAGGACCTAAACCGTGCAGCAATAGACTCATATTTCGCGCTCATCTTTCATCCCCCCTGCAAAAACGATTTCGAATGCTACTCCGCCCAAGTCTGACGTATCACAAACTTGAAGCTCTGCACCATGATATCGGGCAATCTCACGGGAAATAAAGAGACCAAGTCCCTTACCTTCTCCCGGCGGCTTTGTGGTGTAAAACGCCTCGAAAACCCGCTCTCGCTCCTCAATTGGAATACCAGGCCCATTGTCATCAATACGAATTATTCGATTCGGTTTATCTATCGTTATCCGAATGAAGGGTGCAAACGATGGTTTTACCTTTAGACGCTGTTTGAACCAGTAAACCGAATTAGAAAGTAAATTTTCGATGATCTGAATAAACATGCCCTTGACCATGTTGATTTCCCATGACACGGTGTTTGCAGGCACAGTAATTATAGCGGATTCAACCTCATGGCGAGAAAATTGGGCTTCATGTCCGATCATAATTTCACGGACCAGTTTACAAACATCAAACTTTTCCTTAACTTGCCGCTTTGAGGTACTTGCAGGGTCAATTATAGAAAGTCTTTTTTGAAGCGTCTTAAGCTGTTCCTCAAGTAACGCAAGTTTCGTCTCCAACTCATCATTGAGTTCTTCAGATCGGGTCGATTTCACTGTCCTCAAAGCATGATCGGTCGCGCGAGAAAGTTCATGAACAACCAATTCGACCATTAGACCCATACCAGCCAAGTGCACGATTTCGCTGCGCCCTTTCTTGTATGACTCTACTTCTTTCTCTGCCGCTTTCAACAGTTCGCTAAGATGCGACATGCATTTCTCTATTGATCGCACTACCCCACTTTCCTCTGCCGCTTTTGGATATTGAACCTGCAGGATTTTGAGACTTTGCCGCATTTTTGCTGTCTCGGCCACTACCCGGCGCCTAATGTCACCCGTGTCTAACGGTTCCGCAGCCTGGACCTCCTTATCCACGTTTTTTAGGAACTCACGGAAGTTCGCTTCGAGGAAGTGCTTTAAGATGTTGATCAACGCTATCTTTTCAGAGCAATCGCGTAATCCTTCACGATTAGTTTGATCGCGGAGTGCAGGATTATCATGCGATGTAATATCAACTTTACCAATTATTTGGCGTCGATTGACCTTATACCCCTGTGATGAAAGGGCCTTGCTATCTAAATCGATCCAGTCATCATCCGGATCCCCGTAGGGATGTACACGAAAACCATCTCGAAAGACCATCAGACCACCAGCCCATCGGCTTTGAAGCTCTAGCACCTTCTTCCGATCCCCAATTCCATCAAGCTCTGCCAAGATGCGTCGATTATACCAATAGAATTCAACTGAGAAAGGTCCGAGTTTCCGGAGGATACTCATTGTTGGGCATCCAGAAGCAGATAGAAGATGCTCATTCTCCAACACAAAACTGCGGCTACGATGTCGAAGAAGATACTTGGTTTCACCCACGAACTTCGGGTTACCATCTACCACCGTAAAATGTGCTGTTCCTGAAGCATGTGCGGCATTAAACAGAATCTTGTCAAATGACGGGATAAGCACACGATCGCTATTATAATTAAGCACAATAGGGTAGCGGGTACTAGGTGTAAACGGGTCTGTAAGTTTGCAAAATTGCTCACTTGCAATCCTATTCAACTTATCTACATTCCACTCATCAGACAGAGCTGTTATCGTGATTGTCGTTCCTGACTCTTGACTGTTAATCTTATCTTTACCTAAAAAAGGTTTGATATCAACAGTCTCCAGCAAAGCATCTGAATCGTGAGAAAACACACTCCAATCTATTTTCAAGCAGTTCCATTTATCACCCCCCTGCTTACTTGTCCGAACGGAAAGTCTTGATCCTAAGCGCATCGACGATAAACGACCTAGCCCTTTTTCACCAAGCACAGGGCGAGCGTTCATCGTCTTGTCACAATGTAACCTTTGGCGTGACCGCGTCCCAATTGTTAGATAACAATCACTTAAATCATCTAATGACATTCCTTCACCAAAATCACGAATCCTAATACGGTTTGCATTTTCTGTTGCGATGCGAAGGTCAGCCCAATTATTTGCAACTTGGATGGATGCTTGCACATTCTTTGCAGTTTGGCACGCCATATTCACGCTGTTAATGATTCTTGATTTATGCTTTAGGAAATCCGTCAAATTAACTATTTTGCTGGTTCGTTTCTCCTCCGTAATGTACTCACACAAAGTCACATAATCAGTCCACAAAATAGCAATGTCAACGTCAATGGCGACTTTAGGCGAATTCGCGTCAAATGCATTCTTGATTAGTTCATAGAAAGCAACCGCATCAGAACTAACCAGTTCCGCTCCTAACTGCAAAATTGTTCTCGCCGCTATCTTGAAACTCATGTCACACCATTTCCCTTGTTGGTGAATCTGGACGCTTCTTTTGTCCAGACTCAAGATACTTACACAAAGCCGACGAAAGAACAGCCAACCCTATCCCGGGATGATTCTCAAGAATAGATTTAACCTGTTTCTCTAGAATATTTGATTGCTGAACGGTTTCTCTTGAAATGTGGATAATCTCTTCAACCTCTTCGCCTGTATCCTTGGTAATGGCAAGCCGCAATGCCTGGCTGCCATCTTTGGCTTTCTTAAAATCAAAGCGCTCCATGCGTTTGAATGAAGCAGCATAAAAGTAGAATTCTCGATTGAAAGAAGCCTCATCATCGTCCTGCCAATTGTGGGGAGGCTTCTGAACCACCAAGGTTCCCACCGACTCCAGCCATTTGTCATCGGCAAGTGCAGAATCACCGAGACGTAAACAGAACGCTCGCAGTCTCGGCTCAAGCACGTGCGCTTGGATACTCTGGACGCGCGACTGTATCACTACCCGTTTTAGCGCGAGCGTTCCAGACAGCGCGAAATTCTCATCTATTACCCCCGCCATACGGTCACGCAATTTTACAAACGCGAAACGCAACTCGTCTAGTGCCGATCGTAGCGCCGCCGCAAACAGATCGAAATCCTGCTTGCTTGTGCTCAAATACGATTTGATAGGACTACAGCCACAGGCTTCAGGGAGTTCTGTGAATAGAAGCTTCACCGGATCTCGCGCTTCACGGATTGAATTTCGCACGGCCATCGTATCCTTGGATAACCGACGAGTCTGAAGCGCGTACTTTGGCAGCTTTTCAACAAAAACACACAATGATGTAACAACAGAAAGAATCCGATCTTTCTTTGCATCAGCATCAGGCAATTCAAGCGATGATGCTAACGTTTTGAAAACATCGGAACGAACGCCATCCACATCGCAGAATTGGAACTCAAAGGCATCAGGCTCTTTGGTCAGTCGTTGAAAATCACGTTCATCGATTTCGGGGATGAACGTCCCATCCTCATAAATGGCGATTTCGTCTTTGTGAATGGCGTAGTAAATGGTGAGCAACAGCGGCATGAATCCGTCACGAACGCCGTATGGATGGTTCTTGAGTTTAGTCAAGATCGCGTCCACACGAACCCTGTCGTCCTGTTGAACATGAAGAACTTCATCAATACACTTAAACGCCGGCAAGAGATTACAAGGATCATTCTCACTTGGTGGCACCAGGCACCAGCGCCCCTCATGCAAAATGTGTATTCCACCCTTAGCGAGCACAGACAAATAGATCGACATCTCTGGCGGTTTCTTGTCTTCCGCCATGCCCAATAGCTTTTCCTTTGATGAACTCAGGATACTGCTAATCAAACGTGACCGTGCCGCCGTCGCAACGGAGCTGGGCTTTCTTCGATTTATCAGTTCATTTTGGATGCGTGGTCCCATTGAATAGACTTTGTCGCATACCGTTGAAAGTAACGAAAGAAGCTCTCTGCCATTGTTAACTTTCTTCTCCTTGCCCTGCCAGAACCAACGGATTGGCATTACACCGCATCCTTGTCGCAGGTTTACCAAATCACCAACGGCATCATTCAAACGCTGCCGGGACGAATTCCGATGGCGGGCAACTTCCTGTCGAGCGAAAGGATCTGAATTTAATGCCGATGCGTTCTTTAGCACCCACTCCCAGCAACGTGCCTCTTCGAGTTGTGACGCCAATTTCTTTAAGGGAGGAACAACAGCCACAATGACACGTGCATCTTTAACAGCCAAACTTTCGACTGCATCAGATGCGGCCTTCGCTTCTTGAGCCGTATCGGGCAAAGGAACTAAAACAAGTCCATCCGCGTCAACGTCAACCATTGACGCTTGTTCGGCTATTCTGTCAACCCTGCAGTAACGAATCTCAAAATATCGGAGATTTCCGGTCTCGATGTAATGACGTCTGGCGACAATCGGTTTGTTATCCAGAAATGTTGGCAATTGCTGGCTAACTTTCGAGACGCTTCCTAGTTTTATAAGTACATCACTGTAGAGTCCATCAATGTCTACGCTCGTGTGCGGCCAAAGACAATAACCTCCGCCTAGTCCCCGATAATGGAGTATGCCGGTCTCATTGCAAAGTTTCTTGATGGCGAGGCCAACTTGATCCCTTGCATGTTCGTTGGGCCCCCCCACAAGCCAAGTAATCGCATTCTCGGTCGCAAGCAAGTCGTTGGTATCTAAAAGATTGAGCAACCCAACAGTCTTAAGGACATCCGTCTCCAGCTTTGTACCATGTGCATGCTGCTGCACGAGCGAATCTATGAGGGACCAGCGGTTTGGCGGCTTGTCCAACAGAAGGTGGTGGGAGAGATTAGCACGAACGTAATCATAAAGATCATACGCACTGTAGAAATTGTCTCCAACCAGGTTCTTGGCGGCATAATCTTGGAGTCCGAAGGGCTCACTCGCCATTGCAAAGCTAAGTACAGAGCGTTCATTCTGGCCATATCGATGAAGAAGCCGAACCAGAATAGGCAATAAGGCTGGACTGATAGGGAAGAAAGACGGGGCCAAAGTCTGTAGATGCGTAGTAGCGGCAGGGCCAAACAAGCCCATATCTATGGCGGCTGCCATACATTTCTGAGCTGTCATCTTGGTTTCTGGGGGCAAATTGTCTACGGCAACATTGAGCGCTGACGCCAACAATTCAGCCACATCCCGGAGCGGCTGACTGAAGACGACCTCCTGAAACCGCCCCCCAATCTTCTGCCACTCCTTTTCTTCGGTCGCCCCCAGTTGCCGCGTATACGACGACATGCCCAAATGAAGGACGCCGACTACTGCGAAAGTAGAAGATCCGCTTCTTGACGCCGCCTCTGCGAGCTGTTGTAGGAGGTAAACATCATGGCCCTCCGCCGCATAAAGATCATGCTCAAGAAATTTACCCATCTCATCTATGACCAAGACGATTCCCGATGCGCGACCGTCAGTGATTAGGCGTTTTGTAACTTGCCTTATGAGGTCTAGAACGACACGATCTCCGCCTAGTGACGGTGCCTCAAGTGCGGTGCAAAGTTCTGCGTATTCCCGGCTTCTGGGTTGACGTGAGTAGCTGCGTTCCACAGCATCCTTCAGTCCGCGCAAGATTGCTTTTCCAAGTGATTCTCGTGAACCGGTAACCAAGACTGGCAAAAGAGGTGCTTTATTCCAAATCCTAATTTTTTTTGCGAATTTCTCTTTTAACGGATTGGGCAGTTCATTGGCATTGCCCGAGAGCACGGTAGCAAGCAGCAGCGCAAAGCTCGACTTTCCGGCACCATAGTCACCCGTTATGCGCCATGCCCTACATCCCTTATCTGACTTGATATCCTCTGTGATACGTACCAAGCTATCTCTTGCAAAATCAGAAAGCACATAGCCAGCAAGACTTTGAGGATTCATGAAATCGCGCTCGACATTAACCGACCGCATAAACCGGGACCTAAACCGGAAGACCTGCGAAATATATTCGGGCTTTGCTGTCATTGTCAGATGGCCCCGCTTTCGTAAATGCTCTTAAGCGATGCAATTTGAAGGATTGGCCCTCGCCGGACAATTTGCTGGGTCTGAACTGATTCCTTAAAGACGAGCCTGCCTTTCGAATGCAACTCGATATCCGCCATGCGGTCACGGATCTCATTATCAGGCAACTTGAAGACTTGGCCTGGACCACCGTGCCCATATGCTACTTGATCGACTGATAGCGTCTCTTCATTGGGATAGCAGTTCTGCCAGAACTCCATGACACAGAAAAGAAAGAGCTGGGTGCCAATCTCCGGTTTTTTATCGCGGCGGAATGAGAATGCCGTCTCGGAGCCCCGTTCCCGAGACTGCTCGCCTACCGAACCATCCACTTGAATAAGACGCAATTCAGTAAGTGGACTATCCAGATTATCTTCCATAACCGCCCCTGTGTGTCCACGAGTGGTTGTGTAGGTGTGGATGAAGACATCAAAATGTTGCTTCAGCGTAACCTGAGAAAGTGATTTGTTCAGCTTTAGGGACTCCTGCGTGAACTCCTGAACGATTTCAGAAGGAATAATTTGTGGGCTGTGCCACCTGTTAAACAGAAAGTCCCATGCGAATAACGGTGGGTTGGGTTGTGTTACCAACTTCCAATGGATAAGCCAAAGCGTTTGAAGATCCTCGATATAGGGATCAAACGCATCTTTCCCCAAAAGCAACGCCTGTCCGAAGTCAGTCACAGCCAACCCCCGCCCATCAGCCGCGACCTGAGCGATTCCTGTCACTTCAACCCAGAAACGAAGAGCGCGAACCATGTTCTTGCCGATCCCCAGGATTACCATTGCATCATCTTCATTTGCAAACAGTTCGGGGTTCGCATCAATTGCCCGGGCCGCCTTCGGCAACCACCCGTAGCGGCACGGAAAAGTCTCATGTCCTGAAAAGCGAAAATTGATCATATCCGATCTCGTCACCATATGCCAAAACCTTGTTTGTATGAGCGTACCAGAGCGTTATGCTGAGCGTCAATCAAAGACCGACAAAACGCGAGGCAAGTGGCCGTCTGCGAGGCGGCGGCTGTTGGAATATTCCAGGGGACCCGGCGCGAGACGCTATCGCGGCGAGCGACGGGCTGGATGGCCGCGACTGCTTAGGGAGCGGCGGGAATTTTAGGCACAAAAAGGGGCGGCCACGGAGGGCCGCCCGTACGGGGCTAGGCGAGAAGCTCGCCGATGGTCTTGGGCGTCGTGAAATAAAGGGCGCTTCCGGGTTTAGCGTGGGATTTTTCATTGAGCGGGATAGAGGTCGAGTCCTCCGAGGTGGAAGAACACGTCATTCTTGAAGCGCTCCCTGTTGCGGTAGCCGCATGACTGTAGCACGAGTTC
>Ga0209697_10002964_pt1 | contig 23628 bp, 14 predicted proteins | sample AliMusrvi5mmetaG_FD_184115 | JGI IMG/M metagenome (GOLD analysis project Ga0209697, IMG submission 184115) | Freshwater lake bacterial and archeal communities from Alinen Mustajarvi, Finland, to study Microbial Dark Matter (Phase II) - Alinen... | ecosystem: Environmental > Aquatic > Freshwater...
TTCATCCTGCATGTCGCCAAACGCGAGATCGTCAAGGATCCCGCAGCGGATTCCCGCCTCGATGGCCAGATCTCCAGTTCCGCCAGCCAAAACGAAAACGCCGCCTTCACCGGTTGGATCATTTCCCGCACTGAAGCCGCCAAGGTCGAACGACTCAATCGGAGGTGATCCGTGGCGGCGGTTTCCAACCGCCAAGCCCGTTCTTTCATAGCCCTCTACCGCCGCTTGCCCACGGCTCAGCTTGGCCGTTCGAGCTGTGCCACTTCGGTAGGGGAGAGGCCGGTGATTTCGGCAATGTCGGCAAGGGGCAGACCCTTGGCAAGCATCGCCAGGGCCATGGCATGCCTGGTCTCTTGGATGCCGATCTCCTTCCCTTGCTGCAGGCCGTCCGCGAGCCCTTCAGCGAGCCCTTCAGCGAGGCCTTCCCGCCGGGCCCCGCCGACCAGCGAGACTTCCATGCGGATGCTGTCCCAGTAGCGGTCGTAGGCGAGCAGTTCGGTTTTGGTGAAGCCGGATTCCTGAACCTGCTCCACCGCTTCCCGGGTGAACGGGTTTTCTAACAACGCGTTCGGAACCGTCTCGGATTCACTTTCGATTTCGGTCAGAAAGCGCAGCCACAGGTCCGCCATCGGTTGGTCCAGGATTTTCTCGGGCCGGAATTTTGGCAGTTCCACAAACACGAACTCCAGCCCATGGAGGCGTTTGCCGGAGTCCTGCAAATGGACGATGGCATAATGGTGATAGAACTCGGCGGTATTTTTCTCGAAGCTCTGGTTGACCAGGTTGAGCGAAAACACGGGTTCCAGCGATTCGTAGTCCTCGGTCTTGTCGATCTGGCGGACGTAGGCCTTGGAGGCGTTGAAGAGCACGCGACTCTTGAAGCTATCGGTCCAGAGCATCTGCATTTCCACGATGAACTGCCGCCCGTTCTGGTCGCGGCAACGCACGTCCACGATGGAATGTTTGAGCACGGGAATCTCCGGCACCAATTCCGCAGGCAGATACTCCAGCGACTCGATGGGTGAACTCAGCGGCAACAGGGCATTGAGAAAGCTCTGGAGCAAATTGGCATGCCCGAAGACCTTCTTGAACACCAAATCGTGCTTGGGATCGAGGTAACGCACAGCCACAGCATCCACCGGATGCCGCGTTTTGGCAATGGCAAAGAGCGGATCTTTGGACTGCGGCGGGACATCGCCGCTTTGAGCGGTCGCCAAACACTGCCATGAGTGACAATCCACCCCGACGCGCCTGAAGCGCCGCGGCATCGCCGGTCTTCCACTTGGATATTGGGTGTTGGCTGTTGGATATTCGGCGAGTGATGGCTCACTTGAATATCCAATATCCAACAAGGAATCGCCAATGATCAAGGGAAGATGGACATCTCAATCGCTTCCTGACCATGGCCCGTCAGGAGCCGCGCGAATGTCCGCCTGAAGGCGGAACTACATGCCTCGCCACGCACGCCGGATTCCAAGGGTATGTAGTCCCTCCTTCAGGAGGACTCTTCATGCCAATGGCACGCCAGGAACCGCGCAAATGTCCGCCTGAAGGCGGGACTACAAACTTCCGTGGACGACGCGAAAAACACGGCACATCCGCGGATTTGCTCATCGACTCCGCCGGGAAAAGCTGGTATCCCTAGGCAATGGGTCCACGGCCTCAACCATCCCCGTGCTCAACGGGGGCTTCGAGGATCCAACGCCACACAACCCCAATAATGGAACCACCGCTGACTGGACCTCTGGTGGCTGGGCATATGTCGGTGCCCCGTGGACTGCATCTACTGGCAGTTACGGTCGCGTGTCACAAGGAGCCGTAGCTTCCCCGCAACTTGGCAACTGGATCATGAATCTCAATGATCCAGGGGCTTGGGTCAAACAGGATCTGGGTACCACCGTCAACGCGGGAGACACCCTTGCGGTGATGTTTTCCGCGATGGGGGGTGACCAATTTACTACCAAAGCAGGGATGATCGATGTTTCATTCCTGATCGGCTCCACGGAGTATAGCCAGACCTTTGACTTGACAAGCACCCACGCGGTGAACACCTGGGGAGCCCTTACGTTGACCAAGATAATCGGGGTCTCGGGCAATCTCAGCGTTATATTCAGAAACCATTATGTAGAGGGCGACCGCCTGCCATACAATTGGGGTCCGGGCAACATCAGCAGGGCATGGCTCGACAATGTCAGCGATGTCAGCGTGACGCACCCGTGATTCTCCAGTTTCAGTGTTTCAGAGTTTCCGTTTTTCAGCATTTACCATCATGAACACCCGCATCATTTCATGTCTGGCAGCCATGCTTGCCATTCTCACCCCTGCGTTGGCCGACACCGCCTCGACCCTGACCAACACCATCACACTCGACACCCGGGGCGCGGGAACCCTCACGGTCACCGGACGCGTGCTCAACAGCCAGACCAACGCCGCGCTCTCCGGTGCCACCGTGACCTTGGCCGGATTGAATACTACGAGCACATCCAACGGAACATTCGCCCTGGCCGGGGTGAGCCTGACATCCGGCACCACCCTAACAGCCAGCGCCAGCGGGTTTCTCACGCAGACGCAAACGGTGAGCGCGGCGAGCGGCGCGAAGGCGGTGAGCGTAGGCGATCTCGCGCTCGCGCCGAGCACGGGCAGCCCGGTGGTGGAGTGGGTGAAGCCGGACTTGGCGGGCCTATTCCTCTACGGCTGGAATACCAGCACCACGCTGCGGATGCGGGTGAACTGGAATGGCAACAGCCCGGGTCAGGTTCTTGTTTATGGCAACAACCAGCTTCGGGCGACCTTGACCGGGGCGGGTCCCGAATACTCGACTTCGATGCCCGTGGATACCTGGTTTGTGGCCGCAGGGCTTCCCGGAGTGAACGGCGTACGGGTGGTGGCACGCAGTGCCGGAACCACTCCCAAGGAAGGGGAAAAACGCATCGACATCGCGGTGTTGCCGGTACCGCAGGCATTCGCCGCCTTCTACGTTCCGGGCTATCAGAGCGTGGAGAATAACATCCTGAAACTCAAAGTGACATTTCCCGCCCCGGCCATCAAGAAGACCGTGACCCTGCCGGTGATCGGAACCTTCGGCGCGGAACTGCAAGGCGAGGGCGAGTTGTCATATAACATCCGCACCGGGGAATGGGAACTGACCATCGGCGGAACCGGGACGTCCGCCAAGGTGATCATCGGCGATTATACCGGAGAAGCGGGAATCTCGGCCACCGGCAAAGGCACCGCGACGCTCGCCAAAGGGCTGACATTCGATGAACTCACAATGACGCCGTCCCTCGGCCTATCAGGTGAGTTCCGCTTGGCGGCTTTCGGTTTGCCCGATTTGTTAGGTCCGGGATTGTCCTCCACACTGGCCCAATTCCCATTCCTTAGGCCGGTGCTCGACAACGTGGTGATCGTGGTCATGGTCAAACCGTCGCTCACCGGTGAGGCGGAATTCGCGTTTCTGCCGAAGTTCAAATTCAATGGTTTCGATCTAACTGGAAAGGCGGCGCTGGAGGCGTTTTACGAGCCCAAGATTCTGGGAGCCAAGTGCCGCTTCTATTTGGGTGGCGAGCCGAGCATTTCTTTGCAATATCCCGGCGACCTTTTCAAGGACGTGGGATTCAGGGCCTATTGCGGGATCAAGGGCAGGGCTTGGGGAATGGACTTCGCGGTTCCCGAATATGTATTCGTCGATTATTCCTTCGCTTCCGCGCCGGGCAGGCGCTTGGCGCAAGGCTGGCTCGACACGGGAACCGGCTATATAATCGAGGCGGCGGGCAACGCGTCCATGGAACCCCATCCGATGGAACGGCCATGGCGGGACGCCGGGGAGGAAAAGTTCGTAGCTGCGGATTCGCCGGATGTGTTGGATGTGTTCAACCGGATGGGGCAGGCGGTTTCTCCCGGCGCGGACTATGCTCCGGCAACTGGTCCGGGTCGGCGCATCGTGAGCGATCCGGGGCTGCCGGCACAGGCGTCCCTGCCGCTCCTTACAAATGTGTTTCCCGATGCGGAACCGTCCTTGGCTGGTCGCGGGGCCTCGCTGATGTTGCTCTATGCCCGTGATACCGGCGCGGTGAATCCCCTGCAATTCACCGAGATCGCCTGGACCCGCTACGACGGCACAAGCTGGACCACACCGGCGGCGCTCGCCCCGGCAGCCAACGGGCAGTTTTCGCCCAAAGTATCCTTCGACGGCAACGGCGACGCCATCGCTGTGTGGGAGCAGATCAATGACCCGGCTTTCAGTTCCGGCAGTCTGGAACAACTGGCGTCACACATGGAAATCGTATGGTCGCGGTGGAACTCCGCCACCAGCACTTGGACGACACCGGTTGCCATGACAGCCAACAGTTTTCTGGATCACGATCCACGCCTTGCCGGGCCATTGCCGGATGGCGATCTCGTTCTCACCTGGGTGCGCAACCAAGGGAACAAACTGGCAGGCGAAGGAACCTCGGGGGCCGCCACCAATGACGAGGTGATGGCCGCGCGCTGGGACACCACCACGCGGACATGGGGCACGCCCACATCCCTGGTGCCGAACCTTACGGGCGATACCTGCCACTCGCTGGCCGTCGGCGGCAGCAAGGCGGTATTCATGTGGGGACGGGATATGGATGGCAACCTCGCGGACGCCTCCGATACCGAGTTGTTTTACCGCGTGATGGACGCCACCGGCACCTGGGGCGTGGCCACCCGTCTCACGAACGATGCCTTGCCGGACCTCAACGCCCGCGTGGCGATCGACTCAAGCGGCAGTGTCTATACCGTTTGGAAACACGGGGGCGACCTGGTCATGCAGCGCGACCTGACCGGCACGCCAACCGTGGTCAGGGCGGATTCGGGAAGTCTCGGCGCCGCCGATTTTTCGCTGGCGCTGGGGCCGAACGGAAACCTGCTGGTCATCTGGCAGGACATGTCGGATTCTGGGTCCGACGCCCATTACCGGGTCTTCGATCCCGCTTCCAACACTTGGGGACTGGATACATTGCTCTCCAACGACCGCGATCTTGAGCGTTCGTTCGCGCCGGTGTGGGACGCCTCGGGCAATCTGGTGCTCGCCTATGCCAATGTCGCGATTGTGAACCAGTCGAAAACCGTAACCCTCACGGGCGGCGGCACGGTCACCGTGGATGGCGTGCCCCAGCCGGGACAGGTGGACCTCTTAATTGCCCGACGTGCCATCGTGAAGGATCTGTCATTTTCCTCCAACGGCCTAACCGCCACCGGGACCACCTATCTGCCCGGCGACGCGATCACCCTGAAACCCACGGTAAAGAACAGCGGCAATGTGGCAGTGCAGGACGTGGCGGTCGGTTTCTATAATGGCGATCCGGCGGCGGGCGGCACGCTGATCCAAACGGTCACCGTACCTGGCTGGCTCAAGGCGGCGGACGTGGCGGATGTCACGGCGAACTGGACGATTCCCGCGCCGGCGATTGCCCGCACGGTCTATGCCAAGGTGGATCCGGCGGGTGCGGTCACCGAATCCGACGAGACAAACAACACGCTTTCATTGCCGCTCAATGGCGTGAACCTGCAACTCGAATATGTTTCCGGGTCGGTGCTGCATGACGGCTCCGTGCATGTGGTGGCACGGGTAACAAACCTCTCGGCACCCGAATCGCCGGTGACCATGCTGCGGCTCAAACAGAAGGATAGCGCAACCACTCTGGCGGAAACCAGCGTCAGCCAACTGGCACCGGGCGACTCGGTGGAAATCCCGCTCGATCTGCCGGCCGGCAGCCAGCCCGAGGGCACGCGGTCCTACAGCATGACAGTCGATGAGGACGCGCTGACCGGCGATATCAACATCACTAACAACCAGGTGCTGTTCAGCCTGAACCTGTGGATCGACGATGACGGCGACGGCATCCCGCATTATTGGGAAATTGCCAACGGAATGAACGATAGCAACGCGGCGGACGCGCTGCTGGATTACGATTCCGATGGGTTCAACAACCTCCAGGAATATCTGGCGGGAACCAACCCGCGCGACGCGAGTTCGAAGTTGAAGATCGGCGAGGTCGCCAGGCAAAGCACGCCGGATGGCATGAGCACTCTGGTGTCATGGGCATCCGTGGAAGGCCGGAGCTACCGGGTGGAACGGTCCTACGATCTGACGAACTGGACGGCGATCCAGGACAACGTGGCCGCCACTCCGCCCCTCAATACCGTCACCGATAGCGGGGTGTCTCCATCCGGCAAGGCTTTCTACCGCTTGGTGGCAACGGGACAATGAACCTTCAACAAACCATGAACCCTTCAGGATTGATACAAATTGGAGTCTTCGTGTTGCTGGCACTGTTAGGTGATATTTGCCGCGCCAGCCCGCTCTCCGTGAGCGATGGCCGCGCCTCGCAGCGTGCGGGGACGCGGCTGGTGGACGTGTATTATGACATCAGCGGCGGGCTTCCGCCCTACTCGGTGACCTTGCAGGGGTCGCTGGATGGAGGTACCACATGGACGCTGCCGGTGACTACGGTGACCGGCAACGTGGGTACGGGGGTAACGGCGGGGATTAACCGGGTGATCACCTGGAATGCGGGGGTGGACTGGGCGGGGTTGGTGTCAGTCAACGCGAAGTTCCGGGTGACAGCCAGTGACACGCTGACAGTCAACGGGGCACCCATATTGGTGCTCAACGGGGGCTTCGAGGACCCAACGCCCCACAATCCAAATAATGGAACCAACGCCGATTGGACCGATGGTACCTGGGCGTTTGTCGGAGCCCCGTGGACTACCAACATGAACCAATACGGTCGGATTACATATAGCTTTTTTGCGGTTGACCTCCCTCCCCTTACCGGCGGTGTCAATTGGGTGGTTAACATGTGTAATCAACCGATCTATAACTGGCCAGGTTCTATAATCAGTCAGTCTCTAGGGTCGTACTCTTTCAACGTGGGATACACTCTTTCGGTGACGTTTCATGTTTTTAGAGAAAGCTATGATATCACGGGGGGGGAATTGAAGGCCTCATTCCTGGTCGGCTCCACAGAGTACAGCCAAACCTTTGACACGGCCACCCAGAACACCTGGCAGAGCTACACCTTGACCAAGACTATTCCGGCCGGGGTCACGGGCAATCTCAGCATTAGATTCCAAAACGTGAGCGGAAGGGCCGGTTGGCTCGACAACGTCAGCGATGTAACCGTGACGCCCGCACCAGTGCCCGGACCCTAACAATAGCAGTTAGCGGAGCGACGGAACGAATGGCCAAGCGAGGGAGAATCGCAGGCAATGAAGTGACGGGAGGGGGATTTGAAATGACGAATGACGAATGACGAAGAAGAAACCGGGGTTCAGGGGCGAAGCCCCAGACGAAAATAATTTCCCAAAACCGAGACATGCCATTTGAGTTTATACAAATATCCGCCAACGGGCAAAGGAGGGAGGACAGCCGTCCCGGCTGTCAGGGAAAACGGGCGTCCCGCCCGGTGGGGAACGTGACTGCGGTGAAGCAGCCCAAGCCGTTTTCTAGCGACAGGCGAGGACGCCTGTCTTCCCTCACAGCCGTGACGGCTGTGTTCCTTTGCGCCCGCTGCCTGGCTGTCGTGGTGGCCGATCCTGGTGGCATGGCGGCGGCACAGGCGCTGGCCGCGAATCCTTCCTATAACTCGGTCGGTTGGGTGGAGATCAACGAAGGGTCGTCGAATTATCGCGGCACTGGCGTACTGGTTGCGCAGGATTGGGTTCTCACGGCCGCGCACAACTGGGATGCGGGTGCGGTGACCGGTTTGGAATTCCACATCGCGGGCAACACGTACACCGCCATTCCGGGCGGGTGGCTTCAACATCCCGGATGGTCGGCGAGTCCGGCGGTTGATTATACCCAGGGCAGTGACATCGCTTTGATCCATCTATCAGCACTGGTGACCGGTATTGCCCCGGCCGCGCTGTATTCCGGCACAGGTGAACTCGGGGCGCTGATCACCTTGGTCGGTGCCGGTTCCGCTGGCACCGCCGCCACCGGTCCGCGCCCGAATCCGACGCCCTTGCTCTACGCCACCACCAACGTGATCGACCGGGTGATCCTCAGCGGCGCAGCGTCGGGCGGTTTGTTAGGCATGGACTTCGACGATGGCTCCGCATTGCACAACACGCTGGCGGGATCGGCGATTTACGACACCCTGGGACATCAGGTTGCTCTTTCAGGCAGTTTGTCGGTTTTGTCGTTGCCGAGTTCATCCTCCCTTTCGCTGCTCGAAGGCACCAGTGCGGCGGGCGACAGCGGCGGCCCGGCGTTCGCCGACTTTGGCAACGGCCCGGTGGTGGTGGGATTGGTGAGTTGGGGCGTAAATCCCAGCAATCTCTCCAATCCCTATGGCAGCGGCCAGGGCGATATTACCTACCTGACCCGTGTCTCGGCGTTCGATGATTGGATCCTCACCACGATTCCCGAACCCGGGGTGGTGGGTTACATACTCGTTGTCGTGCCATTCCTATGTTTCATGAGGCGGGCATCACGGACCGATGCTCCTTGTGATTTCACGGATGTGTCTTGAGGGATCGCATGTCACGGCGCGACGTAGAGCCGGAAAAACCGGCAGACACTCGGTGCGGCGGTGTCGGTGAATATCGCGCTGTTGTTAGTTACCGGCAGGGTCTGCAAGTCCCGCCAGTCCGTCAGATCCGTCGCCCCCTGGACCTTGGCCTGGATCGCGCCCGGCGCGCTCAGACTGAACCGCACCCGCCCGTCCGCCAGCCGTGTCAAGGTGCCGGAGTCTATCGCCGGCACGTCGATGCCGAAACTCGCGGCGCTCGCGGCGGACAACCCGGGAATGTCCGCGCTGCCGATCCTGATGGAATAATCGTCACCCGGTGCCAAATCCTGGCCGGGGATCCACTGCCAGGCCCCCGCGGCGCTTGTCGTGGCAAGCGTCTTGAGGAAAACCCCGCCCTTGTAGAGATCGATGGCCACGCTGCCGGCAATATTGTCATCCCACCGGATGAAGCGGCCCATTCCCCTCCCCCACGCCTCGAATCCGTTAGGCGCGGTGACCCGGATCAGCGGCGCGACACTCCGGAACGAGCCAACCGACCAGGCGCTCGCCCCACCATCGTTCTGAGTCCTGACGCGGTAATAATACGTCGTGTTCTGCTGGGCGTCGCTCCACACGTAACGGGCGTCTGTCAGATAACCCTCTTGCACCAGCGGCGCGGCGAAGTCCTGGCTGGTCGCGATATCGAGCTCATACCAGCGGGAAATGCCCTGCGGCGACCATGACAGCGCCACCGGCTGCGCCTGGTTGACCTGACAGGTCACACCCGTCTCCGCCAGCGGCGGCGCGATCACGTCGTGCGTCTGGACCCCGCGGTCGTTTTCCACTCGGTTCAACAGCGGCGCATGCGCCACGTCCGCCATTTCCGGATAACAGAAAATGAACTCGCCCATGTCGCCGCCCGCGGAACTCATGCTAACGGTGGCCCGCAACTTGTGGCTGACCGGATTGTAGCTCGTCGCCTGCGGGAAGAAGATCCCCTGACCCGTTGACGGCCGGTAATAGATCGTGAGCGCCGTCGGCTGGGTGAAACCAAAACTAACGGAATCAAAGTTCACCTGCGCGGTGAGCAAGCCATCGGGCAGGTTCGACTCGACCATCTTCACCCGCAGCGGCAGCACCCGCGGTGCCGTTTCAGGAAATGCGGGATTGAGCGGGGCATAGGGTTCGCGCGTCACGGTGAAATCGTTGTAGGGATCGGTGGAAGTTCCACCGCCGGCTTGCACGTCGAGAGAGACACCCGTGCCGGTGAAAACATAGGTGTTGCCCGCAAGCATCTCATGCGCGGCGAATTCAACCAACTGTTCGGACGGTGGCCAGGAAAAACGGAACGCACGGTAACTTTCAACCTGCGGATTGGTGAACGAGATATCAAACACCTTCTGACCGGCAGCGTTGACTTCGGTGCACGCGGGCGTGCTCTCGCCGCTGGCGATGCCCCAGCCGATGAGCGTGTTGCCGGTGGTCAGGCGCTGCGCGTTGCCGCCCGGCCCGGCCTGGATGACCGGCGTGGACGTATAGGTCCAGACCCGCGTGGCCACCTTGGTCGTTTGGTCCAATATGTATTCATGAGCCTTGGACGGTGTGCCGCCGGTCCCGTTGTCATATACCAGATAGTGACCGTTCGCCAGTAGGTTCATGCCATGCCCGCCAAAGTCGCCGGCCGCGCCGCCGCCGGCGAATGCGAACTGGTTGTCGGTTCCGCCCAGATGCCAGATGATACTGCCGGTTTGGCGGTTGATTTTATCCACCCAATCCGGTGTTCCGAAAATGATATTGCCGTCGGCATCTTCAAACAGGGAGGTAACGTGAAACGCATCGATCACCGCGCCGGTGCCCGTCACGTTGCCCGCGAATGGATAATAGTCCCAAGTGCGCCACTGGAAGATCACGTTGCGCTGGGTGTCCAATTCCTGAATCACCGCGCCGGACACCAACGCCGCGGGATGACCGCCGGCCACGATCTTGCTCATATCCACCTCGCTCAGGTAATAGCAAACCTGGAGCACGTTGCCGTTGGGCAGCATCTGGAAATCATGGCTGTCCGCAACATAGCCGTTGCCGCCGGTGATGGTTTCCACCGGATTCTGGTTTTCATCGAGAATCACGTGCCGCGCATCGCCGCCATCCGTCCAGCCATGAGGCTGCGTCACCGCGGCATAATGGAGTTGGCCGTTGGGCAGCACCTTGAAGTCGTCAATCTCACCGTCGTTCGCCTTGAGTTGCCAGGCAATGCTGCCGTCGTTGTTGACGACCAGCAGATAGTTGGCGATCTCCGGCGATTTCGCGGCCACCGCCAGCAAGACGCACCCGGGCGACACCGCGCCCGGATTGCCATAGTTGTTCACCACAATGCCGGGAAAATCCGCCGGCACGGCGTTGGCGATCGCGGCAACCCCCAGCGGCACCGTCACCGCCAGCCATATGATATCCCTCTTTTTCATCGTCATGGAATCACCTGTATTTTCAACTCCCCGGATTTCCCGCGTTTTCCCCCGCACCGATCACAAGACCCTCATGCGGAGCGTTCCCGCCGCTTGCGGATGAACAACGCGCCAGTCGCTCCCAACATCGCTAAAACCGCACCCGATGGCTCCGGAACCGTGGTGACCGAAAGCGACCAACTGCTCAGCGTCGCCACATCGCCGCCTGATAGATCGGCCACAAACAACGTCCAATCGCCGTCCGCATCGTGCCCGCCGAAACCGGAAAGATACATGCTGCGCGACGAGGCGTCGGTGACCAGGTCCGGGTCCGCGCCGCGCGCGTCGGGCTGATAGGTCCCGGTGGCGAACGCCTGGTAAATGTCGGAGATGGCGGTGTGGCTGTCAACCAACGCGGAATCCGACAAGCGGACCAACATGCCGCTGGAAGCCGCGCCAGCGGAATCGGTGGCCGTACGGCCGGAGCGGTTCAACAACACGCTCACGATGCCGTCGTGCTCGAGATAGGCATAGAGATCGCCGTTCCAGCCATTCTGGGTCGAAAGGACCACTTCAATGGAGGACACCGCCTGGCCAACGCCGGAAACGGATATGCTTGAGACCAGACCGCTCGGATTGTTGTCGGGGATGGCGGTGTTCACCGTCTTGTCAAAAACCACCGTGGTGGCCGCAGTGGCGCAACACGGAACGAAAAATATGGCGCCTAGCGCGCGTGGGAATTGGGGCGATTTCATCGGTAAAGGTGGTTGTGCAATGACATCAATCAAGGATCGGGAACTAACGGATCAGTCGGCTTGGGTTCGATAGAAACCGGATGGAACGGGTGGCGCGGAATCAGTGAATGTGATCTTGCCGTCCACTCCGGCAGTGGTGGTGCCAAGGTCGATCCAGTTCGCAAGGTCGGCGCTCCGCTGAATCACATAAGTGCGTCCCGGAATGCCACGGAAGACCATTTCGGCCTTGCCGTCCTGAATCGCAAAGCTTGTTAGATTCCGACCCGTCCCGGTGGTGGCCGGAGTCACGGTGACCATGATGGTTGCCCGCGTCTTGGCGCCGTGAACATCGGCGAGTCCCACATCGAAGGCATCATCTCCGGCAAAATCGCTTGGCGGGGTGTAGGTGATGTAGTCGGCCATGGCGACGGTGCCGCCATGAGGGCTGGGGCCGAAAACCCGGGTCAGGCTGACCGTATCGCCGTCCGGATCACTGGTTCGGGTCAGGATCTTTGCCGGATTGACCGACAGCGACTGTCCGCTGGTGGCGCTCACCGTGTAACCGGAAAACACCGGTGCCTGGTTGGTGGCCGGATCGCCCGAGGCGACAATGGCGAACGGAGCGTCACTCTCATCGTACACGGCCGCATTGGTGGAACTCCTGACCCTAACCGAATAATCGTTGCCGGAAGCCACGGTCAGGTCGCATTCCCATTCGTAGGCGTTGGCGTTGGCGGTCGTGACGATCGTCTTGAGGAACGTCCCTCCTTTGTAAAGATCGAGGGTCACGTTTTCGGAAACGTTGTCATTCCAGCGGATGAAGTACTTCACCCCCTGGACCCAACCTTCGCCGCCGTTGGGTGCCTTCACCAAGGTCATCGCCGGAACCGTGACAAATGAGGCGGTGGCCCAATCGCCCGTGCCGCCATCATTGGCAACCCTGACACGCCAGTAGTATTTCGTGCTGGCGGTTACGCTCGCAAGGGTATAAGTCATCACCTTCAGACCGCTCTGGTCCACAACCGGACTGGTGAATCCGGAATCCGTGGCCACCTGCAGTTGATAGGAACTGACAAAGCCCTTCGGCGTCCATTGCAACACCACCGGCTGCGCCTGGTTCACCGTGCCCAACATGCCCTGCCCGAACAATATCGGCGGCAGCGGAATCTCCGGCAGGTCCGGATAGGTGAATATGAACTCGCCCATCTGGGTGGCCGATACGCTCACCTTCTTGGTGGCCGGATCGTAGGTCGTGGGCAGCGCGGCGAACACGCTCGCCTCGGTGACACGTTGATAGACGGTTACCGTGGCGGGATCCTTGTACAACGGGGTGTCGAAACAGAAATCATTGGGCGGCAGGTCGAAGCTGATGTCGGCCGCCAGAGCGCTGATGTTGGTGCCAGCGAGCGTCACATGCTGCATCAGCACCTGCGGTGCCTTGCCGGGAAACTTCGGAACACGCACCGCGTCGTCGTGCCTTTGCACCACCAATTGGTTGGGTGTCGTGCCACTCAGGCTGTTCACCATCACCGCGACGCCGGAATTGGTAGGGGAGCAGGTCTGGCCCGTGGTGACGTCCTGATAGGCGTCCGAATGGATCAGATCCGGGCTGTTCCACACCTTCTTGATCAGGATCGACTGGGCCTTGAACAACGGGGCGGTCAATTCGAACATTACCTCCTTCTGCGCGTTGACTTCAGTTAGAATCGGTTTGGAGGCATCGCTGCCGGCGGCGGAGAACCAGCCGACGAGGGTATTGCCATTGCGAAAGCGTTGGACCGAGCCTTCGCTGGGAGTTTGAATATCGGGGCTGTGCCGGTATTCCCAGACCAGTGTGGCGGTCATGTTGACCTCGTCGAGATGATATTCGACCGCCCGCGAGTAACTCCGCGGCGTGGGCGTGTTGGTCCCGGTTATCTGGATCGTGCCGTTATCGAAGAACAGCAGGTTGCCGTTGATCAATCGGTGCATCTGGTGCTCGCCCATGAAGTAATAAGGGGCGTTTTCCGGGTGCTCACCGATGAAGGTGAAATCGCTGTGCTTGCCACCGAGGCGCCAGATGACCTGGCCCGTGGTCCGGCTGATCTTCACGATCTGGCACATCGTGCGCAGGGAGATCAGGAAATTGTTATCCAGCGGGTCCAGGGCGATCGTGTTGACGTGGTTCAGGTCCACCGCCGCGATATCGACGTCAGCGAGCGAATCGGTGATTGGAAGGTAGTCCAAGGCACGCCACTGGAAGACGACATTGCCGTTGGCGTCGATTTCCTGAATGACCGCGCTGGAAAGCACCGCATCCGGTCTGCCATATGGGAAATACTGGCTCATGTCCACCGAGCGGCTTTCGCCTGCCAGGACAAGAGCGTGCCCGTTGGGGAGGATATCGACATCGTGACCGTTGAAGGTGCCGCTCAAGGTATACTTCGACCCGTACGTCTCGTCCCGGAAAACCCACCCGGGGTTGCTTTTGTCGGCAATCAACCCGGCGGGTGTCACGGCCCGCCACAGGGGCGTTGTACTGCCACCGCCGGCCGAATAGATGTAGCCACCCGCGTTATCCAACACCACGTTGTAACAGATCGCGGAGTTTCCGGGCTTGCCCATGGTTCCGATGAAACTCCCCGGCGCCACCGGACCGTTGCTGGTGACCGACAGGGTCGGCGGTGCCGCGTGCGCGGTTGTGAAAGCGCCCAACGGCACCATTGCTGTTAGAAACGCCAATGCTGGTTTGTTCATATTCATATCAATCCATTTTTTATTTCCTTGCCCATCCATCATCCGGTCCGGTCATGGGCTGGGGGACCAATTGTCACCCATGATGCCCACATCCTTGAAATCCACGTTGCCGTCCGCGTTGAGGTCCGATGACAGCCCCGACTGGACTTTGCGCCAGTCGGTGGTCATCAGCTTGAGATCCAGCAGGTCCACTTTGCCATCCTTGTTGAGATCGCCCGGCGCCGGGTTGAAAAGCACCACATTGTCGATATTGACGGTTTTGGTCGAGCCCCCGAGATTGAACACAACCATGGCGCTGAAATCCGACGCCGCCGCCATCGTGAAGACCGTGCTGAAACGGTTGTGGGTCGGGGATATGGTCGGCGTGACGGTTCCACTGTAATTGAGGTTGGCAGAACCGTTCTGCATCACATTGGCTGTGATGCTGCGCGTCCCGGCCCCGCTATTGGTCCACGCGTCAAAAGCGAAGACATAGATATTCCCCAATATCAGCGGAAAGCCGGTTTGCTTCAATTGAATCTGCGAACCGGTCCCAGCGGTGGAGATCGTCGTCGTGCTGAAGCCGCCGGTGACCGCCCAACTCGCGACCGCCGGGCTGGTGACCGTGGATGTCCAGGAGCCGGTGCCTGCGGCGAAGTCGCCGTTGGTGAGCATGTTCTGGCCGGGTTTGATCATGCTGGCGACGATGCTTTCCTCGTTGGAAAACGCGCCCTCGACACCGTTCTTGTTCACGGCGGTGACGCGGAAGTAATAGGTTTGTCCTTTCGTCAGGTTGGTGAGCTGCTTCATGGTCACGGTGGAACTGGCCACCACGGTGGTCGGGTTCGGCGAGGTTCCGCCATAAATCCGGTAGGTGGCGATGTTGGTGTCGCCGAATTGGTTGAACAACAGCGTCACGTTGTCGGGATAAGACTCAAGGATCAGATAGGGACTGAGGGCGACGCCTTGCCACGGGCAGCGCCAGACGCGGTAGGCTTCATATTGGTTCACCCAGTTCATCTCGAAGACCTTGGTGCCGTCGGGTCGGACCTCGGTGAGTTTGGGGTAGTTGCCGAGCACCCAATTGATCAGGGTGTTGCCGTTGGGCAGGCGCTGACAATTGCCCATATACCACGAGAAAAGGTTCGGGGTGGTCGGGTATTGCCAGACCAGCGTGGCGGTCATAGCCACCGGATCCACCACGTATTCGACGGCGCGCGAGACCTGGGTGCTGTGCCCGTTGCCGTTGTCAAAGAGCGTGTAATGGTTATTGCCTAGCGGGCGGATGGCGTGCTGGTTACGCTGGCCGTTCAACGGATCATTGACATAGGTGAACTGATTGTGCGTGCCGCCCATCCGCCAGATGATCTCGCCGGTATCCGCGTTGATCTTGGTCACCTCGCTGGTGTTGCGGCTGGATAACAGGATGTTGCCGTCGCTATCCACCGCGATCGCGTTCATGTGGGTGAAATCGCCGGGATCCGTAGTGCCCACCACGGTGTTCTGGCCCGCGGGATCGAAGTAATCCCAGGCCCGCCATTGGAAGATCAACTCGCCCGCCGGGGTGAACTTCTGGATGCAATCCTCGGTGATGCCGACGCTCGTGCCGGCACCGGAAACGTAACGGCTCAGGTCCACCGTCTGGCCGTTCAGCCCGATCATGTAATACGCACCATCCGCCGTCATGTACAATTCGTGCTCGTCCACGCTGTATCCGTTGACGGTCCAGTATTCCGCGATCTTCTGATAGTGGGTATCCAAGCCATAGAAATACTGGCCTTTGTCGCGGGCCAGCATGGTGAGCACGCCGTTGGGTTGCACTTTCATGTCGCGCCGCTCGTCGGGCATGCGCTGGTACCAGATGGGCGACCCGGTATTGTCGAAAATCACGTTGTAGGGTTTGCCATTGCCGCCGCGGTTGTCGATGAAGATCGGATCCGTGCATGTGTTGCCATTGGCGGCGGTGGTGATGCTGATATGCGGGAAATCGCTGGGGACGGACACGCCGTTGGGCATGAGTCCGGTCACGCCCTGCGACGCCGCCTTGTAATGGCTGGTTGGCGTCGCTTTCAGCACACCCGGCTTGTCAGTGGTCGCTGGCGGACTCTGGTCGGTGACAACGAGTGGTGGGGAATTGCCGGACATGATTGACGAACCGCTGATCACCCAAGGTGTCAGGACCCAGCCGGGAATGACTTCCGACGGCGTGTCGGTCAATTGGCCGGGTTTCGCCCAACCGACGGCGAGGTTGTCGCCGCCATCATGTTCTTTTTGCAGCGCTTCAATATAATATTTTTGTCCGGCCACCAAATTGATTGCCGCTGATTTCTGAGTGCTTTGGCCCCATTGCCGCGAGCCGCTCCAGGATGGCTCATAGGCGATCTTGACTTTGTTGGCGGGGTCGGAGTTTGTGCTGAGCCACAGTTCGCTGTTGTCGTCGCTGCAAACCCAGAACACATAACTTCCGGTAACAGGTGCCGTGATATAACCTCGCACCCGGGTGCCGTAGTAATCCGCCCAATCCGTCGGTGCCTCGAAACTGGTGAGTTGGTCGCGCCCCGTCGGATTGTCTGGATAATTGGCGTTGGACGTCAGGTCACTGACGGCGGTGCCGGGGATGCCGGTCCAGTACTCGCGCAGGATGGTGGGCTCGATCAGCGTGAGTTCCGCCAATTGCACGCCGCTGGCCGCGCCGGCATTGGCGACCCTGGTGATTTCCAAACGATACCCGCGGTAGGCCGTCACATTGGTAAATGAAAACGTGTTTTTCTGCAAGCGGGTGGCGAACGTTTGATTGATCCTCGTGTCCAACAAGGTAAGCGAACCCGCCGCGTCCACGCCATAGAAGCGCCAATCCATGGGATCGCGCTCGGGAGCGTCGCTGGCCGAGGTGATGGCATATTGATTCACATAATGGGTGCCGTTTGGCGGATACACATATTGAATCCAACTTGAAACGGTGGTGCCGTTGGGAACCACCAGGTCCACCCATTTGGTGTTGATATCGCCGTCAAAAGCCTTGTCCTTGGTATAAGGCGAACTTTCGCCGCGGGCGGTGATCGCCGGCGGATCCGGCATGTGGCCGGAAATCATGAATTGGTATTGATAGGGCTGGACGCTGCCCGACGGCGTCTGCGGTGCCAGATTCACCGTGACCAGTTCGTTGGCCTGGAACCCCGCGGCCATTTCGAAGATGACCGTCCGGTTGTCGCTGGCAATCCTGGTCTGACCGGTGTGAATGCCGCTGCTCGCGCCGGTCACCTGGATGAACTGCGACAGGTTGGTGACCACGGTGGGCGCGATATCCTTGAAACGCACCAACACGAACTTCGTCTGCGTCGGGTTGTATTCCGCGCCAGGCAAGGGCGATAGATAGAGGTAACCCAGGCTGCGATAAACGCCCGTGTCGGCACGGGCACCGGGGACCGCCAAAGCCATGGCCACCGTTGCTAACAGGATTCGGTAAACTCGGTTCATGGTTGTCGTTCGCGATATGATAACGGAAAACACTGCGGCTGTTAGGGGTTCGTCACCTTGAGGCGCATGTAGATCCTGTCCTTGTTGCCGACCGGCAGGCTGAAGACATGCTGCGGCGGCGTGCCGCTGTCTGTCAGGGCGGTCCACCCACCGGGCAGGAGGGTCTGGCTCCACTCCGCGCCGTAGAGGATGCCGCTGATTCCTGCGGGTTCGGTGAAACTGATGACGACGTTGTTTCCCACCCGCTGCGGCCGGGGCAACAATCCCGCGCTGTTTTGTTTGGGGTTCAGGCCGAAGGCGTACTCGACGAGATTCGGGAGGCCATCTTTGTCGGGGTCGCCGAGGTCCGCTCCATCGCCGCTGTTGCCGATGCTGCCGAACTGGGCCAGCCGCCATGATTGCAATGCGCTGAGCGTGCCGGTACCGGTCAACTGGATATCGAAGGGGGTTTTATTGGGAACGTTGTTGGCGATGTGAATGGTGGCGCTGCGGGATCCCGTGGCGGCAGGGGTGAAGGTGACGATGAAGACGGTGGCCCCGCTTGGCCCGCTCACCGGTGCCTGCGGATTGGAGGTGACCGCGAACTCGGCCGGGGTGGCACCGTCGGTGGTGATTCCCAAGCCTGTAAGGGATGCCGTGCCGGTGTTTTTGATGGAAAAGGTCAAACTGGAGGGCGATCCGACGTTCACCGAGCCGAAATCCCTGGAACCGCCACCTGCCAGACCGATGCCGGCGGGTTGTTCGACCACGATATCCGGCAGTGGTCCCACCGCAGCCGCCACCAATGTCGGCACCACCACATTGCCGTCCGGGCTGGCCACCACTCCACCGCGGCTGGCATTGGCCGCCACCCTGACATAGGCACCTTGGCTCAAATGCAAGGCACAGAGTGCGCCGCTGGATGCCGGCACCGCCGCCGCCAGTGCCGGATCCCAAAGTGCGCCGAGTTCCAGCGTCACTCCGCCCGTGCCCAGGCCCGCGAGCGTGTCCACCGGAGCATCGGCCACCACCGCCAGCGGAGTATAGCCGGTCACGCTCCAATTGGCGCTGGTTCCCGAACTCACCGTGATCTTGTCGCGGAAAGCCGCCGGAAAGATCCCGTAGCCTCTGGCCGTGGCGCTGCACGGACCGGTGAAATAATCTGAAATGCTGGTGATTTGCCCGCGATCCACCGTAACATCCAGGGCGAACGAGCGGATCACCTCGCCAGACGTGCATTCGTAACAGATCCATGCCACGCCGCTGGTATTCTGCACATAGACCCGCACTTCCGCCCTGGCCGTCGCCACCAGAACCAACCCGCCCGCCATTGTGATGAAACTCTTACGCATGCCGATGCTTGTTAGAAAACCGCTTCCACCGGTCGCGTTCCATCATGGAATCCGCCAGGTGCCGGTGGATGAGCTCCCCGATGCCGCCACGGTTGATGAAAAGTGCGCACATCCATTACCAATGACAATCGCAAAATATTGCAATTTTCCTCGTTATTGGGTTCTCCTTGGCGGCAGTATTCGGCCGCCATGCTTACCGCCGGAATCGTAGGACTGCCCAACGTCGGCAAATCGACGCTTTTCAATGCCGTCACCCGCACCCGCAAGGCGGAAGCCGCGAACTACCCGTTTTGCACCATCGATCCCAACATGGGCATCGTCACCGTGCCCGATCCCCGGCTCGCCGTGGTCTCCGGAATCCTTGGCACCCGCAAGCTGGTGCCCACCGCCATCGAATTCATGGACATCGCCGGCTTGGTCAAGGGTGCCTCCGATGGCGCGGGCCTCGGCAACCAGTTCCTCGCCACCATCCGCGAGACCGACGCCATCGTCCAGGTGGTCCGCTGTTTTGAAAACAACGACATCATCCACGAACTCGGCACCGTGGATCCCGTCCGCGACATCGAAATCATCAACACCGAACTGATCCTCGCCGACATCGCCACCCTCCGAAAACGCCGTTCCTCCCGCGACAAAAAAGCCAAGGGCGGCGACAAGGAGGCAAAACGCGAGATCGATTTGATAGATCACATCCTGCCGCACCTCGATCAAGGGAAACCGGCGCTCACGCTGGAGTTATGCCATGAGGACCAACTCCTCCTCCACGAATTTTTCCTGCTCTCCTCGAAACGCACGATCTTCGCCTGCAACGTCGCCGAAGACGAATTGGCCGCCGCCATGGAACACCCCGACGCCCATCCCGGCGTCGCCAAAGTCCGGCAATTCGCCGCCGCCCACAGCGGCTCGGAAGCGGTGGTCATCTCCGCCCGCATCGAAGAGGAACTCGGCGATCTCACACCCGCCGATGCCACCGAGTTCCTCCGCGACATGGGCGTCAACGATTCCGGCGTCTCCGCCCTCATCCGCGCCGTCTATCACCTGTTAGGTTTGCGCACCTTCCTCACCTCCAACGTCATCGAAACCCGCGCCTGGACCATCCCCGCCGGCACCAAGGCCCCCGCCGCCGCCGGCGTCATCCACACCGACTTCGAGCGCGGCTTCATCGCCGCCGAAGTCGTCCACTACGACGACCTCGCCGCCGTCGGTTCCAAACACGCCGCCAAGGAATCCGGCAAACTCCGCATCGAAGGCAAGGATTACACCGTGCACGACGGCGACATCATCGAGTTCCGCTTCAATGTCAGCAAATGAACCTCTTGGATGGACCGCGAGTCTCCAGACTCGCAGGCCCATGAGGTGCGAATGGACTGCGCCTCAGGCTCCACGCATTCTCCAAACATGGGCCGGCGAGTCTGGAGACTCGCGGTCCGTCATGGCTCACCGCTACCGCTCTATCAGGACCCGATATGCTCCCTGACCCGGCCGAGGACTTCCTCGTAGGCTTCCATGAAGTTGCCAAGTCCGCGACGGAACCGGTCCTTGTCCATTTTCTCGCCGGTCTGCAAGTCCCACAGGCGGCAGCCGTCGGGGCTGATCTCGTCGGCCAGCACGATGACCGACGGGTCGGACTCAAGCCGGCCGAACTCGAGCTTGAAGTCCACCAGCTTGAGCCCGCACTTGGCGAAGAATTCAGTTAGAATGTCATTCACCTTGAGGGCGGAGCGGCGGAGGAAGGCGAGGTCATCGGCGGAGGCGAGGCCCATTTCGCGGATGTAGTCGTCGTTGATGAGCGGGTCGCCGAGGGCGTCGCTCTTGTAGGAGAACTCGACGATGGGTTGGGTGAACGGGCGGCCTTCCTCGAAGCCGGTGCGCTTGCAGAAGCTGCCTGCGGAAACGTTGCGCACGATCACCTCGACCATCAGGATGTCCACCTTTTTGACCTCCAGGTTGATCTCGTCGAGCTGGCGGATGAAATGGGTGGGGATGCCTTCTTTTTCGAGCAGGCCGAGGATCAACGTGCAGATGGCGTTGTTGAAACGCCCTTTGTTCTCGAAACTCTCCTTTTTCTCGCCGTTGAAGGCGGTGGCGTCGTTCTTGAACTCCATCCGGAGCGTGTGCGGGTTGTCGGTGGCCCAGAGCCGCTTGGATTTGCCTTCGTAAAGTGGGGTCATGGCGGATTTTTTTAGGATGATGCCGCGCCGCCGTCAAGAAGCATGCCGCCGATGCGTGCGAAACCGGCCGTTTTGTGGGAATTTCCGGTGGTTTCGGGCGGAGAATCACAGAATACACCGAATCGCGCCTTGCCACCCGGGGAAAAACCGTGCATAGCCCCGCCCCCGTCGCGCGGAGGTTCCATCCCATTCCCATTGCTGCCATGTCCCTGAAAATTCGCAATCTTGCCATCATCGCCCATGTTGACCATGGCAAAACCACGCTGGTGGACCAACTCCTCCAGGCCGGCGGCACCTACCGCGAAAATCAGGCCACCACCGAGCGTGCCATGGATTCCATGGACCTCGAACGCGAAAAAGGCATCACCATCAAGGCCAAAAACACCTCCATCCACTGGAAAGGTTACACCATCAACATCGTCGATACCCCCGGCCACGCCGACTTCGGCGCCGAGGTCGAACGCGTCATGAAAATGGTCGATGGTGTGCTGCTGGTGGTCGATGCCTCTGGTGGACCGCAGGCGCAGACCCGCTTCGTGCTCCGCAAGGCCCTGGCCGAGGGCCTGCATCCCATCGTAGTCATCAACAAGATCGACCGCCCGTTCGCCGATCCGCTCAAGGTCCACGACCAGGTGCTCGAGCTGTTTCTCGACATCGACGCCACCGAGGAACAATTCAACGCCCCCTTCGTCTATGGTTCGGCGCGCGACGGGTATTTCCTCAACCACCCGGACGATGAGAAAAAGGACTGCATCCCGCTCCTCAACAAAATCGTCAAATACATCCCCGCCCCCAAAGCCAATCCCAAAGCGCCGTTTTCCATGCTCGTTTCCAACATCGAGTGGGACGACTACGTCGGCCGCGTCGCCATCGGCAAGGTGCTCGGCGGCAATGTGAAAAAGGGCGACACCATCTGGCTGTTGCGCAAGGACGGCACCAAACAGCAATCGAAGGTGATGAAAACCTTCACCTATTCCGGCCTCGCCACCACCGACTCCGAAGGATGCGGCGCGGGCGGCATCGTCGGCATCGCCGCCCTTCGTGGCGATCGACCCGCCCACGGTGCAGATGCAGTTTTCCATCAACGACGGCCCGCTGGGCGGCCGCGAAGGCAAACACGTCACCTCCCGCGCCATCCGCGAACGCCTGCTGCGCGAGGTCAAAACCAACATCTCGATCCACGTGGAGGACACCGATCTGGCCGGGGTGTTCAATGTTTCGGCCCGGGGTGCCATGCAGATCGCCATCCTCGTCGAACAAATGCGCCGCGAGGGTTACGAGGTCTGCGTTTCCCGCCCCATGGTCATCTTCCGCCGCGACGAGGCTGGAAAATTGTTAGAGCCCTTTGAAACCCTCTACATCGAGGCACCCGGCGATTACACCCAGGGCATCCTGAAAATCCTGGCCAACCGCAAGGGCTTGATGGAACACATGGACACCGAACCGAGCGGCCGCACGTTCATCGAGGCCCTCATTCCCACCCGCGGGTTGATCGGCTTTGAAACCGAGTTGGTCAACCTGACTTCCGGCCACGGCATCATGAGCCACTTGTTCAAACAATACGGCCCGCACGCCGGGGACATCCAGAATCGCACCACCGGCACCCTGGTTTCCATGGATGCCGGCACCGCCACGCCCTATGCGCTGCAAATGCTCGAAGAACGCGGCATCCTGTTTGTCGCGCCCGGCGATGCGATCTACGGCGGCATGCTCATCGGCGAAAACCCGCGCGTCGGCGACCTACCGGTCAACCCGGTCAAGGAAAAGCACCTCGACAACATGCGTGCCTCCGGCAAGGACAAAACCTTCAAACTCACCCCGCCGGTTAGATTCTCCCTCGAACGCGCCATCGAATACATCGATACCGACGAACTCGTCGAAGCCACCCCGAAAAACATCCGCCTGCGCAAGCGCGTGTTAGACGCCAACGCCCGCAAACGCTCCCAGAAGGGTGCCACCACCGAGGACCGCAGCAAACGCGGATAGCAAGTGGGGCACGGGCGGCCCGCCCGTGTCTTCATTGCACTGTTCATTTCATGCACGGGCGAGCCGCCCGTGCCCCACTTGAAACAGCTCGTCTGTGGCACAGTCCCCGAGGTCATTCGGATTCTTTCCTGTCGGAAATCTGCTTGCGACCGGCTGTGACACGGAGCACCTTCAGACAACCGCCATGCTCAATGCCTGCGAGCCCAACTCCGGCGCTTTGTTAGCCCGTTCCCTGGCAGATCTAGGTAGAGCCTGTCCCAGAACCCAGCCCCCTTGGCAGGGGGCAGGGT
>Ga0209697_10002968_pt1 | contig 23586 bp, 20 predicted proteins | sample AliMusrvi5mmetaG_FD_184115 | JGI IMG/M metagenome (GOLD analysis project Ga0209697, IMG submission 184115) | Freshwater lake bacterial and archeal communities from Alinen Mustajarvi, Finland, to study Microbial Dark Matter (Phase II) - Alinen... | ecosystem: Environmental > Aquatic > Freshwater...
GTAAAGGGAAGGTCGGGGAGACGGCACTACGGCACTGGGATTCTTTCCCGCATTATGACCGCTTGACCTCTTGCCTCACTCTGGCTTAGAAATAGACGGAACTACGGGCTATTTGCGGGAAATAACAATTCATGATGAAAATAAAATCGTGTATTGACAGAAAAGCGGTAATACATTACCTTGTCTATAGATTGAGTAGAGATAGCGGAGATAAAAATTAATTTTATCAAAAGGAGTGAGACATGAGCAAAGTATACGATGATAATTCAAAGTCCATTGGGAACACCCCTTTGGTGAGGCTCAACAAGGTTACCAAAGGTGCGAAGGCCACGGTATTGGCCAAAATTGAGGGGCGTAATCCGGCCTATTCGGTCAAGTGCCGTATCGGTGCAGCCATGATTTGGGATGCCGAGAAGCGGGGTATTCTGAAGCCTGGCGTCGAGATTATCGAGCCCACCAGTGGGAACACGGGTATTGCGCTGGCCTACGTCGCTGCCGCCCGTGGTTATAAACTGACCCTGACGATGCCTGAGACGATGAGTATTGAGCGTCGGCGTGTTCTGGCCGCTTTCGGCGCCAATCTGGTTTTGACTCCCGGTGCGGAAGGGATGAAGGGGGCTATCAAGCGTGCCGAGGAAATTGCGGCTTCAAATCCAGCCAAATATTTCCTGCCCCAACAATTCAAAAATCCAGCCAATCCAGCTATTCACGAGGCCACGACCGGTCCGGAAATCTGGAATGACACCCATGGTGCGGTGGACGTGATTGTGGCGGGTGTGGGAACCGGTGGCACGATCAGCGGCATTTCGCGCTATATCAAAAACACCAAGGGGAAAAAGATTATCTCTGTCGCCGTGGAACCCAAAGAGAGTCCGATCATCACCCAAAAACTTGCGGGACAGGAATTGAAACCTGGGCCGCACAAGATTCAGGGGATTGGTGCCGGTTTTATTCCTGATACGTTGGATCTCTCCGTGGTGGATCGTGTGGAGACGGTGGACAGTGCCGAGGCCGTTGATTTTGCGCGTCGGCTGGCTAAGGAAGAAGGCATGTTGGTGGGTATTTCCTGCGGTGCGGCGGCTGCCGTCGCCGTGCGGTTGGCTCAGTTGGATGAGTTTGCGGGGAAGACCATCGTAGTAATCCTGCCGGACGCCGGAGAACGTTATTTGTCGACTGTGCTCTTCGAAGGTATCGGCTGATAGGCCATGATGAGGCAAGGTATTTCAAAAACGATTTCACCCCTCACCCGTCAGGGGCGAGGGTAGGGGTGAGGGTCTCTGCAGACAATAATATCCGGCTGACCCAGAACCTGGATCAGGTCTTGGGCAATGTTCCGTTTTATGAGCGCTGGAAGAGTTATGACCCGGGGTGCGACTATCCTGTTGAAGAACGGTATGCTGCCTTACCGCTCTTAACCAAACGGGATATTCGCGCCCACATGCCCAAGGGGTTTATTCCCCGGGATCGTGATTTCAAAGCGGGAATCGAATCCGGGGAAATAGAACTGGTCACCACCAGCGGTACTACGGAGGATCGGTCCTCCGTGGTCTGGTACCAACCCTGGTGGGACGCGTCGGAACAGGCGGCGGCGAAGCTCCACGCCGGTCTCGATCAGGTGATCAATGGCCATCAGCGCGAGGCGGTTCTAACCACGCCGCTTTGTGCCGGAACCGTTTGCCACATTGGTGATCTTCCCGTTGAGGAACGCACTCTGGGACGCCTTCTGTTTCTTAATCAGCAGGCGGACCCCACGCGCTGGTCGGCTCGCGACATGGATCGAATGATCCATGAAATTGAGGTATTCAAGCCACAACTGCTGGAGGCTGATCCTGCCTATCTGGCGATTCTGTGCCGGTATGCGGCGGAGAACGGGCGTTCCCTATTCAAGCCTGAGTTCATCACACTGACTTATGAATTCCCATCCTGTTTACATTACCGTCAGATCCGGCGGGTTTTTCCGGACACCCCGGTGCTGAGTTCTTACGGTTCAACCGAAACCGGGCACCTTTTGATCGAATGCGAGCATGGGCGTTTCCATCAAAATACAGAGTACTGCCATCTTGATTTCCAACCCCTGAAAACGGCGCGTGGCGATTCCCTGGTTGGCAGGATGTTGGTCACTTCGCTTGGCAATCCCTGGGTCAGTCTGCTCCGTTTTGACGTTGGTGACCTGGTGTATCTTGAAACGGGGATGTGTCCGTGTGGGCGAACCGCAGGGCTCACGGTGGCCCGGGTTCTTGGCCGGGTGCGCGATTTGACCTTTACAGGAACCGGTCGGGCCGTGACGGTGGATGAGTTGGACCGTATTGTGGGGCAAACGGATTCCCTGGTCACCTATCAATTGGAGCAGACGGGGCGCAATGACTTTTTGTTTCATTATGTCACTGCCGCCGGACACACGGCACCGGTTTTGGCCATTCTCGCGGGGTTGAAGTTGCTTTACGGTTCTGCTGCGGGGATCACGATGCGTCCGGAATCCGCGATTCCTACCGAGCCGTCGGGAAAGTTTCGTCTTGCCCGGACCACGTTTACATGGAACCCTGATGACGTGTTCAAGACAGGAGGCGATTATCATGAGCAGCACTCGCACCGATCCGCTGGTTTGGACTCGTAAGGATTTTCCTCTGCTAACCCGGCAGATTGATGGGCAGTCGATTGTGCATTTGGACAGCGCTTCCACCGCTCCGAAGCCCCAGTGCGTGATCAATGCCGTTACCCGCTATTATTCTGATTACACGGCTAATGTCCACCGGGGAGTCCATGGCTTGTCGGAGGAAGCGACCGAGCATTTCGAACGTGCCCGCCATGAGGTGGCTTCATTCTTGAATGCTTCACCGGCGGAGATCATTTTCACCCGCAATACCACGGAAGCTATCAATCTTGTGGCTTCCGGGCTTGGGCTTAAGCCGGATGATGAGATTGTCCTGCCCGCCACCGAGCATCACTCCAATTTCATGCCATGGCGGGTTCATGCGCGGGCGATACCAGTTGGCCTCGATGCCTGCGGTGTTCCTCTTTATGACGAACTTGAATCGCTCATGAGTCCGAAGACGCGGCTCGTGACGCTCGCTCAGGTCTCCAATACGCTCGGTGTGGTGGCCCCGGTGGAACAATGGATTGCTGCTGCTCATGCCAGAAATATTCCCGTTTTTGTAGATGCCTCCCAGAGCGCCAGTCATCTTCCTATCGACGTCAAGGCGCTCGACTGCGATTTCCTTGCCACCTCCGGCCACAAATTGTTGGGGCCCTCTGGGGTCGGTATCCTGTATGGAAAACGGGAGTTGTTGGAGTCACTGTCCTTGTATCAGACTGGAGGCGGTATGGTGAAACTCCACGCGGACGATCGGTTTATTGTCCAGGAGCTCCCATCCCGATTTGAGGCGGGAACCCCGAATATTGAGGGGGTTATAGGGCTTGGTGCCGCCGTGGCGTACCTCCGTGCTATTGGGATGAACGCGGTTTATGAGCATTCCCGGGAACTGGGGCAACATCTCGTAGAGGCATTGGGAACGCTTCCCGGTGTCGAGGTACTTGCCCGGGAAATTTCCTTTTCACAGCGAATAGGGCTGGCTTCCTTCGGTGTAGGGAAGGGGGGGCTCAGCGCCGATACCGTGGCAAGGCAACTTTATGACCGGCATCAAATTCTGGTCAGTGGTGGATTCCTCTGCGCTCATATCCTGCACCACCGGCTGAATTTGGAGGGAACCGTCCGGGCTTCCTCCCATGTCTTCAATACCCATGCCGACATTGACCGGTTGATCGAGGGACTCAAGGACATCCTGTCTTAGCCCGAGTTCGCCAGTTGGGCCTATTCTGAAAGAATATTTTCCCGTTTCAAGAGCTTGCCAGACACCGGAACCTTAAAATCATTGGGTATTTAAGATGTCGTTGTTCGGTTTTTCTCCAAAAGGCAAATGTAGTCAAGACCACCCCCTTGAAAACGATACTGTGGCGCATTAACCCGTCTTTACTCTCGAACGGGTAAAGACGGGCTAACCTCAGGTGCTCACCGGCTCGCACCGTCCGGCAGATGACGTAGGCGTTTGCCGATCCGGTCGCTGTCGCGTCCGCATCGGCACAACGGAATTGAATTTGCCCCCATTATCAGTGGAAGCCATACTTATCGGTTCGGTAAGGATCTCCATCATTCCCAACGCTCAGCAAGGCCGAGGCGATGGCGCGGTTTATCACCGAGCGGTGTTGTGAGCCTTTGTATGCATCCGATATTGCCGGAGCCGTTGGGCTGAATACGCACTATGCCATGCGGTTGTTTCTTTCGACTTTCGGAGTGAGCCTGATGGAATACCTGAGCCAGTATCGGATTTTCATGCCCAGAGTTTATTAGCCACGACCGAACAAAAGGTTCTCGATATCGCGCTGGCAAGTGGATTCGGATCGAGCGCCCGGTTTTATGCTATGTTTCAGCGATACTGTGGTCAAAGCCCTGCCGCCTATCGCCGTTCCGTCCGTAGGACATGATTTCTTGTTATAGCTGATGCGTTGTCCCTTCTTGATCAGCATGAAAAGGATGTTTACATCAAAAATTGAATGTGCATAGTTGTCGCATTCAAACACAAAAGATCATTTAGCTGCATAAGGGTATAATGAACCGAATTCAACGTTATGAAGCCGCCATGGTGTTGGCTGTGGCGGGACTCTATTTTTTTTCGTTTATCCAGCGGGTGGGGATACCGGGATCGATCTTTAACGATCTTCAGAGTGAAATGAACCTCGATGCGGTGGTGGTCACCCGGCTGGGGGCGATCTATCTTGGCATCTATGCCGTCATCCAGCCCTTTGCGGGCGTTTTGGCCGACCGCTTTGGAGGGGCGCGGGTGGCGATGGTCAGCGGGCTTCTGCTGGTGTTCGGAGCTACCTTGTTCCCGTTCTCACACAGTGTTTCAGGATTGTATTTCAGTCGTGTGCTGGTGGGCATAGGGGGCAGCATGATGTTCCTTTGTATGTTCAAGGAGGCCGATCATTCGTTCAGTGGTAAGCATTTCACTGTGATTGTGGGGATATTATCGCTTGTCGGTTACTGTGGAGGATTGGTGGGAACCCAGCCTTTCCGGTTCCTGGCGGATAAGGAAGGTTGGCGGAATGCTTGTCTGGTTATTGCGGCAGGCACGGCAGTGATGCTCGTGTTGACTTGGTGGCTGTGGCGGAAGGTAAATCGTGATGATCATCTTCACCGGGTTGGAAACGCCTGGAATAACATTATGACGGTGTTGACCAACCGGTCGAATTATCCATTGTTGATTGCCATTGCCTTTGCCATGTCCGTGTCATTGGGATTGCAGATGACGATGGGGCAGAAATTCATCGAGGATTTTTGCGGCGTCACCGCCTTGAAGGCCTCCGGGCTGACCTTTACCATGATGTTGTTTACCATGATTGCCATGCCGCTCAGTGGGGTCATCAGTAAACGGTTTGATAACCGGCGTACCCCTTTTATAAAATTTGTTGCAGCGGGGGCGGTTATAGGCGTGATTCTGATTCTTTTGGGCATTTACTTCAAGATGCCGCCGTGGTATTTCCTCTGTTCCTTTATTCTGCCGGCGTTGGGTACGGGCTGTACGCCTGTCTTCCTTTCGGCGATGAAAGAGCATAATCCTCCCAGGGCCGTTGCCACCTCTGTTGGGGTGTCGAATGCTGTCACTTATGTGATGATTTCTTTGTCCACACAACTGTCTGGTTGGGTTTTGGATTGGTTTAACGGACAGGTGGTGATCACGGCCAAGGCCAGAATTTATCCTCCCGCTGCCTATTTAACCCTGTTCAGTATTCTGCTGGTGATTGCCCTCATCTCCCTGATAGCCTCGTTTTCCTGCCGTGAGACCTACGGACGGAACTTCTATGAGCCTGTTATTGGCAGTTGATTTCGTGTCTTGACAGGCCGTGACCATCACTAGTATGAGGTTTATTCAAAACGATCCATAAAGACCTGTCAATGGCGCTTCCGAATAGCGTTTAGGAGAACTTGATGAAAACCGGAAACCGATATTTTGACTGTTTTGCAACTTTGGGCCCCCGTCAGAAAATGGAGCCGGGCGAACGGTATACGCGGGAACATGTGCTGGAAAGTATGGACCGTTGCGGCATTGACTGTGCGCTGGTAGGGGCGACGATGGCGGTGCGCTACGACCCGATGTGGGGGAATCAGTGGCTGCTCGATCAGGTGGCCCCGTATCGTCAACGGTTGTTTCCAATGTGGACGGCATTTCCTCATCAGACGGGAGAGTTCCCTGCGCCTGATAAGTTTATCGCCATGGCCGCCACCGCCGGAGTGCGCGCTGTTCGTCTCTATCCGCGGACCCAGTGTTACAGTACGGCACCATCAACCTTGGGCCCGCTGATGAAAGCCCTGGCCAAGGCGAAGATGCCAGTATTCATTCATTTTGACCAATTTTCGAGTGGTGAGGCCGAAAGCGCCAGCAGCTTTGCGTGTTTGGATTTGTTTCTGAAGACTTATCGTGCCAACCGGATCGTGGTGCTTGGGATGGGGTGGAGCGATTCCCGCTACGTATGGCCGCTTTTGGAGAACCATAAAAATTGGTATATGGAGTTCTCAAGCTTTCAAGCAAATATGGGACCCGAGGTATTGGTCAAGCGGTTTGGTGCCGGGCGGTTTCTCTTTGGATCCGACTCGCCCTCCAAGAGCCCGGGTGCCGCCCGTGCGTTTTTCGACTGGACGGGATTGTCGCAGGCCCAGGTCCGGAAAATCACACAGGGGAATCTTGGCGAGCTCCTTGGGATGCGTTCCCTGCCGGAGGTGACGAAACAACCGGCCGACGATATCGTGGCTGCAGAATGGGCGGGGCAACCGCTGGATCATCTTGATGTTCTGGACGCGCATGCCCACATCAATCATGCCGGCTGCAATAATGTGGGTACACTCGCGCAACTGCAGAGCGATCCTTCTGAGATGAAGCGGTTATTTCGTTCGATTGGCATCCGTCAGACGGCGGTTTCCTCTTGGCTTGGCATCATGGTCCCCGAGCCCCGGCTTGGGAATGACATCACCTATGCGGCTCTACAGGCCCACCCTGATTTTTTCATTGGGTATGCCTGCATCGATCCCGTGCTGATGACTCCGCAGGAAATTGAGGCGGAGATAGCCCTGCGCTATGGGCGTCAGGGATTCCTTGGTCTGAAACCGTATATCAACACGACGGCCAGCTTTGATGATCCGCGTTACGACGCCTGGTACCACTATGGCAGCCAACGGCATTTGTTCGGTTTGTTCCATAACGTGCCCGAGGCGGCAGCGCGTGTGGCTGCGAAGCATTCAGGGCTACAGGTGATCCTTGCGCACAGCGGCAGATCCATTGGGGCAGCGGAAAAAAATGCGGATATCGCCCTGACCCATCCGAACATTTTCTGTGAAATTACACTGACGCCGGTGACCAACGGAGCAATCGAGTTGTTGGTGCAGAAATTGGGAGCGAAGAGGGTTTTGTTCGGTACTGATGCACCCATGCGTGACCCTCGTCCACAACTTGGTTGGGCTGTCCATGCCGACATCACGCGAGCGGACAAGGTTGAGGTGCTGGGGGCCGCCTTTACGCGGATACTGAAACGCTGTCGCCGTTCTGCTTAACAGGTTAAACATGCGCAGGTCGGGTTCCTGAGAGGAGCCAGGGCATATTCTGAACGATTGCAAGTTCTTGGGTTTGCCGAACTACCATAAGTTATCGGGTAGCGGAGGAGGTCTGCCGCTCCTGATGTGCATGCCAGCACTTGACGCTGAGCCCCAGTAACGCAAGAGCCAGCACAAGGCACACGGCCTTGCGCTCGCCTGCGGTCAGGGCGAAAGTGGATTGAGTCAGTTCCTGCAGTTTGGCAAACCAGCGGTTCATGGGGTGGCCACAATGTTGACCAGTTTGCCCGGGATCACCACCACTTTACGGATGGTGAGCCCTGCCAGCATCTGTTTCACCGGTTCCAATGTCAGGACGTGAGCTTCAATTTCCTTGGGGGTCAGGCGGGTGGGAATGACTTCTCGGCTTTTAATTTTTCCGTTGAGCTGAATCACAATCTCAATGGTGTCGCGTGCGAGCGCCTTTTCATTCACCTGTGGCCAAGGGGCGGAAAGCACACTGGGCTGATGACCGAGTTCGACCCACAATTCTTCGGCAACATGGGGGGCAAAGGGGGAAATCAGGATCACCAGCGTTTCGATGGTTTCGCGGTAAACGGCCCGGCATGGCTCGCTGCTGTTGGCGTCGATTTTCAGTGCGTCCACCGCATTCATCAGTTCCATGATCTGGGCGATGGCGGTATTGAACTGAAAGGCGCCTTCCAGGTCGTGCGTGATCTTGGCGATGCTCTCGTGCAATTTCCGGTAGAGATCCCGTTCCGGTGTCTCCATTTTGGCGAGATCCGTCTTCAGCCCTGCGGAAGTTTGTAACAGGGGGTGGGTTTCGTAAACCTTGCGCCAGATCCGGCGGAGGAATCGGAAGGAGCCTTCCACCGCGGTGTCGCTCCATTCCGCGTCTTTCTCTGGCGGACCGATGAACAACGTGTAGAGTCGTACGGTGTCGGCGCCATACTCGCGGATCAGTTCGTCGGGTGAGACCACATTGCCCTTGGACTTGGACATTTTGTAAAGCTGGCCGTCTTTTTCACTGCGTTTGCAGATCATGCCCTGCGTGAAAAGTGCCTTGAAGGGCTCGGGGAACGAGCAGGTGCCCGCATCGTGCAGCACCTTGAGAATGAACCGGGAATAAAGCAGGTGCAGCACGGCATGCTCAACGCCACCGATGTATTGATCCACAGGCAACCAGTAATCCACATCGGCTTTGTTGAAGGCGACCGTATTGTCGCGCGGGTTGACGTACCGCAGGTAATACCAGCAGGAGCAAATCCACTGCGCCAGCGTATCGGTTTCACGTCGGGCCGGCTTGCCGCACTTCGGGCAGGTTGTATGGATGAACCCTTCATGGAAAGACAATGGATTCCCGCGCTCGGTTTTGAAATCCACATCATCGGGGAGTAGAACCGGCAGATCCTTTTCCGGTACCGGCACGGCCCCGCAAGCAGCGCAGTGAATGATTGGAATGGGGGCACCCCAATAACGTTGCCGGCTGATCAGCCAGTCGCGAATCCGGTAATGGGTGGTGAAATCGCCAAAGCTTTTATCCTTGGCCAGTTGAATGATCGCCGTCATGGCTTTGCGGTTATTCTGACCGTTGAAGGGGGCGGAGTTGGTCATGGCGCCGTCTTCGACATAGGCTTCCGTCATGGTGGCCGCCTGGAGTGTCCCCGCCGGGTTTTGGATGACGACCTTGATGGGCAGGTGATAGGTCTTGGCAAAATCGAAATCACGCTGGTCGTGGGCGGGAACGGCCATGACAGCGCCGGTGCCGTATTCCATCAAAACGTAATTCGTGATCCAGAGGGGCGCCCGTTCGCCGTTGTAAGGGTTGCGAACGTGGAAGCCCGTGAACACGCCTTCTTTTTTAGTGGCGTCATCCGTGCGCTCAGCGGCGGAGACCATTTTCTCCTTTTCGACGAAGGCTTTGATTTCTGCGGCGTGCGGGTTGTTTTTCAACAATTTTTCGACCAGCGGATGTTCCGGGGCCAGTGCCATAAAGGTGACGCCATAGATGGTGTCGGGGCGGGTGGTGAAAACGGGGCAGGGATCGCCCGTCTCTGCGATGGTAAAGTCGACCCGGGCGCCGGTGGAGCGCCCGATCCAGTTGCCCTGCATGGTGCGGACTTTCTCAGGCCATTGGTCGAGCAGTGACAAATCATCCAGGAGTTTACCGGCATATTCGGTGATTTTGAAAAACCACTGGGTGAGATCCTTTTTGACTACTTTACGGCCGCACCGTTCGCAGGTGCCATCGGCATGGACTTCCTCATTGGCCAGGGTGGTGCAGTACTCGCACCAGTTGACGGGGGCGTTTTTCTGGAAAGCCAGACCGCGTTCATGAAGTTTGAGAAAGACCCATTGGGTCCATTTGTAGTAATCCGGATGACAGGTGGCGATTTCGCGATCCCAGTCATAGGCAATGCCCCAGGACTGGAGTTGACGCTTCATCTGTTTGATGTTGCTGTAGGTCCATTCCTTGGGATGAACGCCACGCTGTTTGGCCGCATTTTCGGCAGGCAGGCCGAAAGCGTCCCAGCCCATGGGGGACAAGACGCGGAAGCCACGGACCATTTTGTAGCGGGTGACGGCGTCTCCGATGATATAATTCCGTCCGTGTCCGACATGCATGGAGCCGGAGGGGTAGGGGAACATGGTCAGGCAGTAGTATTTTTTCTGATGGATCGAAGTGTCCACTTTGAACACCTTCTGATCCTGCCAATACTTCTGCCACTTGGGTTCAATTTCGTTAAACGGATAATGTTCATTCATGATCGTGAGGCTCCCGCAATAAAAGCAGTAGAATATACGCCAATTCCGGCGGGATTCAAGAAGAAGACAGGCTTGAACCGAAACCCCATCTGAAACGTTTTTGCGACAGATGGGGGTTTTTAGGTTCCGATTACTGTAGTGGCGGAGGTTTGGGCAGATCTTTCAGGCAGGCCTTGGCTTTGGCGATCTCGTCGTCAGACATGATGTAGTCCGTCAGCTTGCCGTCGAGGAATGCCTGATAGCCGGTCAGATCCATAATGCCGTGGCCGGACCAGTTCAGAACGATGACCTTCTCCTTGCCCTCTTCCTTCGCCCGGTTGGCTTCGCGGATGGCCATGGCAATGGCATGGGAGGTTTCCGGCGCGGGGATGAACCCTTCCGCCTGTGAGAAGGCCATGGCGGCCCGGTAGCATTCCAGTTGCGGGATGGCCTGCGCCTCAATCAGCCCCTCGCGCATGGCGTGGCTGACGAGCGGGGCCATGCCGTGGTAACGCAGTCCGCCGGCATGAATCGGGGCGGGGACATAATCGTGGCCTAGGCTGTACATGGGTAGCAAGGGGGTCATCATGGCAACATCGCCGGAATCGTAGGCGAACGTGCCCTTGGTCATCTTGGGGCAGGCCGCCGGCTCGACGGCAATCACTCTGGGGTTCTTCGTCCCGGCGATTTTATCGGCCAGGAACGGAAAGGCTATCCCCGCGAAATTGGAGCCGCCGCCGGCGCAGCCGATGACCACGTCGGGGTAAAGTCCGATTTTTTCGAATTGTTTTTTGGTTTCCAGCCCGATGATGGTCTGGTGCAGAAGCACATGGTTCAGCACACTGCCGAGGGCGTAACGGGTGTTCTTGTGGGTGACGCAATCCTCAATGGCTTCGCTGATGGCAATGGCCAGACTGCCCGGGCAATGGGGGTCATTCTGCAGAACGGCACGGCCGGCATGGGTTTCCATGCTCGGGCTGGCGATGCATTGGGCGCCCCATGTTCGCATCATGATTTTGCGCAATGGCTTCTGCTCGAAACTGATTTTCACCATGTAGACTTTGCATTCCAAGCCGAACATTTGACAGGCCATGGCGAGCGAACAGCCCCACTGGCCGGCGCCGGTTTCGGTGGAGAGGCGCTTGATGCCGGCGATTTTGTTGTAATAAGCCTGCGGTACGGCGGTATTGGGTTTGTGGCTGCCCGGGGCGGATACCCCTTCGTTCTTGTAATAAATTTTGGCGGGGGTTTTGAGAGCCTGCTCAAGCCGGACCGCGCGGCAGAGCGGACTGGGGCGCCACTGCCAGAGGATTTGCAGAACCTCATCGGGAATGTCGATCCAGCGTTGCGTGCTGACTTCCTGCTCAATCAGGTTCATGGGGAAGATAGGTGCCAGCATGTCAGGAGTCACCGGCTTGCCTTCCGGCGTGACCGGGGGAGGCATGGCATGGCGGAAGTCAGCGGCGATATTGTACCACTGGCGCGGCATTTCATCTTCATTCAGGAATATCTTAATCTGCTTCATGGTTCTCTTCCTTAATCATTCACAGGTTCTTGCCAACAAAATAGGGAACCATTATGGCGGAGGTGTTTCTATAGACAAGAACAAAATAACGCCGACGCAGTCGTCGTTATTTAAGCTGTTGAGGGGGCTACTCGCTTTTTCCTCCCTATCGGGAGGAAGGCCCTGCGAATTCATTTTTATTCCAGAAGCCGGAAGTCTTGATGCCGCCGGAGGTGATGTAAGTTCCTTCGCCGTGCATCATGTCGTTCTGCCAATCCCCGTTGTATTGATCGCTTTCCCCGAATTTAAAAGAGCCGTGTCCACTGGCCAGATGCCCATTTCTCCATTGTCCGGTAATTTGTCCGCCATTGTTAAAAGTGTAGGTTCCTTTGCCGTCCATAGCGTCATTTTTCCACTCACCGGAATATTTATCCCCATTGGCAAAGGTTTCTTCCCCAAGTCCGTACCGGGCGTCTTTTCTCCAGTTCCCCGCGTATTGCGCCCCGCTGGGGCGAGTGAGTTTGCCTTGTCCGTCTCTTTGGTTGGCGAGGAGTTGGCCCGTATAGCGGGTTCCGTCGGGAAAGACAATTTCACCCGTATAGCGATTGGTGGGAGAGGCAGGCGAGCCGATGTAACAGGCTCCATTGCTGAAATTATTGGTGATTTCCCCGGCCGGTTCGGTTGTTAACATCGGGGCGGGCTTTTGAGCTTTTGTCCGCTTCGGTGTCGGGGTTGAGAGGCTTTCCTTAGGTGTGAAAAGTGTTGCCATGACAGAGGGCTTGCGTGGCGTCAAGGCTTTAAGAGCGGATTGGGCGTTGCGTTCCTCTGCCACGGCCCGCGCCGTCTGGTGGTTGTTGTCAGTCAGGGAAAGATCTGCTCCATTCGAGATGAGGAGTTCGACAATATCCGCGGCATCCGTATAGGCTGCCCAGTGGAGTGGGGTGAATCCTGTGGTGGCCTTCACATTGATGACAGCACCGGCTTGAATCAGGATTTTGCAAAGGGCATAGTTTTTATTGTAAGCCGCCCAATGGAGCGCGGTGGAGCCTTTGGAGGTGGTCGCGTTGACGTTGGCCCCTTTTTTGATCAGGTATTTCGCCACCTCATAGAAATCCTTGTTAACGGCGCAATGCAACGGGGTCAAGCCGCCCTCGGTGGCAAGGTTGACATTGGCTCCTGCGGAAACAAGCTCTTTGACGATGTCCAAATTACCCTGAATGGCGGCCAGAATCAGTGGAGTGGTATTGTTGGCATCCTGGGCATTGAGGCTATTGGTGTCGGCATCCTTGAGTAGCAAGCGCACCTGGGCGAGATCCTGCTCATTGATGGCATTGTGAAGGGGGGCGGCCTCACTGCGAAGGGTGATGCCTCCTGCAAGAACAAGGATAACAGCGGACAATGCAAATGTTTTCATCATGGGGCATTCCTTTTTTAAAACTCTTTCTCGACAAGAGCGGTTTGTAGGATAAGACTATAGCCCCCGAAATGCAAGTAGGGGGAGGACGCACATGATAGCGATTGTAGATTATAAGGCGGGAAATTTAACCAGTGTGAAACTGGCGTTTGAGGCGATTGGGGTGGAGGCGATTATTACCGATCATTGGGAGACGATTCTGCAAGCGGATCGGGTGGTTTTCCCCGGGGTTGGAGCCGCTGGCGCGTCGATGCAAAACTTGTCGAAGTCGGGGCTGATCAACGTGTTGCGAACGGTCGTGGTGAGGGGGACCCCCTTTCTTGGAATTTGTGTCGGGATGCAAGTTCTGTTTGAGCGCTCCGAGGAGGATGGAGGCACGCCCACTCTGGGTTTTATCCCCGGTGCCGTGAAACTTTTCCATCCCGTGAACCCAGCCGACAAGGTGCCGCAAATCGGGTGGAATGCCGTACGGTTTCGCCGTTCGCACCCGGTGTTTGCCGGTGTGGAGGATGAAACCGAGTTCTATTTTGTGCACAGTTACTACCCGACGACGGTCTATCCGTGCGATAGTGTGGGGATGACGGATTATGCCGGGGTAGAATTTACCTCCATTGTGGGCCGCGGCAATCTTGTGGCGACCCAGTTTCACATTGAGAAGTCGGGCCGGGTCGGGTTGAAAGTGTTTGAAAACTTCATTCGATGGGATGGAAAATGCTGACGAAAAGAATCATTCCCTGCCTGGATGTCAGGAACAAGAAGGTCACCAAGGGCGTTCAATTTCAGAACAATGTGGTTCTGGGCGATGCGGTTGCGTTGGCGGCGAAATATTACGAAGAGGGTTGTGACGAGTTGGTATTCTATGATATCACCGCCTCCGCTGAGCGGCGTCCGATTGATATTGAAATGGTGCATGAAGTGGCACGTGCCATCCACATCCCCTTTGCGGTGGGCGGCGGGATCTCCAATCTGTCGGATATGTCGCGAGTGTTGTTGGCCGGGGCCGAGAAGATCTCCGTCAATTCCCTGGCTGTAGTGAATCCCCGGATTATTGCTGATGGGGCCAAGGCGTTTGGTTCCCAGTGTATTGTGTTGGGGATGGATCCCGTACGGGTGGAAAACGATCCCCGCTTTCCCAGTGGTTATGAGATTACCACCCGTGGCTTCCGCGAGCGGACCGGGATGGATGCACTGGCCTGGGCGCGGCAGGCTGAGGATTTGGGCGTTGGGGAGATTGTGGTGAATTCGGTGGATGCGGATGGGATGAGGACGGGCTATGAACTCACCCTGACCCGTCTGATTGCCGAGGCCGTTCGGATTCCGGTGGTGGCCTCCGGTGGGGCGGGGAAACCGTCACATCTGGCCGATGCTTTTACGATCGGGAAAGCCGATGCCGCCATCATTGCGGGTATGATCCATACGGGCGAATATACCATCCCGCAGATCAAACAGGAATTGATGGCCGTCGGAATTCCGATCCGGAAGAAGTGGTAGGCTTGCAGTGGGCAGTAAGCTGCCTTCTGCCCACTGCAAGCCTCACACTTTTAAATGGATACTGAAGACGGTTCCCTCTGTTTCGGAGGTGGAAAAGTCGACCGTCCCTCCTAGCGACTGCTCTCCAATGACCTTCATGAAATAAGTGCCCATGCCCCGCCCCATTTCAGCATGGGTCGTGAAGTTCTGCTGAAAAATCCGCTTGGTTACCTCCACCGGGATACACTGGCGATTCCATACCGCAATGGTGAGCAAAGAGTGTGCAACCTCCGCAGTCACATGGACTTCATCGTCTTTGGCTGACGCCTCTAGGGCATTCATAACCATTCCCCCGATAACGCGTTGCAATAACCATGAGTCCGCCTTGAATCTGAGGCCAGCCGTCTTATCTGTCACCGTCAATTTTTTCCCTTCAGCCACTGGGTAGGCCTCACACGATTTTGCGACTTCCTTCAAAATCGTGGAAACGGCGATCAGTCGCAACTGCGGGAAAACACTCCCTTCCGCCTCCTGAGTCAACGATTTCTGAATCCGTACCTCCTGCGCCAACTTGATCAAGGCCTCAAAAATGTCTTCTGCCAGCATACGGTCTTTCTCTGCATTCGCCGCCAACATCAACTTGCTCCGTCCCAACGCACCGGCAATGGTACTACTGATCTCCGAGAAAAAGGTGCGCTCCAAGACCGCCCGTTGCTGGTGAAGGCTCATGTCCTGCATAAATAAGATTACCAACCGCCGCCCCCCGAAAGCGAGGGGGCACGTCCGTACGCTGAAATATAAATTTTTATTCGCTCCCTCCTTGCGAAGGGTGATCGAACAAGGGCATTCTACCGGCTCATTGTTCCCCAAACACGTCATGATCGCCACCACGGCACCACAGGTGGCACAATATTCAGAGGTGCCGCAACCCCCATCCTGTTCGGCAGCGTGTATACAGTGGAGCGCCTCTCCTGGACGTAAGCCTAGAATTTCACTCACATTCGAAACCCCGACAGCTTTCATGAAATTTTCATTGGCGGCGAGAATCTGTCGCTGTTCATTGAGAATGGCCAGGAAACCACCTATGGACTTTAAGAGCGTATCAATGACGGGATTCCCGACCATCGATTTGACTTGCTCTTGAATCTCCGTGTCCGCCATTCGGGCAGCAGGGGCATAGCAGGTATCAGCAACTGACTTGCGGTGATTTTCTGTATTCATTTACAACCTCGCTCTCTTTTGGGGATTGTAGTTCGAAACCCAAAACCAGCAATCGAAAAACACACCTGCGGCCTTCTTGGGTGTACGACATGGAGGGATTGTAAAGGGAGCTCCTCGTCCTAAGGGGAGGCGTTTTGACAGACAGATTATCCTTATATACACTGTACGCATAGATGGCATTCGCTTCGAGTAGGATGAGAAAAAGAACCGGGTGAATATCAAGGGGTGGAGATCAATTATGAAGAAGGCTCTGAAATGGATTGGCATTGGGATTGGCATACTCCTCGTTTTGCTGCTGGCGGGGTTGACGATGTTGGGCGGGGTGATGGTGAAAGGGGCCATAAACGGATTCGGGCCGGCAGTGATGGGTGTCCCTGTCACTTTGGAAAAGGTGTCGTTCAGGCCGCTCGCCGGGAGAATCAAGCTGACCAAACTCCATGTTGGTAACCCTAAGGGGTTCAAAACGCCTGCGTTGTTTGAGCTTGGTGAGGTGGACATCGAGATTGACGTAATGTCGTTGTTGAGAGACACCATCGTTATTCACAGGATGGCCGTGGTTGCTCCACATATCACCTATGAGAGAGCCCTGTTAGATAGCAATTTCGGCGTGATGGTGAAGCAATTGCAAGGCGGTGCGGAAGAAAAGAATCCCGAAGAGAACGCCGCCGCCGCGAAGCCGCAGAAAAATGGTAAAAAGGTCGTCATCGAAGAACTCATCATCACTGATCCCTCCCTCAATGTGAGTGTCACGGCCGCTGGCGGTCATTCCATTCCAGTAAAACTCGGGAAGGTTGCGTTGAGAGATATCGGGAAGGAACACGGTGGCGTTACGTTCACTGACGCGATAAAGATCATCTTCAGCATTATCACCAGCAATGTTGAAAATGCTGTCCTGGGTGCGGGTGACCTCATTGGAACGACAGGGAAAACCATTGGTAGTGGTACCAAGGCGGTTGGTGGTGCTGTGGCCGATGGCGCATCCTCGGTTGTGAAGGGGATCGGTGGGTTGTTCGGCGTCGGCAAGAAGTCCGCCGTGGAGACATCTGGCGATCGCACTGTTACGATGACGGATACTCTTGATATCGCTGAGGCTGTCTTCCGGTATCAATTCAAGCGCAATGCCTCCGGTGTTCAACAGAAGGCTCCCAGTTATTTTTTGTTGTTGTTTGGTAAGGATCCCGATACGGCTTTTCTGACTCGTTTCAAGGATAACATTCCCCCGGTCAAGAAAGGGTCGGAGTTCAAGGTGGGGGAAGGATTGCAGTTCCGCGTGACTGCGATCAAGCGCATCACGGACTCTACGGTTGAGGTTGAAGCTGGATACTTTGAGGCGGGGCTGAGTTCTGCCGGAAATACCTATATTGTTGAGAAAAAAGACGGAACGTGGATTGTCACTCGTAGCAAACAAAACTGGATATCATGATCACCATGAAAATAAAAAAGCAGATGATTCTTTGGCTGGGCTTGATGGCGGGCACAATGGTCGTGGATGCAGGAGAGCGGGTTATTGAGGTACGCCTTTCTGTTCCCGATTCGGCTTGGGAAATCACCATTGATTCAATTTGCCAAGTCAAGGAGGAGATTTGGGTTGTTTCGACGGTTTCGCGCGCCCCGGGTCTGATGGGTGCTCAAGTGATCTCCAAAAAAAAGACATCCGTTACGATCAATGCCGGCGACTTGCCTGTGAAATGTTTTGTGATCGGCAAGACATGGGGGTGGGAGAACAAAGAGGGTTACACCTTTATTAAAGACCTGAAACAAATCGAGCAGGAACTCCGTGCGGGTACGTTGCTCTACAAGAAAGCCAAGTGAAGCGTCCGACATTATACGCCATCCCTTGATGCGATACGGGTTTAGTCATTGCCATGCTCATGATGGTCGTCATCCTGATAGGTGTCGTGGATGGTTTTTCGCGTGATAATTTCCAATAGGTTTTGTGCGGAGTCCGGGGGTATTTTACCTGCGGTCAGTAAGGTGACCCGGTCTTGGATGGTGTGGCGCTCCGGGAAAATGGCCAAGGTGTTTTGGAAGCATTGGATTGCTAAAGGGCGTTCTCCTCTGGCCTCGTGAAGAAAGCCGAGGAAGGTAAGAATTTCGGCTTGATCCAGTGCGAGTTCCCGCGCCCGTTCGGGGGTAGAGGGGGTGTGGGTATGGAGCCTAAGCGCGGCATCGAGGAGCGGGAGGGCCTGGGCAAAATGGTGGGTTTCAATGGCTAGTCGGCCCTTTTCAAGGGCGATGCGATAGTCTCCGGGATTCAGCCGTTGGCCCTCATCTAGGATTTCGCCGGCGAGATCCGGCCGTTGCAGGCCGGTGTAGGCCCAGAAGGACGCAACCAGGAATGCATCAACATTATGGGGGTCGGCGCGGGTGGCGAGTTTGAGCCAGGGAAGAATTTCGACGCTGGCACTTCCCTCGGCATGCACATGTTGTTCGGGGATGATTTCGGCCTGCCAATGATGGAAAGGGCCGGGAAGCGACAGGGCGGATTCCCGATGTGCCACCCCTCTATGGAAATACAAGTCCGCTTCGTTAAAGAGATTGATACTCAATATCTGCCGGCTTTCTCCAAGAAGCCAATCTGTCAGCCCCGTCGCGGATCCGGGGTCAGAATATGAGGAAGTCAGGTGGGCGGCCAGAGAAAAGGCGAGTACCCAGGCATTGATCACCAATAATACGGCGCCCCATGCTGAAGAGCGCGAGGTCACAGAATGTCCCCACGCGAGAATCGGCGTTTCCGGTATCCCAGCCACGCTAAGGACAGGAAAACGATGGTCATTAAGGTTGCATAGAGGAGAATCTCCGTCACGATGATCCCATTCACGGAACCCCAGTCATGAACCAGGCGGCGGCGCAGATCGAATAACTCGAAATGGGGAAAGAGATAGTAGAGTGTGTAGAGTGCATAACTGCTGGCGCCTTTGGTCTCAACCAGCATAGCGGGTACGCGGGGCAGCAGGAGGAGGGCGGTTCCGGTAATGAGGTAGGTCGTCACGGTGGCGGCATCACGGTTCAACCGGGTGGAGAATGCCAGCCCGAGTGAACTGATCAAGGCCAGGGCTGCGGCATGGAGCAAGATCGCTTGTATCAGCGTGGCGAATTGGAAAGCACCGCCCTTGATCCAAACGGCCAGACAGACGGTCAGATAGAAACACACCAGGGACAGGCAGGTGATGGACCAGGCGCCCAACCATTTTCCGATGATCAGGGTAAGGCGCGAAACCGGTTTTGCCAGCAGTGGGAACAATGTGCCCCGCTGTTCTTCCTGGGGGAGTTGACGGACGGAGGTGTTGATGGTCAGAATCCACGACAGGATCCAAACGGCCAAAAGCCCCATGTCTTTCACATAACCTGTGACTTGGGACAGGCCGAAAACGTCGAAGGAAAGCAAGGCCGCCAACAGGGCTGCCAACAGGATCAGAAGAACCGAGAGTTCTTTCCGGCGCACCATTTCAAGCCACACGATGCCAGCTAATGTCATTATTTGTCTCATGGCTGCGCCTTGGGGATGCCTGACGTGACGGCTTTGATGAAATATCGCTCCAGATTTTCTCCTGGGGAAGCCAATTCGCTGACGGGGCCTTCAGCGATCAGGCTGCCCTGCGACAGGATGGCCACCCGGTCACAGGCCAGTTCGACCTCGGACAATTCATGAGAGGAGAAGAAAACGGTTTTGCCGGCTTTTTTACGGTCGGCGATGATACGGCGGATATCCATGCGGCCCAGCGGGTCGAGTCCGCCGGTGGGTTCGTCGAGAATCAGAAGATCGGGGTCGTTAACGAGCGCCTGGGCCATACAGATCCGTTGCCGCATGCCGCGTGAGTAGCCGGCGATCCGGCGATCCGCGGCTGAGGCGAGCCCGGTTTCATTCAGGAGTTGTTGGGCGCGAGCCCGGATCTCGGCGGCAGGAAGGTCGAATAAGCGACCCACCATGGTCAGGAGTTCGCGGCCGGTGAGGAAATTATAGGTGTCGGGGTTTTCCGCGAGGTAGCCGATTTTCTCACGGGTGATGGTTTCGGTGACGGGTTTGCCAAAAAGCCGGGCGGTGCCCTGGTCGGCATCCTGGAAGCCCAGGAGGACTTGGATGGTAGTGGTCTTGCCCGCGCCATTGGGACCGATAAATCCGAACACAGTGCCCGGGGCAACGGACACGGTAAGGTTGCGCAGAGCGTGAACCGTTCCTGTTGGGGCAGGAAAAGAGACACTCAAGTTTTGGATGTCAATAGCTGGAATCATGTACCATTTATTATCACAAACCTGAATCAACGTCAAAAGTCCAGAAAGGGGGCATCGCAGACGCATCTAAATTCCCAATAAATATTGGATGCGGAAACGTCCTGTATGGCTCTCCACCACTTGCCAGATTTCTGGAAACAAAAAGCCCTGTTCAGACTCAGTGGTATGCTCAAGCCGGGCGGGAAGTTGTTTCTTGCTGATGTGGTCTTCTCAGAGAGGAATACGAGATAAGCATTGTCAGGTGGATTCAGGAGATGGCGGCAGATCTCAAGCGACACATTTGTGCTGAGTATTCGACGTTTGCTTGGATCCAGGAGGACTTCTACGGAGAGCGGGATTCCGCGGTGTCCTTGCCAAGAACGTTTGTACCAAGATTGCTTGATGAGGAGAGGCGCGAATAATTGCCTTCATCCGGACACGTAGCAACTAAATGCCGTCAAACGAGCAGTCATGAAAACGAAACAGATCTGAACGGCTAATTCATTTTTTTCTTTCTTCCTGCCGGGAATCAGTAAAAATGCCCCCCTTTTCAGGAGAATACTATGGTTGCTGAAGTTGAGCAAAATGATGCGTTGGATGCCTCGTCAATTCCTCGTTTGGCTGCGGAGTTGTCTATTGCCCCCCGGCAGGTTCTGGCTGTTGCCAAACTGCTCTGGGAGGGAAGTACCATTCCCTTTATTGCCCGCTATCGTAAGGAAGTGACCGAGAATCTGGACGAAGTCCAGATCGGGAAAATTCAGGAACGGTTACAATATTACAAGGACTTGGAAGAGCGCCGCCAGACGATCCTCGACTCCATTGGGGAACAGGGCAAGCTGACGGATGAGCTCAAGGCCAAGATTCTGGGTTGTATTACCAAGAATGTGCTGGAAGATCTCTATCTCCCCTTCAAGCCCAAACGCCGTACCCGCGCCATGATTGCCCGCGAAAAGGGGTTAGAGCCCCTGGCTCTGATGATTCTTGCCCAGCCTGCGTCGGGTAATCCCGATGAGGAAGCCAAGGCGTTTATTGATGTTGAAAAGAAGGTGGAGTCGGGGGCCGATGCCTTGTCTGGCGCCCGTGACATTGTGGCTGAACTGATTTCAGAAAACGCGGACATTCGCGCGTTGGGTCGCCAGTATTATGCTGCCCATGGGATGATTGTTTCCGAGGCGGTCAAGGAGAAGACGCAGGAGCCGACTAAGTTTGAACAGTACTATGACTTCAAGGAAAAGGCCGTTGATATTCCCTCCCATCGCTATCTGGCTATTCGCCGTGGCGAAAATGAAGGGGTCTTGAAACGCTCGTTCACGGTTGAACCCGAGCCGGTTCTGCGAAGAATAGCAGAGATTATGAAGTTGAATGAGCGCTCGCCTTTTGCTGTTCACCTGCGTACTGCCATAGAGGATAGTTATAAACGTTTGATTGCGCCGAGCGTTGAGACCGATGTTTCCGTGGATCTTAAGATGAAGGCGGATCGTGCGGCGGTGGAGATCTTCGCCAAGAATCTGCGGAGTCTGCTGTTGGCTTCTCCGCTGGGCGGGCGCGCGGTGATTGCGGTGGATCCGGGAATTCGCACGGGATGCAAAGTGGCGGCGCTGGATGCCACGGGTAAATTCCTGGAGAATACGACGTTGTATTTGAGCCAGGGTGATCGCGCGGGTATGGAAGCCCGGATTGATCTGGCCAAGCTGATCGCCAAGGTACAGCCGGCGGCCATTGCCGTGGGGAATGGTACCGGCGGGCGTGAAACCGAAGCTTTTGTCCGCGACACGCTCAAAAAGGCCAATTTGTCCAATATTATGGTGATCCAGGTCAATGAGTCAGGGGCCAGTATTTATAGCGCTTCCGAAGTGGCGCGCGATGAGTTCCCGGATCTTGATCTGACGGTGCGGGGTGCTATTTCGATTGGACGCCGGTTGCAGGATCCGTTAGCGGAATTGGTGAAAATTGATCCCAAATCCATTGGGGTGGGGCAATATCAGCATGATGTGCACCAGTCGCTATTGGCTCAGAAGCTTGAAGATGTCGTGGTCAGTTGCGTAAATCACGTTGGGGTTGAGTTGAACACGGCCAGTGCCTTCCTGCTGGCCCGGGTATCGGGTGTTGGCAACAGTCTGGCCAAGAAGATTGTAACCTATCGTGACAAGCATGGCGCCTTTACCAGTCGTGCCTCTTTGCTGAAGGTCTCGAGTCTTGGGCCCAAGGTCTTTGAGCAGGCGGCAGGGTTCTTGCGGATCCGGGGTGGTGCCCATCTGTTGGATGCCTCGGCGGTTCATCCGGAGCGATATGCTTTGGTTGAAAAAATGGCGGCGGACCTGGGTGTTGACTTGAAGGAACTGGTGGGCAATGCCACGTTGGCGGACAAGATTGAGATTCGCAAATACGTCAGCGCGGATGTGGGTGAGCCGACCTTGAAGGATATTATCGCGGAACTGAAAAAACCCGGGCGGGATCCCCGTGAGACGTTTGAGGCGCCTTGTTTCCGTGATGATGTCAATACGATTGCGGATCTCAAGCCGGGTATGGAACTGATGGGTATTGTCACCAACGTGACCGCCTTCGGAGCGTTTGTTGATGTGGGCGTACATCAAGACGGTTTGGTGCATGTTTCCGAACTGGCGAACCGGTACATTACCGATCCCGCCGAGGTGGTTCAGGCCGGGGATCGGATCAAGGTGTGGGTTAAAGATGTGGATGCCCAGCGCAAGAGGATTGCCCTGACCGCCAAGAGCGGGAACAGCCGATCTGGCTCCGGCGTTAGCGCTGGGCAGGGGGCTGGCAAGCCTGGCGAGCGCCGTGGCTCCAACAACAATGGTCCTCGTCCTTCATCAAGACCGGCCTTTAATTCAAATCCATTCGGGACGCTGGGATTATAATCCGGACATTTGGACTGGATTGGCTCATTACCTGGGAAGCGGGAAAATGTCCGCTATGTGGGGGATCATATTCTTACGCAGATGGCTTCGACAGGTGACGCCGAAATATTGCGCAATGGTGTTGAACGTGATTTGGCCGGTGTCGATCATGGTTGGTGGGGTAGTTCAGGTGATATGGTGACTTATATTTGGAGTGTCCCCGTGTCCATCAAACGGGTACGTTTGGTGTTGGATAGTGATTTTAACCGCAATATAATCGGCGGCGTTTGGTGATCATCCCGTTATCAGCAAACGGCGTCATGGGATGTCGTCTTCGCATTAATCGCAGTTGGGGTGGTGAGCAGGCACATGTATTCGCCTTCGATTGCCACTAACCGTCTCGGAGCGGTTGCATCTCCGGCGCTCAACGGATATAGTGCCGGGCATGAGAGTTACGGGAGGCATATTACGGGGGCGCCTGCTCAAGGTGCCCAAAGGGGACGAGGTCAGGCCGACACAGGATATGGTGCGGCAGGCGGTGTTTTCTTCGCTGGCGGCTCGG
>Ga0209697_10002970_pt1 | contig 23580 bp, 19 predicted proteins | sample AliMusrvi5mmetaG_FD_184115 | JGI IMG/M metagenome (GOLD analysis project Ga0209697, IMG submission 184115) | Freshwater lake bacterial and archeal communities from Alinen Mustajarvi, Finland, to study Microbial Dark Matter (Phase II) - Alinen... | ecosystem: Environmental > Aquatic > Freshwater...
GGACTTCGATGTGATCGACCACCCGCTCGGCAAAGCGCCGGGAGCCGTCCCATTTCAGTTTCAACTCGGATTTGAGCCGACGGACCATCACAGCTTCGAGCTGGGTGCGGTTTGGCGGCACCGTGCGGGCGAAGCGCTGGTCATCGAGGAGTTCCAGCAGGGCGGAAAAACTCTCCTTGTAACCGTTGTGCGGCGTGGCCGAAAGGAAAAGTTTGTGCTCGAAGAACGGGGTCAGACTCCGGATTGCCTGAGTGCGCTGGGAGTCGATGGCGTATTTGCCGCGGCCGGCGGGTGAGACGTTGTGGCACTCGTCCAGAATCATCAGATCATAGGGCCGCGGGTAGGCCACCTCGTCGCCGGCCGGCAGGGTTTCGCGGAATTGGCGCAGCGGGCGCTCGCGCTTCAGGAAGTCGATGGAGGTAATGAGCCGGGGAAAATGAGACCACGGGTTGACGTGAATGCCGCGCTTGCGCCGCAGTTCGCCAAGCAGGTCCCGGTCCACGATGCGGAATTCGAGGCCGAATTTATCGCGCATTTCCTCCTTCCACTGAACCTGGATGGTGGACGGGCAAACGATCAGGATGGTGCGGGCACGGTGGCGGAGAATGAGTTCCTGCGCCACAAGGCCTGCCTCAATGGTTTTGCCTAAACCCACACTGTCGGCAATCAGGAGATTCACTCTGGGCATCTGGAGCGCACGGACGACCGGGTCGAGTTGGTAGTCGTCCACTTCGATGCCGGAGCGGAACGGGGCTTGGAGCGACTTGTCGTCGGCTTGGGAAACCGAGCCCCAAGTGACAGCGTCGAGGAAGGCGTCGAAAATGCGGGGTGAGTCGAATTCCTGGAGCTGAGGCAGGCCCGATTTCTCCGGGCAGTGGGTACCCGGCTCCATTTCCCAGATCACCTGGAGTTCCTCGCCGAGCCCCTCGTCTTCGACCGAGGACAGGCTGACGAGATGCTCTTTGCGGGATCCAGTAGCCACCAATCCGGCGGGAAGGTCGGACATCCGCACATCAGACACCACAAACGGGCGCTGGCGGACATAGACAACCTGACCTGGCTCTGGAACGAGTGCTGGCATTACGCCGCGATTCTTCACATGGGGGGGCGAACTTGTCAGGCAAGAAATCCAACAGAAATAAATCCGGGAAGCGGCAAACGAACATTCGGCGGGGTCGTTCGCCCGAGTTTCCAAGCGAGGGGTGAACCCACAAATCGTCAATGGCAGATAAATCAACAGCCAGCCGAATATTAACCACAGTAAGCAATCAACTAACGAGGCGGTGCCTCAGACCAGGCGAGATGTAGGTGGCCGGTTGCGGTTGGGGTGCTGGTGACGGTTGAGGCACCGCCTCGTTAGTTTTTCTCCCGGGCGGCGTCCAATCCGTTGGGGGGCGGTGTCCGGCCGGAGCTGCGGAGCGGCATCCTTTGGGGACGCCGGATTGAGCCGACAAGCGGCTGGTATTCTCCGGATTCGGAGTGTAACAATAGTCCAACCGGACACCGCCATGAACATGCCACACTCCGTCGCCCAACTGCAAGCCGAAAACGTCACCCTCGAACTGGAATGCATTGACCGCATGTACCTCAACTGCTACGTGCCGCAATTGACCAGCGCCGGCGGGGTGGCCGCCTATTTCCGCAACTACAAGGGCCACCGTTTCGCCTCGACCAAGGACGCGGTGGAGACCAGCGAGGCGTTCCGCCGCAACGTGTTTGATTTCGCCAACCGCCAGCGGGTTCCCGTCCACCGCTTTGCCAAGGGCGAGCGCAAGGATGACGTCATGCACGGCTTCCTCAAGGATTTCCGGGAGGAGCAAGGGGTCGTCTTCATTGGCATCGCCCAGGAAAAGGCGACCGTGCCGCGCACCATCCGCAAGCACTTCGGGGATGGCAAGGGCACCATCCCGTGGATCGATTACACCACCGCGATGGTCAACTTCTATTACTTCTACTGTGTCGACGAGGACCTCGGGCCGTTCTTCCTCAAGTTCTGTTCCTACTTTCCCTACGGCGGCAAGCTCTGCATCAACGGCCATGAATACCTCAAGCGCCAACTGGCCAAACGCGGCATTGCTTTCGAGGCTCTCGACAACGGCCTGCTGACCTGCGCCCACCCCGCCACAGCCCAATCCATCGCCGACGGCTTCAACGAGCAGAAAATCGAGCGGTTCTTCCGCAAATGGCTCAAGCTGCTGCCCCACCCCTTTCCCGCCGCGGACCGCAAAGCCGGTTACCTCTACCAGCTTTCAGTTCTGCAGGCCGAGTTCGCCCTGACCCAGGTTTGGGACCGTCCCGTGCATGGCCGGGAGTTCTTCGAGCAGGTCATCCGCGACAACATCGATTTGGGCCGTCCTGAAAAGGTGCAGTTGATCTTCACGCGCAGGATGCGCAAGGCAACCGCCACCGACGGCCGATGCCGGACGCGCGTCATCACCGAGGGAGTCATCCCGTCGCTGCACGTCTATTACAAAAACACGCACCTCAAACAGTATCACAAGACCTGGAAGAAAGGTGCGGCCCTGCGGACCGAAACCACCATCAACAACAGTTATGACTTCAACGTAGGGCGCTTGATAAAGAACCTGCCGCTGTTGCGCGAGATCGGCTTCGCGGCCAACCGGCGGGTGTTGGAAGTCGAAACCGTCAGCCACGACAACCGCGTCGGCGCGCAGGCTTTCGACACGCTGCAAAAACCCGTGACCAATGATGAAGGCCAGCGCGCCAGCGCGCTGCGCTTCGGCGACGCGCGCGTTCAAGCGCTCTTCGCAGTCCTGATACTCCTGTCCCTGCAGATCGAGGGATTCCGCAACCGGCAGCTGCGGCCATTGCTTGCGCAGATGCTCGGGTTGGAGGAAGACCAAATCACCCTGGGCAAGATGACCTATGACCTGCGACGCCTGCGTTTGCACGGACTCATAGAACGCATCCCGAAAACACACCGATACCGACTCACAAAGAAGGGTCTCGGTGTCGCATTCATATATCAACGCACCTACCTGCGGTTACTCCGTCCCGCCCTCAGCGTCATCAATGGAGGTGCGGCGCCGGGATCCGCTTCGGAGGCCAAGATGCTACAACAAATCCAATCAGCCATTGATAACTTCATATCCTCCCAAGCAGCCTGAGAATATATCATCACAAACCGGCCTGAAAAACTTGACTTAAAATGCTCGACTTCGTCGAGTCAAGGATTCTAGGAACGCATGAAGAGCCCGGAAAAATCGTCGTGATATGACCAGAAATCAGCACGCTATGGACTTTTGGGAGGACTCCGGCAACGTCATGACCTGGAACCCAGCGGGCAGAGTCACTTGATGGCGATGTCCCCCATTTGGAGTCTGTTCGTTCCCGCCTGTTCAATGAGTGCAATCTGAAACCGCAACCCGCCAACCTTGACCCAGTCGCCCAAATGCAGGTACCGTGGTGTGTAGAGAGTGACATGCCGGTCGTCTGCGGTATGGTGGACGAGCGATACCATAAACCGGAGGTAGGTTGGGGCCGCTGGCTTCTTGCTCGTACTCGGTTCCACATGGGGTTCTGGCGGCAGGGTCATCGTCTTCGTGATTCGCTCTGGCGGCATAGCCATCCTCCTCAGTTGTTGACTCAAGTTCTGGTGCCCGGCTTGCTGTGGCGGCGTGTCAGTTCGTGCTTCCCCCGTGCTAGCAGGGCCATTCAGCGTTGGTTTGGTTTTCATTTGATTTCCTGTTTGTGTCGAGTTGGTCAGCAGCGATGCCTCCCAAGTTTGTGATTTCTTGCGCAACACCTCGAAAGGAAAGAAATTTCTCTGGGAAATTTTGGTTGATCGTTGGCTCGTGTCTTCAAGTCATTGGTTTTCTACGCTATGCCAACCTGAATAACCTCGAAAGAATCTGAAAATATTTATTATGGAGCCGATTCGCGCCTGTTTTCGGCAGCTTTTGGGGTTTACACACGCCTCGTAGTGACCAAAACCGGCTTCCGCCAGTGTACGGACATGAGTGACCAGCCCGCCGGCACCTCGGTCGTCCAACCGCCCCACACCGAAATCACATTCGTATCAGCCGATTCTAGGCATCCTGCCCCGTCGCCGGGCCTTGGCCTCACCCATGTCCGCAGCCAGGCGAGGCTCCTGGATAGTAGTTTGAGTAGATTGCAGGGTGGTTTACTAACAGCCCCGCCAGCACTTCAGCGTGTTCATGAGCGAGAAACTCGCCAAGCCCGAGACGCAACACCAACGGATTGGGGGCGGCGCAGGGGCGAATCTCCAACAATCGCGGAATTGTTTCTTGAACGATTTCATCGCTGGACCCGCCCTCGAGATGCATGGCACGAACCATCAGGGCCAGCGCCACCGCTGTGCTTCGCGACTGTCCGGCCCAACAGTGGACAAGGAGAGGTTGGCCCGGCCTTTCATCAGCAAAGTCGAAGATACCGGCGAGATGCCGATGATTCGGTGCAAAGACCAATTCTGCTGGGTCCAGTCCATCGGTTCCGACAATATCGTAGCAAATGACGGTTTGGTAGGAGCGAAACCGTGAGAAGTCGGGCAGCGGGCGATGGGGTTCTCTGATCGAAATCACATTCCAGAATCCAGGATCCCTTTTTACCATCTGTGGGAGATCAATTTGGGCGCAAATGGCGAGATGCCTTTGGAGGAATTCAACGAACATGACACAAGAGACGAAAGGAAAGTAACGCACAAGATGCTGGTCAGCATACATCAGCTACTGAGCGGTGAGCCGTATCGAGTCACATGTGCCCAGAAAGCTTAGACACGAGACCTCAGTAACTCAATTCCAATTAGTGCCGCAATGGGGTGAATCCTTGCATTCAGGCAGGTCTTTGGCACTCCGGCCATTCCGCCGAATTCGCTGGTCACACGCTCGGGGTGTTGGGTCATGCGGACGAAAGTTTCATACCATCTCCGCTTTCGAAACAGGACGGCACCTCCCTCTCCCAACGATAGCGGCTTCCCGGGTCCGAAGGAAAGCACCTGAATGTCGGCCTTGGAGAGGTCGTCCTCAAGCACGGTGATACCGGGCATGCGATTCGAATCCTCAATGACCGTCGCGTCCACCAGACTGCCGGTGGAAATATCCCCCGAGTCTTTCCCGCCTACCACCAGTCTGCGGCGGGAACCCGACCTCAAAGAGATTGCTTTGGCGACTTTTCCTTGGTCATACCGCCTGATCCGTGCCCCCATAAGGCGAAAGGCCGCTATGCTTCCCTCCCAATGAACCTCAGGAAACCACACTTCACGGCCCTTGACCCTGAAAATCGCGGCCAGACCCAATAGTGCGGCGGTGGCATTGCATGTGGCCACTGCATACGGGAATCCGCATTTCAATGCCAGCATCCCTTCGAAGTCGGCGACTGCGCCAGTTCCACGAAGCATCTGCCCCCTGAGCAAGCTAGGATCAACGACAAGGTCACCCAGATACGACAAAGCCGTTTCGACGACAGATGAAACGCAATCTGGATTTCCCCTAGACATTGACATGGGGTTCCAGTTCCTGAATGCAGCTGTTAAGCCGGTCGAGATCCACCTCACCTGTGGATGAGTCAACAAGGTTCTTCAAATAGGCCGGAAAGGGGTAATCTTGCTCTCCATACCAAGGCAGGAGTTCAAGATCGGAGCAGGCGCGAATGGCAAATAGGTCAGCATACTCTGCACTCATGCGGTCACGGGGATCCTGGGGCGCGCATGAGGCAGCAGCCCGGGTAATAACTTCCTTATCGGAACTGACTCCAAGCATCGCGATCTTGCCACCGATGAGAGTGCGCATAACCCGCGGGCTTGCTCCTTTGTCGTGAAATTGATGCGCAGCCTGGATCAGCCAATCCTCCGAAGGATCCAGCATCCCGTTGTCGAAAAGATCCTCTGTCACAGCGGCGAGAATCTCCGGGTAGTCTTCGCGCACTGCCATCAGCACCGGCAGATAGAACATCCTTGAAGCCATGGCGGCTCCAACCCTCCAGGGGCAGTTTGTGGTTGCCAGGATAAGTGTCTTCCCGGCACGTGAGCCGTCTGATAGAGCAGACAACATTTCGGCGGTCACGGCTTGGCTGGCCCCTCCATCAAGGTTGTGGGCACTGCGTTGCATGGGGAAACTTTCACTTATCTCATCTATCACGCCAAAGGCCGGTGCCAGGTCCTTGAAGGTCCTGAACAGGATGCGAGCACGACGCTCGGATTCTCCCACAAGCGACCCTTTCGGAGAAAGGATGGTATAGGCAGGAGTTCCTGACTCTTGTGCCACCTTGAGGCAAATATCTGTTTTCCCGGTTGCTGGCCCGCCGGCGATAATGACATTAGTCGGAGTGCGTGGGTCGCCACGGCGGAGGCCTGCCGCCCACGTCTGGAGAATGTTGAACGCTTTGCGCGCAGTTCTCCCGACGAGACGGCGGTTTGCGACACGATCCGTATCGAGCACGGCGAGAGTTCCGGCGGACATCCGGATCACTTCGTCCCGCTTATTGTTGGCCAACCTGTCGGCGGTGATCGGGTGTCCTGTGAGAGCGCTCGCGCGATATACCCGCTCAAGCCCAAGGTTTGGAGTACGAGCTGTCAGATTTGCTACTCCGTCTGACTCCAGGCCCGCGTCCATGGCTGCTCCCTTGTATCGGGAGTCCTTGTCCAAGGCTTGCATGAAGCGGAGTTTCTCCTCACGACCGGGTTGGGGGAGATGCAGGTGGTGGAACGCCCGGCAAATTCGACCTTCGATTTCGTCTGGAACGCCAACGAGTGCTACCAACACCGGGTGAAGCCGGAGTCGGTAGTCTTCCGCTAGCATCTGCAGGGTTTGAGAAATCTGAACTAGAGTTTCGGGCCTCACGCCAGACTCACCGCAGGGAACGAGGTCTTCGGCAAACGAAAACATAAACAGAAGCGGCGGCAGTGGCTCCGCTTCAGGAAGGCTTGCAAGCAGTGAGGCCAGCAATAGGAAGCCGCGTTCATACGGTGATCTGGAGCGGTCGTTGGCGGCAGACAAGCCCGCCTGAAGACGGCGACAGTTCTCTCCACCGAGGCGTGATTCAAAAGTGGAGCGGGCCTCCGGCGTCCATCCGCTCCAATCAAAGGAGGCCCCCATGGCAAGATTGAAATCAACCGCCGCCATGCCGAGACTGTCCCGTGCCTCCTCAAGCAGGTAGGCTCGCAGGGTCCGAATACGCCCAGATTGCTCGTTCGCATGGAGATCGGCGAGCGGGCGCCCGGACACGATCAGGGTTTGTTGGCCAGCACGGTAGGCGTCGAGGATCGTTAGGGCAGGATGAATTGGTTCTTGCATGACGGGTGATGGAGTAGTGAGAACTTGGATTGGGCGAAACGATTCAAAGGAGTTGGCCACCGAGTGATTGCGTGCTTCGGGCGTTTCCCGCCCGCACTCCGCAAGCACGCTTGCGTTGGCTTTGCCCCGGAAGCGTTTTCAGGCCCAGTCTACCGGCGGCTTCGAACCAGCGAGAGGTGGCTTCGACGCAATGGCCGGCATGGAAACCATTGCTGTCGGAAGCCACACGAAGTTGACCACCTTTTCCGTGCGTCGCCTCGACGGTAATGGTCTCCTGGCCGCGCCCGGTTGCCACTTCAATCAACCCGCATTCAGGCCGCAAAGCGTTAACTTTGAAATGCAGGCTGCGAGCTGCCTCACCAAGGATTTGCAAAGCGGCCGTCACTTCACGCCGCTCTTCGGCCTGGATGAGTTGTTGCGTCGTGGCGATCAGGGCCATGCGATCACGGTTGTGGATGGACTTTTCAAATCCTGGCCGAAGCAACACGACCTGTTCAGGATTGAGGCGCAGCGAGCTGCTGACAAGCGCGGTATAGGCCACCTCAAAACACGTGGCGGTAGCCATGGCCGATAAAACCGCCCGTCGGCCCTGGAGCGTTGACGAGACCGGAGCGTTGATCCGGTGGGCATCCCGGCAGGCAAGCACTTCGTTCAGACCAATAGCAGGGAGTCGTGGAGTCTCAATCTCTACAGTTTCGAAGGTGCGGATTTCGGACATGATTGGAGGAGTTTGAGTTAGCGTCGGTGGAAGTGAGCGACAATGGCCTTCGACCATCATTGCGTGACAGATTGTGGCACGACGCCAGCTTCGACGCTGTCGCGTTGAGTCTCAGGACGTTTGAAAACCATCCGGAAAGCAGTCTCGAGATCCGGCGCGGAAAGCACCGGATTTTTCAACCCGCGGAAGAGCGCTGCCTTTTGAGCGTTCCCGGTGGTGTTAACGAAGATCAGCACAATGCCGGGATCCAACTCCTGCGGCGTAAGTGGCGTGCGCCTAGCGGCACGCTTTCCTGGTGCATCGACACAATCCGAATTGGCTACCAGGTATCGAGTGCCATTTGCGCCAAGCAATTGAGAAGCGCGGGTGATCACTCCGACTTGATCGGACCGTCGAAAGTCCTTTCCTCGCCGCTCTAGCAGGATTTGATCCATCCGTTTGTTGATCTCCAACTGATTCCGCATCACCTGCTCAAGAAATGTCTCAGACCGTGCATCCGTGGTCCGGCGGTATTCTCGAAAGCCCCGCATCCATTCCGCACGCTTGATCTGATATTCAGCCATGGCCTTGCGCAATTCTTCGCGCTGTAGTCTGGCCGATGGCCCCACAGGTGCAGCGCCTCCGGGATAAGGATTGACGCTGAATTCGGCTACGGGGTTGTCCGATGCATCATCGTCCACTGGAATATGGGCCAAAAAAACCGAACTGCGAGCTTCCAGCGATTCGGTGACCAACGACTCCATGGCTTCGAGGCTAAGCGGCCGTATGCCCTCGGTGGCCAACTCAGGGCCCGACTGGTCGTCGATGATGACGATTCGGGTGGAAGGACTTCTCGCCGTCCCTGGTGCCGGCATGGCCACTGGATCAGCATTGAGCATGGAATGGACAGAACCGCAGAGCAGAACGGATGCTGCAACGAGGCGCATGGCGGATTGGTTGAGTAGCGTGTTAGTTTTCATGGTGGTGCAATTGTGGATTGGAAGTGTGCGGTTAAGGAGTTCAGCCGAAGATCAAGTCCTCGATATTCAATACCCTATCATAATGTCCCGGCGTATCGTCGGATCTGTTGGCCACCAGGCTCTTTACCCAATCCGACTGGACGGAATTTGTCTCGGATGCAAGCTCGGATGCGCGGGTCTGTTCTGGAATCTGGATCGCCTCTTCGCCGCAAGCTTCGTTGATGATACTTGCAACGCGCATGGATTCGAGTAGCATTCTATCGCGAAGTTCTACCGGGGCGTTGTGGATTTCCGAACGCATCTGCCGGCCAAGTTCGTCCCGCCTGAAGTGGCTATCTCTGAGTTGCTCGCCAAGGACCTGGCGATCAAAGGCAAGCAACACCTTCTCTTCCGGGGACAGAGGCCGCGCCGCTCCGAACACGAGAGCCCCGTGAATGGCAATTCCAAAAAGATAAAATATTGCATTCGGCAACGCCGCGAGAGCAGCACTCGATAAGGAGTCCGCGATGGCACCTGGTGACCCTGGATCCGGTTTCGTATCGTCAATACTGATCGAGTGTTCCTTATCCGAAGGAGCGAGATTAGCCGCTTCGAACCTGACATCGGTGTAATACGCTCCAGCGAAGGTCAAGGAAAGGAGTGCGAGATAACCAACCTTAGCGGAGACACTCGCGAAGGCCTTGGCACGCAGAGTTAAGGCGAGAATAACACCCGAAACAAAAAGGCACAGCAACAGCCTCAGCCATGTTGGAGATCCTGCAATACCAAACAGTGTAACCGTCTTCCCGAGAAAAATGTCAACCAGATGTGGCGTTACGAAGCAGATCTCCAACGGAAGCAACAATCCTACCATGATCCATTGCCAGATCTGCTGGGTCCTCACTCGTCGTGCTTCAATCACCGTCGCCCGGAGCACAGAGTCGGGGTCATCATAGAGGCGGGTTGTCTCACCGAGATCATTCAGGCTGGTTTGCAGACGCAGCAGTTCCTCTCGGTTCGCAATCTGCGCGGCAATAATCGCCTGTCCTCGCCCCAGCTCGGCGTGCGCCGCATTCTGTCTGGCGGCAGCCTCCCGAGCTGAGCGGGCGTCTTCCTCGGCCGCCCTGCGACGGGCCGCGATGTTGACGAAGTAAGGCAGCAGTGGGAATGTCGTCATGGCGGTGGAATAGGGGTTGGCTCAATGCTAATGGCGTGACAAGTAATGGCTCGGTCGTGACTTGAAACTCACTCGCGCCCGCCCAGTTTTTCCGACAGAGTGGTGAGGGCACGAACAAGTGAGCCTTGCGCGATGACGCTGTTCGGAAGCCCTTTGAAGAGGACTATCTGTTGCGGCCTCCGGCTCGTATTGACAAATACCAGTTGGACGCTCGGATCCAGCTCAGCGGGCTTCAGAACCTCGGTCCTCTTCCCTTCCACCACGCTACGGTCCGCACAGGGGGAGTTGATGACAAGAATCCGTATTTCACACTCGGCAAGCAGATCGTTGGCATGGGTGATCGCTCCGACTAGGTCGAGCCCCTTCCTCTCACGCCCGTTGTCCACGATGAGCAGACGGTCATGCGTTTCCGTAACCAAGAGTTGATTGGCGATCACCGAATCACTGAAGGCGCGACCGTCACCCCTCACAGTTTCGGCAAAGACTTCGAACTTCCTCTCCCAAACTCGGAAAGCATTCCGATAATTCTCGGCGGCCTTCAGCTTGTCCCTGTAGGCAAGATTGCCGGTGGGTGCCTCGGGCTTCGGACCACCAGCGAACGGGGTGAATTCGAGTGCCGCTACTGGGGCATCTTTGGCGTCCCGCATGATGGGCAGATGGCGCAGCAAAATCGCCCTGCGAGAGTTGATCGCCGCGTTGATCAGTGGGTCGAGATCAGGAGCTTGAAGCGGCTTGATTCCCTCGCGAGCAAGACCCGGATCAAGTTGATCGTCTAATATCACAATCCCGATCGAACCTGCTTCCTTGGCCTGCACGAACGAGGCGTGCGATAACAGTATTGTGGTGGCAAGGCCAAGAATACGACCGAGGATAATGCCTGATATTGTTTTCATGGTGATTGGATTCGTTGTGAGTTCGGTAGGCATGGTGTATTTCTTGATTCGTTTCAGATCGTTCTCTTCATCTATTACTGCGTAACTTATCCCCATTCTGGCGTGACGGGAATTGTCATGACTCTTGTTATCATCGTGTCATTGGCTCACAGTTTGAATACTATTGCCAGGCTCCAGACAGTCCCGAGTCCCACTCAGTCTTCTATTGCAACATCAGTTGCCTCCAAAGTCATTCATCTTGTTCAGCTCCTTTCAGGGTGATTGCGTGACGGGTATTACGTTTCGTGGTGACGGACTCCGTCGCGACTAACGCATAGGCACACGGTCAATATTCAACAATCTCCGATAATGTGCCGTTCACTGTCATGCCATCTAGGCGTGACCGCAACGAGCTTCACCGTGACAGTCTGCGTTTGGGGGCGATGATTAACGCGAACGAACAATGCCGAACCCTGGCATGCTCATCCGCTACATGCATCAAATCAGGTTCCAAAAAATTGACCCGGGCACCACATCATAGAAGAACTTTCGATCCTCGATCCGAATCAATTTTTCCAAGTGTGTTGCCAGTTCAACCTGCCCGGCTTCCTTGAGCTCAGCAATGGCGCGCGATTTGTGCTGTTTGATCAGCTCATGGGATTTTCCACCTGTAGGTTTCCGACGAACCGCACCCATGTGTTGCTTGAGATCTTCTATCTCGCTTTCCAATTGTTTGCGATAGCGACAGGTTGCCGATTCCAAGGCGGCCTTTTTCTTCCACAGCTCTTTCGCATACGCCGCATGGCTTTCAGCTTCGGTGCTCTTCCAGTCGGGAGCGGCAACGCCGGCTCTTATCCCCCCTTCAAAGTCACGATCATCTCCGTGGCGGTCTTGATTCATGTCGTAGTCGGCGTTCTCATCTTCCTCATCTTCCTGGTTAGGGATCCCGTCCGCTATTTGTTCATCGCCGACGGATTTGTGCCGAAAATCTTCCGACAACCGCCCGACTTCAGCCGCTTCTCCCCCGACCTGGTGCGCGAGGAACTCCTCATCTGGATGGCCCAAAAACCAGGCGATCGTTGCAAAATTGGGGGTTTCTGGAAGTGCAATGACTTCCCCGCAGCCAAAGCGGATTTGCCGAAGATAAACACGGTCAGCGATCCATACGGCGTTGGCAAGTTTGTCGCCATTCTTCTCCAAAATGTCCAGTTTGGACTCGTTCCTGTAGCGTTTCAGTAATTCGAGATCCTTTGATGCAGCCGGGTCATTCTTGTATGCTTTCACAAAGTCCATTGCGTCCTTTGCTCGCCGAAACTCTTTGGAATCCTTTTTGATCAAGTCGCCCTTAACCGTTTTGTGGCAAGGTACCTGACAATCAAGTTTCAAGAGTCGGAACAAGTTTCGTCCCACCAGACTCTGCCGAAGAATCAGGCAAACCTGTCGCAGGCGATTCTCCAGCATGTCCTCATCTGCGATACCCGGCTTTTCAAGCACCATGAGCCGGTCCGGAGGGAACGAACCATAGGCTCGCGAACGCAACTCCTGCTGCAATAGGCGAGCACGGGCCGCGCCGTAGGTTTCAGATACAGTTGGATCCGCCTCAATTGCAGTCAACACTGACACCATCCAAGCGGCCCGGATTTTGCCAATGGTTCCAAGCAATTTGAGTCCATCCGTCCGTGTATCCGAGCCAGTTTCGCTGAAATTTATGTCCAGCGAAACTAGGTCGTATGGGTTGTTCTCAGCGGACAGGATCGCATCCCTGCATGCACTGATCGTTTCCGGGACATCAATGGTGCAGGGAATGCCCAGATCGTTCAAAATCTCCAGAAAATGGCGTTTGATGGCCTTGGCCCACTGGGGTTCGTCTTCGACAATGAGGATACGAAACGGCTTTGACATGGCATTATGGTGTCAGGGTTGATTGGCGGAGTAGGGATACCCCCTCCACAAACCAATGCGTGACGGAGTCTGTATCTGGAACGCGAAGCCACACCCTGAGACGGTTCGCCCAGACATGTTCGTCTGGAGGTGGGAAAAAGCGCTCCCAAGCCAAGGGACTCATTTCCGCCGCAAGTTTTAGGATCTTCGCGCGGGCTGCGATGGTGTGATCGCCGTCGCATACAAGCCGAAAGATACTTCTCCGGATCTCCACCTCCTGATCATCAAGCATTGCATTCAGCCAATCGGAGTGGGAGTATGGCTTCATTTTGCAGAGGACTGCAAGAATCTGCCGGAGACCAGCCGCTGACGGAACCTGCTGGCAGACCTTCGAAAGAGGAACCTCCTCCGTACCGCTGCCGTTGCGATTCCCCAACACCAGCCATTTCAGGCCTAGAGCTGACCCACTGTCCCCTCCAAGCTTTCCGTAAAACCGCCAGAAGGCATCGTGCCGCCAGCGGGCCCGAGCAGGCGACTCGGCATCCGAAGTAGCTTGAAAAACAGACCGACACCCGATAAGTGGTTCCCTAAAGGTCGTGATTCCACCCCAACGCTGCCGAATTAGCCAACAATCGGGAATAGGCAGCGCTCCGAACACCTGCGAGATGGCACTGCTATAGGCACCCTCTCCTAAAACAACAGAGTCAGGGCGGGAACGGCTCATTGACCTGAACTTCCTCCAGCTTGCGACCCATGTGATCGGTTTCGGGTTCCAAGTAGCAATCGACGATCAGTTGGTCATCCTCATCCATGCTTGACTGGCTTTCCTTCGTTTCATGTTGTCCATTCCACTCCCTCTGGAGGGTTGTAGCTCCAGTTTGCTCTATTGGGCATCACATAATCCTCCAGATGTTTGGCTAAATCCTGAAAGCCATTCTCGCGAAGACAATCCTTCACCCGTTTCATGCGGGCCCGGAATAGGACGGCCGCAGGCGAATCCTTGCCCCACCGATTGGCATCTCTCTCATAGTTTCCTCCCATCGGGTTCAGTTCCTGTTGTGCCAACGCGCCGGCGCCGCCGTCGAATACTACCTCGGGTTTGGATTCACCTGGAATCATCCGCTGATAGGCAGTTTCCGCAGAGTCTGCAAGTGGACCAAGTTCACGCACAATGCGATTCAACTCGGCCTCTTCCTCGGCCGAGAGATCGTCCTCGTCCTGATACCCGCGGAGTTCACAGTAACGGTTGAATTTGAGCGATAGCGCGGCACGAATGAGTTCCTCCTGATCATCTGCGGGAAGCCCATTCCATGGGATTCCTTGGGCGGTGAAATATTCCGCGACGGGATCGCTCGTGGCTCCGGCATTTCCCGACACTTTCTCGGCTTTCGGCTCAATGACCAAGGCGTGTTCCGGCGTGACCGAGTCGGCGGGATCAAGAGACAACAGATAATGCAAGGTTCTGAACCCGGCAAGGTTCGGCAATGTTCGGATCGGCCCGCAGTTGAATCGGATTTGCCAGTGGAGTGAGGTGGTCTCGATGAACTTGCGCGGTTCTTTGCTGCCCTTGGGCTTTGGCACGCGCTCCAGACTCGTGACTTCGAGCGGGCGGAAAATGTATCGCTGCCTGCTGATCTCCTCATAAACCAAGGCGATTTGCTCAAGGCGGTTGGCCAGCAGCTTGCCCGCGTCCTCGATGGCAAGCGTGGCTGACGGTTTCTCGACCACCAGCAATCGCTCGGCGGGAAATCTGGCAAAGGCATCGCGACGGAGACGGCGGCGCAATGAGTCTGCCTTTGTCTGCCCCATTGTTGCGTCCAAAGTTTCATCCGTTTCCACTCCGGTGAGCAATGCCACCATCCACGCCGATTGAAAACGATGCAGAGTATCAAGCACATCCAATCCCGTAAGTCCGGAGTCGCCCAGATTGATGTCAAGAGAAACCAGGTCATACGGGCAATCACGGGCCTGTTTGGCCAGAGAACGGGCCTTGTCCACGGATCCCGCCAGTTCGATGGCCACGGCCCGACCGCGGCGGGTGAAGATTTCGCGGTATTGTTCTTCGAGGCCGGCTAGTAAGGCCGGATTGTCCTCAACAATGAGCATGCGTATTGGTTTCATGAGATGTCAGAATGAGAGATTGTCTTTCAGCCAGTCTTGCGGCGATTCCGCCGGAGTGTCGTCACTGTATGGCGTGACCTCTCCGGTCACGGCCTTGGACAGCCACTTTCGAAGAAGGTTGCCATTCTGATGGCTCGGCGGACGGCAGAACAAGTCCATCAGATAGTCGTCTCCCTGAAAAGCCTCATTCACCCGGTGGCCCGCAGAGACCACCGCATCGTCCGAGGCTGCCTGAAGCAATGCCATCAACGCTGCGTAGCGCACATCCGCCTTCCGTCTGGCGCGTAGGGGCGGGAGGTCTTGAGGAATGATCGCGGACGCCGACTTCAGCAATCTCGTCAATGATTCGTCCATGCGCGCCACGCCATGGCCGGATAGATCCGCCTTGAATTGCACCATTCCCAACCCGATGGCCAAAGCCTTTTCGAGTCCGTCTTTGCTAGGCGGCACCACGAACAGGATGGCCAGATCATGCTGGATGCCGTTCGGGCTCAGTTTCTCCACCCAGCCCCACAAGGAATCATGCATCCGCAGCAGATCGGCGGCGGCCTGCCCGGTCCCAGCCACTAGAAACACCTTCTGCAGCGAGCCCAGCACCTTCGAGTAGCCGCCGGCTTCATTCGCCATCAGCTCGGAGGCAATCTCATCCGGGCTCAAACAGGGTGCTCCCAATACCTGCGCCAGAGCACGAGCATAGGCACCCTCACCCAAGACCAGCAGATGGGGCGGTGAGGTGCGCCAAGCGTCGGGAACGGTAATCGTCGCTGGATTCATGGCGCAATCCCCTTTCCGGGACGGAGGGAGAGAAGAAATTCGCTGGGAAGGCAGAAAATTCCACTCTGAAGGAACTGTGCTTTCCCACAATAAGGCGTAGAAAAATGTTTGCCGCCCGTAACAATAATTGGCGGAGCAAACCCAATCACGGGTCGCAAATTGGGGGAATCAATGCCGTTATTCCTTTGATTCATTGCCCGATTACCAACAATATATTTGAATTCTAACGAACCTCAGCAAACAATCTCTGCAGGTCCGCTGCTTTCAGCTCATCCGGCCAGCCTGTGGCACAGCGGCGGAAAAACTGAGTGGTCTTGCTTCGCTCCGCGTGATGCGGCGCTGACCGGATGGTTTGGACGGCTTTGATCGCACCGACACGGTCGCTGTTGGCGAAGGCCCGCACCGCGACGAGCCACTCGCCCGCCTGTTCCGTGGCGCTTGAGAGCAGGAACCCCCGGTCGAACCAGATGCGATAGGGATCCACGTTCGGGCGAATCGACTCGTTGAAGATTCCGTTCGAAAGGAAATCGACTAGAAAGTGGATCTGCTTGGGCCGAGGGCTGTTCTCGATGGTCCAGAACCGGCGGTTCCTTTTCCTATTCGGGTCGGGGACCGCCTCGATTTGTTCCCATTGCGGCCAGTTGATCAGTCTACAGCACCGGGCGCGCTCGACTTGAAAGCTGATGGGTTCCGCCGGGCGTCGGTTCAGGGCGGTGGTGAGAATCTCGATGGCATCGGCAGGATCGAGGGTGCCGGCTACGATCTCCGGCTGACCGGTATCGCGGTTTGTTTCGGCGCGTGCCTTCAAGCCCCAGTGTCCCCATGCATCAGCAAGCTTCGCGGGCATCTCGCCATGCCCGACCGGAGCGCCGAAGGTCCGCGTGGGCAGGTCTACAGACAACAAGCACCCCTCGGTAGCGCGAAGCGCGGTGGAAATCTGCGGAGTCTCGTAGATCAATAGTTCGAGCACATCTTTGAGGCACTCGCTGTAGGGCCTGTCGAGAAGCTGGTCGATGGTGGCATCGGGCGTGCCCCAGCGACGCTCGGTGGTAGGCGGGAATTGGAGGGAAAATGCAACAATGTTGATTCCCGCCTGCCCTGCAACGCGATGCGCGGTGTCGGCAACTTGCTGGATTGTTAACCAAAATTGCTGCCAGTTCCCATCGGTCGGTCGTTTCGGGATGAACTGGCGGGGCATCTGGACCGCCTCCGCAATATCGAGTGGCTGCCGTCCGTCGTTGGGCGCGAAATGATCGCAGATCCCGGCCGTCAGCCCGGCGGCATCCAGTTCTGCGACATAGGTGGCGTGGAACGCATCCCGAGCCTCCACTGACGGGGCAATCACCGCCAGACCGGTGATGTTCATCGGCCTCCGCCGCCGGATGTCCCCGGATTCATCAATCAGAATTTCGACAGTTTTCATGGCTCAATTCAGAAGAAGGTTTTTTTGGAACGGGCTTAGCAACTGGCGAACCCGCAGGATGGCGGCGGCACGATCCACAGCATCGAGAAAGTCCCGGTGCATTTCTCGGACGGCAAGTTCCCATCCTTCGGAAAGACCGCCGAGCACCGGCTTGTGGAATCCCGTGATGATGTTGCCATAGTCCCGGAACGGCTCGATCAGTTCTGTGCGGTGGGTTGAGGAGAAAATCACGATGGGCAGCGTAGGGTCGAGCAGGCTGAGCAATCGTGGCAGCACCGTTTCCGGCGGCGGAAGACTCAGGCTGCTTCCGGTGCACCCGGCGGGCGCTTTGAGGGACTCCAGTTCCAAACGCATCGCCTGCCTGCTTTCCTCGTCGAGCCACGGCTGACTGCGGCGGGAATCGAGCAGTTTCAGCCCGAAGTCGGCGAGGTTCGTGAAAAATGGGCGTTCGGTCTCCCCAGCCTGTCCTTTCGTATGGGAAAATAGCCGCAGGTCGAGCAGCAGGACAAAATCGTCGCCAATCTTCGACTCGGCTCCCAACAACGCCGTCGCGCTCAGGTGGCCAGCACGGGAGTCAAAATGGGCAGCGAGCCGTGTCGGAAGCGCCTGGATCGCGGCGGTGAAGTTTTCCCGTCCGAATACGGCCAGACTCTCGCGATAAGAACGCCCGGTTAGGCCAAGTGGCGTCTTGCCGACGAATCCGGTGGCTCCGCGCAGGAAATACTCCCAAATGCCCCCCATGTCGTCCAAGAGCAGCACAGCCCCTGTCGTCTCCTGTTGGGCGGGAGTCAGCCACTGTTGGAAGCCTTGTTGCTCATTGAGCCGGACCTGATCCATCCCGACCTCGATCCCGCAGGCTCGAACCAACGCTACGAGATAATCCTGAATCCAAGGAACGCCGGAACGCCCGCCCCCATTTCCTACCTGGGCACTCAACAGGAACGCGCCCAACACATTGCTCAGGGCGTGGTGTTGTTCGCGATCCGATGTCAGCTCGTTCCAGATGGTGGATTTGAGGAGGTCGCGGAGATGGGGGGCATCTTTGGCGAGAGTGCGCCGTTCGTTATGTGCTGCATTCAACCACTCGGAGATCCCTCCAAGGCTGGGCCCGTTGAGGACGGCGGCTCCGGGGACGAGGCTCCTTCTATCAGCATCCTTTGAACCGAAGAAGGACTGGAGGGCGCGGGCCACGCCTTGGGCGTGGCGGGACTCCCGGGGGTCGATGACGGCGATCCTGGCCAAACTCTCCTTTGCTCCTTGTTCCTTCTCCTTGGCACTAGGTGAGAACTTCACCTTCCACGCCGCCAGCCAGGAGGTGGCGGTGAAGTGGCTGCGGAAGTTGATGCCGACCAAGGCAGGGATCTTGGCGTCAAAGACGCCGTCCACCGGGTCGTTACCGATGATCAGGATTTGCTTCGTGGGATCGGTGAGGTCGATTTGCTGACCGTCGATAGTCACATTGCCGGAACTGAGGCCGTGAAGCCAGAGGGCGGTAAAGGTGTCCTTATTACGATAGTCGAGGAGAATGACCCCGGGATTGGAGGTCTTGGACGGCCCGTGCAGAATCGCATCGAGTGCCTTGGCAGGGGCGGTTTCAAGTTGGGTTGGCATGGGATAAGGATTGAGATGAGACGGGCTCGATTTTGAGATAATTCCTAACTGCTGATTCGAGGTCGCCAGAAGATAAAATAGCCTTCTTCACATCATCGGAAGCCTTGGTTCTGTCTTCGCTCACAATCAATTCAGCCAACTGTTTGAGTTCTGTGGTTTCCTTGTTCTTGAATGGCTCCAGCCAGTCAATTAGAGTCATGGGTGAGTGAATAGTTATGCCTGAGGTAGGACATGGTTTCGAAGCCAGATCATCGCAAAATGCTTTTGCTTCGCGCAGCAGGCAAAAGGCGAGGCGGATGTCTGGACGAGGGTCGAAGATCGCTGCGACTTCGTTCGACAACTCGCCCATCTCGGCCTGCCATTTATGCAGAGCAATGAAAATTCTCTTCCACAAGTCGACGCTTACATCCGAAGACCTTTCTAGCAGGTGGAGAATCCAAGGGCCGCTTCCATTCAGACGATGCGGGGTCTTGAAACTGTCGCTCATGCCGCCTGCTCCTTGAGAACTCACCCGGATTATGACCTTCACCCCTATGAGATCCCCCTCGACCAGCTTGAGCCAAGATGGGTCCGTTCGGTCGGACGTTAGATGACAAACGACGTGACTGAATTTACGAAGATCATCCACTGCCCCAGCGATTGTTGGATCAAATGTTGGCAATTCGTGGCGTTCAAAAATCGCTTGTGCAGCTTCCCTAGCTGTGTCGCGGAAATTCCCGCCTCCTTTGTCATATATTGCAAGTTTCATAAATTGTCTGTGGTCCATATAATAAGGACTCCCGGGGTTTGAATACTCTTGTCGAATTCAATTCTCACTGCCTTCTCTGTCGTTCCCAAAAAGCATACCGATGGTCGCCCCCCCACTGGGTTGTGTTGAAACACCTTGACCATCTCAAGCTCATGGAGGCGGGAACACGTTTCGTGACCTGCACCATTACTGAAGCTCGTTTCAAAGGCATTCATGTCAACAGATGATCCATCACGCTTCGTGCCCGCTAAATCAAGCCGCACACAATGTTCCCCATTGCTTCGCAAAAGTGAAATTTTTTCTGGCGGATGCGTTTTGTCACACTTGCGCATCTGCCAAATCACGTTTCCCAGTGCAATCAGGAAGGGCAGACCAGGTTCGCAGGGAAGACGGTAACTTTGCGCGAAATCCACACAAAGCTCCACGCCAACCTTTTTGCAGGTCGCCGCGATAATAGATCCGACAATTGGCCGCCCGGAAGAGGTTTCCCTAATAGCCCATTCAAGAGCTCCAGAATAGAGCATAGCTTTCGCTGATTCCCCATCTAATTCGGAAACGCCAAGCCAATCTTTCATCGCTGCGTTATGACGACCGGCAGCGCCGCCATGCATGGGCTGCAACTCGTTATGATCCCAATATGAGAAACCTCCTCCTTGTCGGGCACTTGGCGGCGCGACAAAAAAAGCCAATGCTTCGCTCAGGGCAGGTTCTTCATGAAAGGTCGAAAGCACATGATCCATGATTGGCTTGTGACGATCGCACCAAGAAAGCCGATCCCCTTGTATATACCAAGGGATATTTGGATAGAGTGGCAAATCCTGTCCGAGATTTGGATCGATTGTCTGATTGCTAATATAGACAACGCGCAACCCTAGCTGTTGAGCAATACTGATTATGACTGCCGCCAACCTAGTTCCACCATGACTGTGTAGCGCCTCATGAGTCGGAGCCAGTTGGCCATCTGAAATACCGTATATTTTCTGCAATGCTCGACCAGTGGCTTGGTGCTCAGGACTTTGCATCATAGCATCAAGCAGTATGACCCCAAGCGGATCCTCCAAGGCATTCGTGACCAAATCCGCATGAGATGGCACCACGGTCGGCACTGTAAAACCAGCTTTGAAGGTGAATGCAGGATAAGATAAACGCAGCCAGTCTATAAAGAAGGGCAGCGCCTCAATTTTATCCTCTCGGTCATCAATGATGTAAATATTAAATTGCATAAAGCATTAAAATTCTACTCAAGCATCGGCATCAAACAGCAGTAGTCCTCATCTCGCCGCAGATTGCTATGTCCCAGTCCCTCTTGAATCTGCCCGAGATAAAACGCGATAGCGGCTTGGGTGCCATCTGCGTCATTTCCTTCGCCAGGAGACATCCCGCTATGGGAGTTGGTAATTTCTATTAACCAACTGCCCTCTTCACAATATGGCGCAATGCGGACCTTATCACCCGCCAGCAAACTCCACCTTTCTTCCATAACTTGACCGGTATTCTTGTTCCGCACAACATCGAAGCCGACGGAATGTTTAATCACATTTCTTAGTGCGCAAAGGATAGCCACAGCAAGAAAGCAGCGAGTTGCGAATTGTTGAGGCAAAGGGTGTCCTGAAAAGCCATCTGAGACATTAAATTTTTGCGCTATTGCATCCTGCCAGTCTGCCAATTTCTCAGGAGAGTCCGCCATACGTCCGCGAATTCCTGGAATGGCGATTGCCTGCATTTTCGCGGCAAGAGAGACTAACTCAGATAGCCAGTCTCGATAATCCACACATGGCTGCTCGCCATGCGAGTTTGTTTTCGTAGTCCTGAAGCCATAGACGGCAGGTGGAAAATGAGGCTTGTCTTTATCTTCATCGAGTTTTGATGCGGCCGGGAGACTGAAGGTGAGGAACGAGTCTCGTAGTGCTTCGAGTATGTATTTTTTACTTTCAGCCTTCGGTATCAGGCGTGTCAAATCCTTCAGTTCGTGGCTTGTTGCAAAGAATTGGTATTTTTTCTCCGCGCTCCGCCCCAAAAGACGTTCATGCCTAAGAGCCAATTCTTTGATTCTCGCCGCTTCGTAGATCTGGTGAACCGACTGGGTGATGTGGAAACCGTAGGCGACCAAGTTGTCGTGACCTTCATTGCTATCGGTTTTAGGAAGAATTGTGTCGTCACGTTTACGGAAGATCAATGGAGGAGTATCGTGGCTGGGTGTGTGGCCGTTCCGGCTGGGTGGCCAGACGGCAACGTGGGTAACATCCGAGCTGTCGTGAAAAACGGCTGTCTTGTCCTGGCTATCTGCGGTCGTCGCTGGGTCCGGAGGCTTGTCGTAAACAAGGAATTGCCCGCCATCCATTCTCAAGAATGCGAAGAGCCAGTGCTCCTCAATTTGCGGTATCGACGTTGTGGGCTCCTGTTCCTTTTCGGCAAGCCAACCGTCGTATTCCGGGAAATGCGCGAGGGTGAAGGATCGCAGATCGGTGGTGTGGGCGGTCCATTCTTTCTCGACCAGTTCGCGCATCCTCTCTTCGCGGACTCTGCGCGAGAATGAACGGCAGGCCAGCATGAATGCGGAGCGGCCATTACTGGTCAGTTTTTGAGAGAGCCGATGAAGATCTTCATCGTTGGTTTCCGGTCTCACTATCAAAACCAACCAGCCTTCGAAGCCGCCGACGGGTTGGCCATTTTTTGTATGGAAATGATAGGCGGGTAAAGCGAGCCCATCGAGGTCCTTGACCACGCTTTGATAAGGGGATTTTCTGTCTGCGCCTGTTTTGTCGGGAGTGATGCCAAGCGTGAACCAGTTAATAAATTGGTCAATATAGAGTTCTCCAAGTGCTGTAGTGTCCTCCCTGGTCTTCTCTTCTCCCCATTCCTGAAGAAACGGTTCTATGGGAATCAGTTCGTCGGCTTGTTTCAGGAGTGTGACAGCCGATTCCTCATCGCGGTGCCTGTCACTATCAGCGGACCAGACTTTAGAGTCTTCGAACTTCAGGCGGAATCGTGCGGCTCCAGGGACTGGGCGCTGCCAGTCGCTTCCGAAGTAGAATATGTCATCCAAGGCTTTTGGCAGGAGTCCCTTGTATGGCATCGCCGCGATGGCTTCCGCGAGCAGATCATGAATTCTTGCGGCCTCTCTTTCATACTGCGGTCTTTCAGCGTCGGATTTGGGCTGGTTCGTATCGTTAAGCAATGAGTCGATAGAATCCAGAGCGTGGCATAATTTATCAAAGTGGTTGTGAGAATGTTTTTCCAAAAGATCGGCGCAATCAAACAAAGGCCTGAAGAGCTTTTTGTTCTTTCGGATCCAATGAAAAGCGGGGGCTATTTTATCCTCATAGTCCGGCTTTTCCGGGTCAGTTAGGCGGTAGGTCTTGATGAGTCGAAGGTTGTAGTAGCGCGTGCATTCGTGACCTTCGGAACAATCAAGCTCTAGCAGACGGTCAACCGAAACAAAGGATACTGCAAAATCGGGCAAGTTATTACTGTTGCCTTCCGCGGCGGTGATGTCGCGAAGATCGCGTTCGAGCTCGTCAGTCAGTTCCTCGAAGCGCAGGATGGCACGTCGTCCGACCCGTTGTTCGGGTGTCCGTTGTTTCCATTTTGGTTTGAGCGTTGATGGTTCTGAACTCACGATGTTGGTGAAAGCTGGGCGGCAATTCGGTCGGCGAGGAAGTGGATGCCGAGGCAGATAGCGATGAGGAGGATGCAGGGCCCTGCGGCGAGCCATGGGGCGGAGTCCCAGCGGCGGATGCCATCGAAGACGAGACCTCCCAATGACTGGGTCGGCGGTTTGGGACCGAGGCCGAAGAGGGAGAGGATGGCGTCGATGCCGATGATTTCCGGGACAAGGTAGAAGAGGCTGACGGTGGCCGGCGGGGTGGTGAGTGGCAATAGACCGCGCAAGAAGATGCGGGCGGGGGTGGTGCCGTAGGCCACGCTGGCCCGGACAAAGCGACCTTGCATGATGCGCAGGGTCTCGGTGCGGACGAGTCGGGCGGCGGGTGCCCAAATCACGCCGCCGATGAGCCACGGGAGGATCAGGGTTCCTGGGCCGATGA
>Ga0209697_10002971_pt1 | contig 23579 bp, 17 predicted proteins | sample AliMusrvi5mmetaG_FD_184115 | JGI IMG/M metagenome (GOLD analysis project Ga0209697, IMG submission 184115) | Freshwater lake bacterial and archeal communities from Alinen Mustajarvi, Finland, to study Microbial Dark Matter (Phase II) - Alinen... | ecosystem: Environmental > Aquatic > Freshwater...
ACTCACATAGGTTGGTGTAGGTGCACGTTTTCTTTTGGCTCTATCCATAATTCCTTGCACTTGGTTATCCAAAGATAGCTACAAATATCTAAATTTCAATATTATTACATTTTTTCAGCAGACCCTAAATAATGTTGTATTTGCAAAAGCCAAATCAGAGGCTTCTAAACCCAATTTCAGATCATCCATTTTGCAACAAACCCATTGAAGCATGATACGGACATGGTATAGGGAAGATATGGAGGAAACCATGAAGAGTTGGGTCAATATTTTATTTAGAAAATGATACGACATATTTGATTCGCATTGCTTGGTTGAATCCATTAACCTTTACCCAACAAAAAAGCCGCCCTATTATTACAGGGCGGCTCTTTGAATTATATTACAACTTATTACTTTTCGAAGCGGGCTTCAATAGCACTAACCTGATTTGCAAGTTCTTTAGGAAGATGTGCGCCAAAGGCAGCATATTGTTCGCGTACAAGATCAAGTTCGTCTTTCCACTGACCTTTGTCAACGGTAAGCAACTCAGCCATGTTATCTTCAACACCGTCTAAACCTGCTGTATTGATTGATCCTAATTGAGGAACATATCCAATCGGAGTTTCGTCGGCAGCAGCAGTTCCTGCAACACGTTCGAAAATCCATTGCAATACACGGATGTTGTCACCATATCCCGGCCACAGGAATTTACCCTGCGCACTCTTGCGGAACCAGTTAACATTGAAAATCTTAGGAAGTTTTGCTTTATCGGGAGCTGTTTCTCCAATATTAATCCAGTGACCAAAGTAATCACCCATGTTGTAACCACAGAATGGTAACATTGCAAACGGGTCGCGACGTACACCAGCCTTTAAGCCGATAGCAGCAGCAGTTACTTCAGATCCTACGATAGATCCAATAAACACACCATGATTCCAGTCGAATGACTGATATACCAATGGCACAGTTCCAGGACGACGTCCGCCAAATAGGATTGCAGCAATCGGAACACCTGTTGGATTTTCCCAGTCTTTGTCAATACAAGGACACTGGTAAGCCGGAGCAGAGAAACGTGCGTTTGGATGTGCAGCAGGTTTACCATTTGCCTTATCGTAAACTTCGTTTGTCCAGGTGATGGTTCCTTCAGGAGCATCGTAACCGATACCTTCCCACCAGATGTCGTTATCAGGTGTTAAGCCAGTATTGGTAAAAATAGTGTTTGCCCTTGCAGACAACATTGCATTCTGGTTGGTGTCCATTGATGTAAACGGAGCAACACCAAAGAATCCGGCTTCAGGATTGATTGCAAAAAGCTGACCATCTTTACCGAATTTCATCCATGCGATATCGTCGCCAACTGTTTCAACTTTCCATCCCGGAATATTTGGAACAAGCATTGCGAGGTTTGTTTTACCACAAGCACTTGGGAATGCAGCAGCGATGTATTTCTTCACACCCTGTGGATTCGTGATACCCATGATCAACATGTGCTCAGCAAGCCATCCTTGTCTTTTTGCCATAACGGAAGCAATACGAAGAGCAAAACATTTCTTTCCAAGTAATGCGTTGCCGCCATAACCGCTACCGTAAGATAAGATCTCGTTGGTATCGGGGAAATGACAGATATATTTGTCTTCAATCGGTGCACATGGCCATTTCACATCTTCCTGTCCTGGCTCAAGCGGAGCGCCTACAGAGTGAATACAAGGTACAAATTCGCCATTTCCAAGAACATCAAGGACAGCTTTTCCCATGCGGGTCATGATTTTCATATTAGCCACAACATACGGAGAGTCTGTGATCTCAATACCGATGTGAGCAATATCGGAACCAAGAGGTCCCATGCTGAATGGAATCACGTACATTGTACGTCCTTTCATACAACCTTTGAAGAAACCTTTAAGGGTAGCCTTCATCTCAACAGGTTCAGCCCAGTTGTTTGTAGGACCTGCATCCTCTTTTTTTGCCGAACAGATGTAAGTTCTGTTTTCAACACGTGCAACATCACTTGGATCTGACTGGAAATAGTAGCTTCCCGGACGTTTCTTTTCGTCAAGTTTTACAGCCATACCGCTTGCTACCATTTCACCAAGAAGACGATCGTTTTCTTCTTCCGAGCCGTCGCACCAGTAAACTTTTTCAGGCGTGCAAAGTTCTGCCCATTCGTTTACCCAATTGATTAATTTCTGATTACTTGTCATTAAAAATGCAATTTAAAAAAATGATTACCTTAATCGTATTACACAAAAATCCGTGCTTAATATTTTATTTCTGTTCGATATAATCGTTACATGCCAGATAGATATTCTCAATCAGTTGCTGAATTTTCGACTGTGGAACAGCTGAAAAGGCAAGTCTTATCAGGTTACCAAAAACGATAACTCCAGTGCTGTATTTGTCAAGAAGGATTTTCCGGATCGCTTCAGCATTCAGCTGATCATTCAACTCGACACACATGAAATAACCTGAATTGAAAGGTAAGGCAGCAAAATATTTGAGATATTTCTCGTCAGTAAGTACCTGCTGAACGGTTTGATACCTTGCTTTAAGTGTAGCGAATTTCTCTTTTTTATCAGCTTCGTAGGCTTCAGAAAAATAGGCACTATACAATAATGACTGTGAAAGATGACTCACATTCGAAATATTACCGCGGACAGCGCCTGCAGTTTTATTTTCGAGCGCTTCGTACAATTCGGCTGTACCATTCTTCACCCCAAATGAGATAAATCCCACCCTGAAACCCCAAACGTAATCCTCTTTTGTGGGTCCGTCAAGTTTAACTGCCAGCACCTTTTCGTCAAGACTGCAAAGCTGGGTAAATATCGATTCGGTATAAACGTTCTTTTCGTAAACCAATCCAAAATAGGCATCATCGATAATTGCGACAACGTTTTTACCCTGGTCGGCTTGTTTCTGTATAGTATCAACAATTAAACCTATCTCCGAAACTAATGGAGTATAGCCTGTAGGGTTATTGGGGAAATTCAGCAAAAGGACAATTTTCCCTTTAATATTATTAAGTGTTTCAGTAAAACCGTCAATGTTGAAACCTCCGTTTTTGAAAAGCGGAAATGTTACTACTTTTCCTTTGTAAGCGTTTTCAAAGATCAACGAATAGTTTTCCCAGAATAGATCGGGGATTACAACAGTATCGCCTTCGTCGACAAATAAATAGGCAGACATGCTGATTCCGTGAGTCAATCCGCATGTTACGATGGGAGTACTGATGGTAGTTGTGCCAAGTGAAGGGTTCTTCTTGTAAATAAACTCTTTCCAGCAGTCGCGAAGTTCCTTTTTTCCAAAGCTTGGAGCATACGGATAAACCGAACCAAGTGGAAGTTTAATTAGCTGATCGAATTCAGAAAGGTGCATTGAAGTGCCATTGTCCTCAATAGCTTCGCCGATAGTTGCATTAATGCTTTTTCCTTTAGCCTGTGCCGATTGTGACAAAATTCCAAGTTTAGGGAAAAATATATTTTTGCCTTTGTCAGACAATAATTGAAGAACGTTTTTATTCAGCTTTTGAATGGTATCGTTCAGATTGATTGCTTGTGGATCCATTAAGTAATGTTTAATTTATTTAATTACTACTTAACGGCAAAATTATTCAATAATCGCGAGAAATTGAAAGATCAACCTTTAAAATAATAAAAACTTAACAATGATTTGATATAGAATGAAAACAATGAGTATTGTAATCAGATGTTTGGTGGAGTGACAATCCATAAAACTTTAGCCGAAGAGTTATGAATATTTTTCAAAGAATGCAGTATTGTAGAGTTAAAATAGAAATTATCACCCTTTTCGAGTATATACTGAGTATTGTCAAGTGTGATCATTAATTTACCTTCGAGCACATAAATAAACTCCTGACCAGGGTGGTTGTGCATGATATCAGAAGAATCGGAATTCTCAACAAATTTAAGAATATAAGGCTCCATCTGTTTGCTGTTTTCGTGGTGCGACAGTAGGAAAAGGCTGGTTCCGCTTGAGTTAACCTTCACAAATTTGATATCGACAGCTTTGATTAAGGGATTTTTCGTGAGAGATTCATGCTCACCAATCAACTCACCAACAGTAGTGTACAAACTGTTTGCTATACTCTTTAAGGTAACGATTGAAGGAAAAGCCTTTGAGTTTTCGATTTGCGAAAGAGCGCTTGCACTGATTCCTACTTTTTTCGACAAATCACTTAACGGCAGGCTTAACATCTCTCTTTTGCGCTTGATTCTCTCTCCCAAACGATTCATTGATAAAAACTTAAATATAAAAATATCCTCTTCGCATTCATGAATGCAAATTTAATTCATTTTAGAGCAGGAGCACACCCTAAATTAAAAAATTAAGTAATACTTAACAAACGATAAAATAACAAAAGGACAAGTAACCAAATGGTTACAATTGTCCTTCTGTTGTAAATATCACATTTACATGTAACTAATCAAATAATCTTACGATCTTGGATGAAATTTATTGACCGTATCCTTCAGATATTCTTTATCTAAATGGGTATAAATTTCGGTTGTAAGAATTGATTCATGGCCTAACATCTCCTGAACGGTCCTTAAATCGGCTCCACCCTGTACAAGCGCGGAAGCGAACGAATGCCTGAAGGTATGAGGACTAATATTCTTTTCGAGTTTGATTTTATCAGCAAGATTCTTGATGATAGTAAAAATCATAACCCTGCTCAATTTTTTTCCTCTTCTGTTCAGGAATACTACATTCTCAAAACCCTTTTCAATAGCCAGTTTTTTCCGTGAGTTCACCAGATACCTTTTGATATCTTCGATAGCGCGTTTGCTGATAGGAACAAGACGTTCACGCTCTCCTTTTCCGGCAATCCGAAGGAATTCCTGCTCGAAATGAAGATTCGAAAGTTTAAGATCAACAAGTTCCGAAACTCTCAATCCACAACTGTAAAGTGTTTCAAGAATAGCCTTGTTGCGAAGACCTTCAGCCTTTGAATCATCGATGGCTTCAATCAACCGGTTGATTTCGTCATCCGTTAGAATTTCTGGCAATTTACGGCCAATCCTTGGAGATTCTACCAACGTTGTAGGATCATTTTCTACAGCTTCTTCAATCAACAGAAACTTATAAAATGATTTAATCCCGGAAATAGTACGGGCTTGTGTGCGGGGACTAATCCCTTTAGTGTTCATCCACTCAACAAATTTCCTTAACTGGGCCAATTTGACCGTTTCCGGTGTGAGGTTTGGATAAAACTCCTCAACAAACGTTATAAGTTTGTTGATGTCATTAACGTAAGCACTTACTGAGTTTGGAGAAAGTGATTTCTCGATTCTCAAAAATGTTTCATACCCTTTTTTACTCTCTAACCAATTCATAATACTTTTTTTTAAATTAAAGGTGTAATTTAGCTAATCTTATTATATATTACAAAACAAACGTAAATAGGAAAAAGTTGTTACATTTTTTTTGCACATTGCACACGATAAATATACAAAATATTTTACTTTGATGAAAATTATTATTGTAAATGGCCCAAATTTAAATTTATTAGGGGTTAGAGAAAAAAGCATTTACGGAAGCCGCTCATTTATAAATTATTATGAAATTATGATTTCTCGTTTTCCTGAAATTGAGTTTGATTATTTTCAGTCAAATGTCGAAGGAGAGCTCATAAATTACCTTCAGGAAGTCGGATTTTCTGCCCACGGCATCGTATTTAACGCAGGAGCATACACTCATACATCGGTTGCGATTCGCGACGCGATAGCTGCAATCACCACTCCGGTAGTCGAAGTTCACATCTCAAACATCCTTACAAGGGAAAATTTCAGACATGAATCTATTATCGGGCCGGTGTGTAAAGGGAGCATAATGGGTTTTGGTCTTGACTCGTACAGGCTCGGTGTTGAAAGCTTTCTGACGCCTGAATGAAGATAATTGTGACGAAGCATGATTAACAATTCGTTAATTAATCCGCTACAATCGCAGTCAGATTAACTCGTCGGCTTCGCACATATTCAGTTATTTGTGCTAATTTTGACCAAATGGTTTTCCTGCTCCGCACAGGGGATATATCTCCTTTGTCCTGAAAATGGATTACCTTTGCATTCAAATAGAAATTTAATATCACTGATCATGAATACAATGAAGCACACCAAAATAGTGGCAACAATCTCAGATAAGCATTGCGAGCCAGAGTTTCTTCAAACTCTTTATGAAGCCGGAATGAACGTAGTGAGGATAAATACCGCTCATCAAACCCCCGAAACTGCGCTGAAAATTGTCAATAATGTTAGAAGCGTGTGCGATTGCCTTGCGATCCTTCTTGACACAAAGGGACCCGAAATCAGAACAAAAAACATTGCTAATCCTATTGTTGTAAAGGCAGGCGACAAATTACTTGTTAAAGGTGGTGATGAACAATCCACAGACGGCTTATTAATTGTTGATTACGCTGAATTTGCTGCCAATGTCCCGATTGGAAGTTCCATGCTGATCGATGATGGTGAACTCGAATTGAAAATCATCTCAAAAATTGGCGATGCACTCGAAGTTGTCGTTTGCAACGATGGTGAAATTAAAAATAAAAAAAGTATTAATACGCCAGGAGTCTCTTTTTCACTTCCTCCAATTACCGAAAAAGATAAAATGTTCATCGAATGGGCAGCTGATAATGATATTGATTTTGTTGCTCACTCATTTGTCCGCAGTAAAGAGGATGTAATGGCTGTACAACAAATACTGGATGCAAAAAACAGCCGGATTAAAATTATTTCCAAAATTGAAAATACCGACGGGGTTAACAATATCGACGAAATTCTTGATCATTCATATGGAATTATGGTTGCCCGGGGTGATCTTGGCATCGAAATTGCAGCCGAAAAGATTCCTGCAATACAACGCGTACTTATCAGAAAATGTGTTGAACGAAAAAAACCGGTGATCATAGCAACCCAAATGCTGCACACAATGATTAACAGTCCACGTCCGACAAGAGCAGAAGTAAGCGATGTTGCAAACGCAATTTTCGATCGTACCGATGCAATTATGTTATCTGGAGAGACTGCTTATGGACAATATCCTGTCGAAGCAGTCAAGCTAATGACGCGTGTGGCTATCGAAATCGAATCGAGTAAAGATAAACGTAATGACTTGCCTGTTCCACGTCTCGATAATGAAGTATCTGCATTCCTTGCGGAAGCAGCAGTTATGGCAGCTAATGAATTAAATGTGGCTGCAATTGTTACTGATACGCTTACTGGTAAAATTGCACGTTATATCTCTGCTTTCAGGAGTCCCCGTCCTGTTTATGCCAAGTGCCACGATGGACGGGTTAAGCGTGAACTTGCTCTGTCATATGGTGTTCAGGCCAGTCAGATTGTCTCGAAAAAAAATAAGCACAAATTAGTTGAATCATCGCTGCTTGACCTCGAAGCACGTGGTAAGATAACCGAAAACGATACTGTTGTGTATGTGGGGGGTAATTTTGGAGTAGGCGGTGGAACATCTTTTATTGAGATTGCTTCTGTTGCCCGGATGACGAAAGAGAAAAAAGATAGCAAACATACCACTACTGAAAAGTAGAACATTCAGAGAGTACCTCTTCATATCTAGATTAAAGGCAAAACGTTAAAGGGCTTATCCTCTAACCTTTTGCCTTTATTTTGCGATTTTGGGGAGCTACAGGGCACCCTGTGCATGTGCTGCCACACCCATCGCAGGTATTTGATTTCTTAAACGATTTTAGCGACTTGATAGCCTTCAACGATAATAGAACGAAAGCTCCTAAAACAACAATCCATGTTAGAATTTCCTGCATAACTTAGGATATTAAATAAAAAATAGTGCGAGATTATAAGTTAAAAAAGCTATAATCCAGGCAAATGCTGTAGTGTAAAAGACTGTAAATAAAGCCCATCTCAAACTACCTGATTCCCGTTTAATCGTAGCTATAACTGCTATACAAGGGAAGTAGAGCAGCACAAAGACCAGAAAAGAAAGTGCTACAGCCTGGTTAAATACCTTCTCTCCTTTTTGGGGTCCCACATAGTAGACTTCCGATTGTAATATTTCAGGCAACAATTCTCTGCTTTTCTGGTCATCCTTTCCCGATTCGTAAAGGACACCCATAGTACTTACAACAATCTCCTTTGCCGGAATACCCGCAACAAGACAAATACCCATGCGCCAGTCAAAACCCAAAGGTCTTATTAAAGGCTCAATGGTGTGTCCTATCATTCCAAGATAAGAGTTCTCTATCTGCGACTGATCATGCCAGTCGTGAACAACATCAGTAGCGGCAGTACCCGTTTTCGGATGTAAATTTTCTTCGCTTCGTGGAAAATACTCGAGTGCCCATATAATAACGACTGCAACAAGAATGGTTCCGCCAATTTTCTTAAAATATTGGCTTGCTTTGTCCCACATGTGCAACAATGTATTTCGCAAAACCGGCATCCTGTAAGGTGGAAGCTCCATAACAAAGGGAGTCTCTTTACGCTTAAAAATAGTACGGTTTAAAATCTTAGCCATTACAATTGCCATCGATATTCCGAGAAGGTATAAACCAGTCAATACCATTGCAGGATAGTTCTTGAAAAAGGCGGATATCAGCACGATATAAACAGGCAAACGTGCCGAGCAAGACATAAACGGGATAATCAGCATTGTAAGCAATCGGTCACTTCGATTCCTGATCGTACGTGTTGCCATGATTGCCGGCACATTACACCCGAATCCCATAACCATAGGTATGAATGAACGGCCATGTAATCCGATTTTATGCATGAGCTTATCCATAATAAATGCTGCACGCGCCATATATCCTGTATCTTCCATAAGTGACGTGAAGAAAAACAAAATCAGAATATTAGGAACAAAGACAATAATGCTTCCAAGCCCGTTGATAATCCCATCGGTAAGAAGATCTTTAAACATCCCTGCGGGCATTATCGCTTTAATGAGATCTGAAATAATTGTAACACCTGCACTAATCCAATTCATAGGATAAGCTCCTAATCTGAATGTTGCAAAAAATGTCAGAAACATGAAAAACAGGAAGATTGGGAATCCTAAAATCCGGTGAGTGACCAGATGATCAATCTTCCCGGTGATGGCATAACGCCACTGTATACCCGGAACAAATGTCTCTTTTAGTGCACCGGCAATAAACCCAAATTTAGCATCAGTAATCAGATGCGAACTCTCATCATTCAGCCGCGATTTAAGCCGCGCAATCTCACTCTGCGTTATCTCACTGATCCGTTTAAAATTGGATGATGTCTCAAGAACCCGCAATGCTTCCGGATCTTTATCCAAAAGCCTGATTGTTAAATATCTTGACGAAAGCACAACCCCACGTGGTTTATCTACCTTAATCTCCTTGCGGATAACCTTTATCGATTTTTCGAGTTCTTCGCCATAATTAATATGGATATGCCTTACAACAGGATTCCGATCTTCGTAAACTTCAATGATTTCATCGAATAACTTGTCAAGCCCCTCCCCTTTACTCGATGTTGTGGGAATGATAGGAATACCAAGCAATTTACCCAGCTTATCACAATCGAGCTTTGCGCCTCCTGCAATAAGGTCATCATGCATATTCAGAGCAATCACTACCTTAATATCCATGTCGATTAACTGCGTTGTGAGGAACATGTTTCGTTCAAGATTCGTCGAATCGATGACATTCAGAATGATGTCGGGCGCTTGCTCGATAATGTAGTTTCTGGCAAATAGCTCCTCCGGCGAAAATGTTGTCAATGAATAAGTACCCGGAAGATCAACGAGTTTGAATGTATAGCCTTTCTGTTGAAAAGTAGCAATCTTGGCATCCACAGTTACGCCACTATAATTACCAACATGCTCTTTTGAATTGGTAACCCGATTAAAAAGTGTTGTTTTACCGCAATTGGGATTTCCGGCTAATGCCACATGAATTGTCTTTCCTTTCACACGAACAGAGGTCTTCAACACCTCCATATCGATGGTGCCGTCGAAATTAGGAGCTACAAGTGCCATCGCTTCTTCGCTTGTAATCACTTCAATCAAATCGGCTTCGGCACGACGTAATGAAACATTATAACCAAGCAATTGGTATTCAACCGGATCGCGAAGAGGGGCATTCTTAAGTACAAGAACCTCCTTCCCGGCAACAAATCCCATTTCTGAGATCCTCCGTCGAAATGAGCCATGACCCAAAACCTTTGTTATTACAACTCGTTTATTTTCTTCTACTTCCGAAAGACGCACGCTAATCCTTATTAAGAATAATTAAAAATAGTATGCAAATATATCAGAATATATTTAAACAGGAGAAATATTCGTTGACTTTCTCTCCGGATAAAATGAAAAAATAAATTGCTTTTGAAGTATGGTTATCAGGTATTGTCATTCCATATTTTAGCAAATACACATTCGGGATCAGTATTGGCGATTTAGAAGTGGCAACAGAAAGAAAGCAAAAAGATGTCAAATTTCGTATTGAATTACATATCTGATATATCCGACATAAATTTCTTATGAATATACGCAGATGAAGTGATAATTTCCAAAAAAATCAGAATGCCTTGCTTTGATCTCCAAAAACTGATTATCTTTGCACCGCTTTCAAGAAAAGGGCCCTGTAGCTTAATGGATAGAGCATCTGACTACGGATCAGAAGGTTGGGGGTTCGAGTCTCTCCAGGGTCACTTAAAATCAAAGAGTTACAATTAATATTGTAACTCTTTATTATTTTAATACACCTCAACTATTGAGTTTAGGCCGAAACTTCAACTCCTTCTTTATTCAAACCTACAAATAAAAATGTAAATCAGGGCATAACTATGATTTGAGGGAAATGGCTCCCAATTTGAAGGAAAATTGCAAGTCACTAAATTTACACCTTATTTTCCCTTTATCACATTGCTTAAAAGATAATTTCGTACTACCAACTTCGTGGTTTGTGTAAGGATTCTGTAATCTTTGTGTAATGTATCTGTAATAATTGATACAGAAACTTTATAGAAGACTTATACAAACCTTATTTAAAATTCGAGGAAAGTATTGAGAAATTAATAAGAAGTTGAAATGCAATATTTTATTATGACAATTTATTATATAGGAACCCAGCATCTTCAGGTGAATAGAACAATTGATATTCTACCCCTTAATTGTGGCTCATTCTACAAATAATCATCTATTGTCGGATTACCCAATTACTACCTGTATCCTTTAAAATCTCCGTTTTCGTAACTGATTACCCCGTTATCGGTGCCAAACCATATGATGCCGGTTTTGTCAACTGCAATACAAAGGATATTGTTGCTGTTCTGTTTGACATCCATCGTAAACGATTTCCATAATACACCATCGAAAACAGAAATCCCTTTTTTAGTGCCTATCCAGATTTTCCCGGAGTGATCGGCAGTAATTGCCTGAACAAAATTATCAGCAAGTCCATCTTTTGTGGTGAAAACAGTCCAGTTCTTGAGTGTAAGATTCCCAATATGTCTTGCTATTCCCTGATCGGTGCCAAACCATTTTGTACGATCGGGTGCAATGAAAATACTGTAAATGCTATCGGAAGGGAGCTTGATAGGGCCCCATTGTGCATAAACAGATGCACCCGTTATTCCATCGACATCATTCCGCTGGAGCCTCGCAATGCCGGCCCCTTTTGTTCCGACATACACCGAATCACCTTCGGCATTAGTGGCCATAGAGGTAATCGGGTAATCATGGAACAGTTCTTCGGGATATATATCGCCGTAATTAGACTTTAACCAATGGTCATCTTTGAAGCCAGCGACACCTTTAACCGATCCAATCCACCGCAAATGACTTTTACCGACAGCTACCTTTATTACATTATTATCCGCGATGGTTGTATTTTCAGTTCCGAAGGTAGTTGCACCGGTTCCTTCATCAAGCGGAAGGGATGCAACAGTTGCACCTTTGGATGATGCAATCCACAATTTCTGTCCGTCGGGGTTAACTTCGTAAGCAAAATCCGTCAAATCCTGCGTCGGAACTTTTCCGTTTTTATTATGAAGATTCCATTTTTTACCATCAAAACTAACAATTCCCTTTTCTGTAATGAACCATTTGTTGTTATCGTTGTCGACAACTACCGAACGAAACACCTTCACGGATGTACCTAAATCATCAGAAATGCCGTTCTTTAATGTATCAGCAGGGACCACTGTCACATTTTTCTCTTTTTCTGACGGAATAAAATCACCATTAGGATTGCGAATCTCCAATGGATTAGCAGCACTTAGACAGCCTAACGCTAACAATACCAAAGTACTTGCTGTTAGATGCCGACGATTGTAAATGCGATTCTTCATCTTTTTATAATTTAAAATGGTTTATTATAGGAAATCCCGATTTGAGTATTTGAGATGCAGGTAAAAATATATATTCGGTAACAAATTTTATTACATTTATGCAGATTTTATAACCTTTTTAAATCACCTATCAAAAAACATTCGAATATGAAACGCAGGGATGTTCTCAGAAATTTAGCTATTCTGCCTTTAAGCGGAAGTTTTCTTCCTGTTGACTTGTTTTCGGTGGCTCCAACAGGTCCGCTTGTTGCGGGGCCAAGCATCTATGAGTCAATCGGCGTTGACCCCGTGATCAACTGCATGGGCACGTACACGATTATTGGCGGGTCATTGGAGCGTCCCGAAGTTGTTGCGGCTATGCATGCCGCATCGGGTTTTTTCGTTCAGTATGATGAACTTGCCTTCGGAGTTGGTCGCCGGCTGGCTGAACTGACAGGTGCAGAATGGGGAATGGTATCAGCCGGATGTGCAGCCGGAATGAAGCATGTAACTGCTGCCTGCATTACTGGCGGCAATCCGGAAAAGTTGATCCGTATTCCGGACCTGGCAGGTTTCGACAAGACAGAAGTTGTAATTCCTGCAAGTTCGCGAAATGTTTATGATCATGCCTTACGTAATATCGGGGTAAAAATCATTACCGTGGATACAATGGAAGAACTGGAGAAGGCTTTGAATTCAAGAACTGCAATGATTTACCTGATGGCTGGTTCTGAGACTTCACCGGGAGAGAAATTTGCACTTGAGAAAATTGCTGCGATCGCAAAACCAAGAGGGATTCCAATCCTCATAGACGCCGCTGCCGAAGATCTGACAATTCCAAATGTTCATCTTCAACAAGGCGCCACTGTTGTTGCCTATAGCGGGGGAAAAGCATTGTGCGGGCCTCAGTGCGCCGGGCTTTTACTAGGGAAGAAAGATATTCTGATGTCAGCATGGCAGGCAAGCGCGCCTCACCATGGTCCCGGCCGTGATAACAAAGTCGGCAAGGAAGAGATGATGGGTATGTTGGCGGCTGTCGAATCGTGGGTAACCCGCGATCATGTTGAGAAAATGAAAGCATGGCACACCTACCTCGAAACAGTTTCCAAACAGGTTCTATCCATTAATGGTATAAAAACCAAGTTTATTGAACCTGAAGGACTCAATAATCGCAGCCCGATGCTTACAATCAGCTGGAATCCTGATCAATTTAATATTAACGGACCCGATGTGGCGGAGCAACTGGCTACGACCAAACCGAGGATAGCGCTTCATAGCAATTTAAGTGACGAATCGGGAAACACCTCCATTGCCATTTGCGCTGGACAGATGCAACCCGGCAATGACAAACTGGTAGCTGACCGGATTGTTGAAGTATTGAAGCAGAAGCACACAAAACCAAAAGAGATGAATCCACCTTCTGTTAACGTTACGGGCCGATGGGATGTTGATATTGAATTCTATAGCAGCAAAAGCCAGCACTCCTTTTTTATTGAACAGGATGGCAACTGGATACAGGGCTCTCACAAAGGAGATTTCTCCATGCGCGATATGGTGGGTACCGTCGAAGGCGACCAGGTAAAGTTGAGCAGTTCCGACCGGCATGTTGCCGATAACATTCCATTTATTTTTTCGGGTACTTTAGCTGGTGATACGATAACGGGTCAGATCTATATGGGTGAATATATTAATGCCAAATTCAAAGCCGTGCGGCACAATCAAAAAGCGATTCACCGCGCCTTCAAATATCCCACGGGGAGACCTTTTGCAACGTAAACTGAATCACCTGTTCTAAATAACAATGATCGGCGAACAAAAAGATACCATGAATGTTTAATTTTACTATCGTGAATAGGCAAAGCAGACAAGCTTTGGTTTTAACATCAAATCTGTAAAGCTGGATTTCTGTTCCTTATTTATCGGAGTGCATTGAAATTGATAATGTTTTTTTAATTTGAACCAAGATGAAAAGACGTGATTTCATAAAAGTTTCTTCGGCTGCAGGTCTCATTTCCCTGGTTGGACCAGGATATAATGCATTTGGAAACCTGGCTTCATCAGGAGGCACAGGATTCGACCTTCACCCATTTATTAAAGCACATCCTGAAGCAGTTTTTATAAATCTTACCTCCATTAAAGATAAGAGCGACAGCAAGGGCATTCATGATGCAGCTTCAATCCTCGCTAAAGAGATGTTTGTCAAAACCTCAAATGGTGCGGGTTATCCTGATTCAACAAAAATCACTTGCAAACCCAACTGGACATGTAGCGGACCTGTTGACAATACGGATCCGTTGGCAAATGTGGGAATTACAACTGATTTAAATTTCATTGAAGGATTTCTAAAGTCAGTAAAGGAAAAGGGGCCATCAGAATTCTATTTAAGAGAATGTGCTTGTCCATTTTTATGGAAAGAATTAGGCTATACCCAGATGGCAGAAAGGAATAATTTCGACCTGCGAGACCTTAGCACAAATGACTTCTGGGAATTAGGAAAGGAAGAAGTCATTTTCAAAAAAGTTGACGGTGTTGTCTTTAAAGAAGTAGGCTTCATGGCGCCGATGACGGCACCGGACACCTTCTTGATCAATATTGCCAAATTCAAAGCCCACATGATGGGAATTACTGCTTCCATTAAGAACCTGCAGGGAATTACCGCAAAGAAATTTCACCAGTATTGCGGCGGAAATTACAGCATTTTCAAAAGCTATGATAGTCGCTATCATCCATTCTTCCAGCCTGATTATCTTGAAAGGATAGACGAATTTCATAAGAAGCATGTGGCAGCGGGTATCCCGCGATGGAACACCCGAATGGAGAGACCTCCTTACGGCGGCGGCCTTTTCATGGAACAATGGGTTCACCGGATGATTGATTCCTATAGTGTTACACCAACCGGAATAAATATTGTCGAAGGTATTTACGGGCATGATGGCGACGGTTTTTCAGGCGGGCCTCACGATGGTAAGGCAATGGATTTTATGAGCAACAAAGTAATATTCGGGAAGGATGCCTTCAGGGTAGATATCATTACGCACTGGCTTGCAGGGCATGAACCGGGAAATTTCGGATTGTTCCATATCGGAATTGAACGCGGCGTATCAAACGTACTGAACCCAATGGACATTCCGGTTTATATTTGGAAAAACGGACGTGCAAAGCTCGTAAAACTCAACACGCTGGAAAGAACGCCCCTTCTCACCAATTATCTGCGCAAGAATACTGACGGACAAAACGAAGATAAATACCATCTTTGTGATGAACCTTTTGACTATACTTCATGGAAAACAGGCAAGCTTGCCAAAACAGATACACCTTCTATACGTGCGCTAGGCACAGATTCAAATGACAAGGTTGTAATGGAGGTGAATGTTCCGGAGAAAGGCGATGTTTACGTGGACATTCTGAATCGTCATGGCGAAGTCGTATGGCGGCTCGAAGCAAACGATCTCGAACCCGGCAAACACCAGGTTGTATGGGACGGATTCTCACAACCCGGCCTTTATAACATGTATGTAAAAGGAATGGGCTGGGATGCTGAACGGGAAATGGTGATCTATACCTGACCGGAAATAGAAAGTTGATTAATGTACCACAATAGGGGTTACGATTCCATTCAGATCGTATACAATTTTCCCTGCACGCATGGTCATTTCGCATTCAAGTCTCTTGTCTGCGTTTATCTTGTACCCTGTTCTGTCCCAAAAACCGAAGTCGCCGTTCTGAATTTTCAGGATTGCAACATCTGCTTCGGATCCGACAGATAAATTACCAAGATCCTCCCTGTGAAGTCCCAGAGCAGGATTCCAGGTAGTTGCTTTAATAACTGCGGGCAAATCCATTTCCATCGCAAGAAAAATGGACATGATATTCAATAAACTTTTCATAGCGCTGTTCATGCTTCCGGTGTGAAGATCGGTGCTGATAAAGTCGGGATAAAAGCCACTTTTGATGGCCGGCAGCGCTTGCGTAAAGTTGAAGCTTCCTCCACCAAATCCAACATCAAAAAGTATTCCTCTCTTCCGAGCTTCCCAAACAAATGGTTTTACTTTCTTCAATTGTTCATCCACAATCGGTTCCCTGACATTACCATCCAGTAAGGCAAAAGCGTGTGTATAGATATCACCCGGGCGAAGGTGTTTCATAAACAGTTCTTCGATTGACAAAGCAGGTGTGGCACCACCAAAATCAATCATAACTGGAAGGTGGGCTATATTTCCGGCTTCGATTGTCCGATCAGCAGGAGTCCATTCAGCACCCTCATAATGTGCAAGTTTGAAACCTACAATATAATTTTTGTATTGGCGGGCAGCAAGTGCCGATAATTTTGGATCCATGTCATTGGTATCCTGTTCGTAAACGCCTCCTCTCATCCCTTCTCCCACAATATTGAGAAAAGCCAGCACGCGTGTCTGCGCATTATCGATGATATTTCTCTTGAATGCAGGAAAAGATTTCCAACCTGCACAACCAGCATCCACAATTGTGGTAATGCCATTGCGGAAAGTGAATCCATCAGGCGGAAGAGAAGACATACCGTTGCTAAGACCCTGGCCGGGTTCTGTGCCTGCAAAAACATGCACGTGCATATCAATCAGACCGGGCGTAACATACATCCCTTCAGCATTGACCACCTGCGTTGCCAGTTTTGGATCGATATTTTTAGCCACCTTCACTATCCTGCCATCTTTGATGGCAATATCCATTAATTCATTGATATTATTTTTGGGATCGATGACATGACCACCTTTGATCACGACATTATAGGTCTGTGCGTGAACAATTCCGACGGTGAAGACGAGGGCGGAAAGTACTAAAAGTCTTATTATTTGCATGGCGTTAATTCTATGATGTCAAGAATCTGCAAAATTCATTTTATTGTTACTGGCGGAACATTAGGCCGGTAAAATCAAAGTTGCATGTTCGTCTTTTTCTTGAATATGACAAAACGAACATTGGGATTCAATGGTTTTACCGACCTGATTTTCATAAAGGAAATTTCTATATCGATGCCCAAACGGTTTAGATGTATGCGATACAATCCATTTCAACGAGGGAATCTCCGGGTACGCCACCTTTTGCGACTGCAATAGTGCTACGGACAGGAGGGTTCTTTCCAAAACGGCCTTTATATACCTCATTCATTCCCTTGTAATCGGCGATGTCATTCAGGTAAACGGTCACTTTCAATACCTTTTCCATTGATGAACCTGCCTTTATGAGTTCTTTCTCAAGTCCTTTGAGTACAATATCCGTATGGGCAGCAATCTCAAATGGTGCGACATGTGCCCCTATCCCGGCAAGAAATACAAGGTTCCCATGTATTGTATGCGACTGAAACAAGGGAATGTCATCACCAGCGGGAACATTTGCAGGTGCTGTTTCTTCGACGAGATTGGTTTTTGCATTGGCAACAAGTCCAAATCCGGCTACACCTACGATCGAAGCCAACAAATTTTTCAATACAGTTCTTCTTTGTGTTTTCATATCAACTAATTTAAAATTATAAATAAAGGTTGTTTTTGCTAATGTGATATTGGAAAAATTTACTTTCCAGTAAGTATAACCGGATTTGCAATAGCATTCAGGTCATAAACAATTTTCCCGGCTCTTATTGTCATTTCACACTCCAATTTTTTATTCGTTTCCAGTTTATAACCAGTATAATCGAACAATCCGAATTTACCTTCACGGATTCCGAGAACCACAATATCCGCTTCAGTCCCCACCGAAAGATTTCCAAGTTCTTTCCGGTTGATAACCTGCGCGGGCGACCAGGTACTTGCTTTGATAACGCTTTGCAGATCCATTCCCATGGCCATAAATTTCGACATGGTTGTCAGCATATCTTTCATGGCAGCATTCATACTTCCGATATGGAGATCCGTACTGATGGTCTGAGGAAAAAAGCCATTTTTAATTGCTGGTATGGCCTGAGAATAAGCGAAACTGATTCCACCGTAACCAACATCGAAAACGATTCCTCTTTTCTGCGCTTCCCAGACAAATGGCTTGACTTTGTTTGTCAGAGGATCAACGATGCATTCCCTCGAATTGGGTAGCTGGGCAAAACAATGGGTGAAAATATCTCCTGAACGCAAATGCTTCAAAAACAAATCCTCAATAGGAAGTGGTGGAATACTCCCGCCAAAATCGATCATCACAGGGATGTTCGCCAGTTTAGCTGCCTCTTCAGCCCTGTCAGTGGGCGTCCAGTCTGGTCCATCATAATGGGCAAGCTTAATACCTACAATATCGACGGCATTCTTTTTGGCAAAGTCGGCAGTCAATTTGGCATCCATATCTTTAAGATTCTGCTCAAAAGGACCTCCCCTCATTCCTTCACCAACAATATTCAGAAAAGCGAGAACACGGGTTTGGGACAGGTCAATTGTTTGCCTTTTGAAAGCAGGAAATGTGCGCCATCCGGCACAACCTGCATCCACGATTGTTGTTACACCAACGCGAAAAGTAAATCCATCGGGGGTTATAGCACTTGGGCCATTCATATATTGCTGATCAGTATTGGTTCCCTGGAAAACATGGGCATGAATATCAATCAGACCGGGTGTGACATACAAACCAGTGGCATCAACCACCTGCTTTCCCTCTTTTTGATCAATATTCTTGGCAATTAAGGCAACTTTACCATTACTGATGGCAATATCCATTACTCCATCGATATTATTTTTGGGATCGATCAGATGGCCTCCCTTTATGACGATGTTGTAGGTTTGCGCCATAGCAAAAACTGTCATCATGACCAGCAATAAAAAAACAAATAGTGATTTAATTCTCATTGGTTATTTTTTGATATAAAATGAATCTATACCTTGTAAAAGGCATTCTTGACAAATCAATAATAAGTAAGCTGTCGGTTAACCGGATACTTTGCCCAATTCCTCCTTAATACGGCTTGCGACAATTTTTTCCTGTCCGGGCTGCAAATTCCATGAAGTGATTGTAATGCTGTTATCCTTCCCTCCCATCACTTCAATGGAAGGATTTCCCTTCCGGAGCCTATCCATAAATTCCTCTTTTGTCACCTTCACTTTACTTTTATCCCACGCGATATTCAGCGTAGGGGTGCGGTTGGCGACCGGAGGTACCGTAACAATTGTGGTTACACCATTAAATTTCTTCGCGGCATTTTCAATTGTGGCAATACGATCTTCCCAGATTTTCCATTGTTTAACATGATCGAGGTTGATAAACTTTTCGAGGGCAACATACATCCCGAGGATTTCTTCCTTGTTTACTTTCATGCCACGACCAATATTGCCACCTCTCGGAGGCGCATTCAGTCTGGCAGCGGCAATCAGATCTTTTTTCCCCATGAGTATCCCGGCACTCTGCGGACCGCGAATGCCCTTCCCGCCCGAAACACATACAAGGTCAAATCCCATGTCATTAAATTTCCACATGTTCTCAACCGGTGTCGCATCGGCGGCCATATCAATCATAGTAGGGATATTGTGTTTCTTACCCAAAGCGACCCATTCTTTATCCGGGATTTTCCCGTCGGGTCCTGCATAATTGAGGAACCACATCATGGCTGTATTTTGATTAACTGCCTTTTCAAGCTCGGCAGCAGTTTCGATTTCAATAATTTTAACACCAGTATTCGTGACAGCATGAACATATCCCTGGTTATGCGCCTTTTGAACAATGACTTCGGATTTCATCCCGTCAAGTTCAGGCAGCTTAGCTACTTTTTTGACATCCATCCCGGTTAATACACCGGCAGTGCCCAAAACAAGAGCCGACCAACATCCTGCTGTGACGGTTGCCGCCTCAGCATGGCACAGTGCAGCAATTTTCTCGCCAACTTTGTCTTGCACCTCATCGATCATCGCAAATTCATGCGCTGTGGATCTGATTGCATCCACTACTTCCTCGTGCATAATACTGCCTGACATAGCGGTATAGGTGCCGGCAGCATTGATGAAAGTCCGAATACCAAGCTCCTTAAATAAATTCCGTTTGGGAGCGGGTGGTGCAGCAGGCGAAGCGAGCAATGTCCCAAGCGGGAATACAGTTCCGGCGGCTACTCCTGCAACCGGTAAAATGGATAAACTTCTAATAGCGTCTCTGCGTTTCATGTCAGTTTTTTTAATCGTAATTAATATGAATCCAGTCTGTTATTTCTCATTCATTTTCCATTCGCGACCAGGGAAATCAACCAGAAAACTTTCGATATTTCCTTTATCCTGAAGCGTAACATACACAGTGCGTCCATCCGATCCTCCGAATGCGACATTAGTAGGCCTTTTCCCATGCAGAACAATTTCCTGAAGCACTTTACCTTGAGGAGAAACTTTTACAACCGTACCTTTTCCAAACCTGGCGATGTATAAATTCCCTTGTGTATCGCAACGCATTCCATCCATTCCAAAATCCTTGAACTCAATCAGCAAATGTTTTTTCTCTACTTCGCCTGTTGGTAATAAATCATAAGCCCATACTTTCGGTACCGCATTGACATAAAGCGTTTTTTCATCCGGGCTTACTTCGATTCCATTTGCTGGTCCCTTCAGATTATCAAGCAAAGTAACCTTTCCATTCGTGTCTATCCGCCAGACTTGTCCTTTGCCTTCAATAAAATCAGGATCACTGGCGTAGATGCGGTCTTTACTATCAATAGCTATATCATTGGGTTGATGCATACGCGATTCGTGCGCAAATACACTTAACTTTTTTGTAGACATCTCCACCTTTAATACATTGTGGTTTGTGTAATCAGCAATAAGCATATTGCCCTGGCTATCGAAACGGATACCATTTCCAATACTGCCATTAGGCAATTCGGTGAGAACGCTGCCAACACCTTCCGGTGTAACCTGACCAATTGTACCCTGATGGTTAAAATTTACGGCATATATCGTTCCTGATTTGTCAACAGCTGGCCCTTCGACCCCGCTGGTAAAGCTATTTACCGGTGTAAATATCGTGGATTTGAACAAATCGCGAGGCGTAGGATTTTGTGCTCCGGCTACCAGAGAAAATCCAATAAGAATCAAAAATAGTGAGGTATGAGAGTCTGTCATTTCGAAAATTTGCTTTAAGTGACAGTTAAATTAAACGAAGTAAATATACATCAAAAAATTAATATTTAAAACTTCAAAAATATTTCGGTTAAATAACTATTTCGGCCTATTATTTTGGGAATAAGAACCCTTTGGGGTAATTATCAAATCGAAAATTGGGGATAAATGGTTGTTACAAGCATTATGACTTATGATTTTCGAATTTAACGTTAAAGGAAAAATATTCCTGGACTTAAATTGAATACGAAAAAATGGAAGAAGTTAAGAACCTTTGAAGTAAAACCCCTAAAATAGTGTAAACCACTTGCAGAATCATTACCTTCGCAAAAATCCACAGCTGCGAACCCACGTAGTCTTTCTCCTGTGCTTTAATTTGAAATTTTAAATTTACAGTTAATTATTTATTAATTGAATGCCATGCAGGTAACAGTAAACAGAAAAAAGTTTGTTTTTTCACCGGATTCTACGAGGGTAATCGCCCGGTTTTTGTACATGAGTGACGAAAGGTCGGCCGATATTATCAGAAACGTTTTGGCAATGCCACCTAAAGAGGTGAATATCGCCATGAGCCAGTTATTGAGAGGGTATTCGCGCCGCCACAGGAATATCTCGCGCATTTTCGAGAATTATTTTGACAGGCTGGCTCCCATATTCGACAAAATTGAAGTCAATCAGGAAGACCTAACAGCTTCGCAGAAAGCGCTGATCGGCTCTTATTTTACAATGGAATATTCGATCGAATCGGCTGCGTTTTTCAATCCATCTATTGTTGAAGATCCCGATCAGTCAGAAACAAGATCCGACGAAATCAGGGTGATATTCAGTTTCAGGGCCACTGGTGAAGGACATATCTCGTCGATTGTTTTCCGTTCAGGCATTCTCGACAAGAATAACAACCTTACTATCGAACCTGTTGGAAAAATGCTTGCCGAAGCGGACGTCATTAAACGGCACGTTTACGATAAAAAGGCATTTAAGCTGAAACTGGACGAGATGACAGACACCGAAAATATAATCTCCCCGGTGATTATCGACGAAATGCAAGATCATGACAACCATATTCCTCCTGCAGCTACCGATCAACCGGCTGAAGTGCAGACCCCGGAAACTACTGTTTCGTCGGCATTTATCCTTGATAAGCTTGGTGACAATTTCACCTACGGCGAATTGATGAAAAACCTTGATATCGCCAGAAAAGAACCTGATCTGCAGGATGACCATTTGAAAATAATCAATCAAATGATGTGGCTGGCTTCATCCCACTACGAAATTCACTTTTCAATCGATTCTGCCATCTCCGAAAGGGTTATTTTTCCCATCTCAGCAACCGAGCAAAGGGGGATTGAAGACGCCAGGTTTGTAAAATTCACAGATGACAATGGTGAAGTAACCTATTATGCCACCTATACTGCTTACGATGGAATGGCTACATTGCCAAAGTTGATTAGTACAAAAGACTTTTACGATTTCAAAATACTTCCGATTAATGGAGAGATCGCCCAGAATAAAGGGATGGCGTTGTTTCCCCGCAAGGTAAACGGGAAATATGCCATGCTTGCCAGGATTGATGGGGTAAACAATTACATCGCTTTTTCGGACAGTATTAATATCTGGCGCAAGGCTAAAATTATACAGCGGCCCAAATATCCATGGGAGCTTGTGCAAATCGGCAATTCCGGATCTCCTATCGAAACAAAAGAAGGATGGCTTGTCATTACTCACGCGGTTGGTTCGATGAGGGAATACACGCTGGGTGCGTCGTTATACGAACTTGATAACCCCGAAAAAGAGATTGGAAGGTTAAGCAGTCCGTTAATGGTTCCAAATGAATCGGAAAGAGAAGGTTACGTACCAAATGTTATTTATTCATGCGGTTCGATGATACATGGCGAAGACCTGATTATCCCTTATGCGATGTCGGATCATGCCTCAACTTATGCTACCGTCAATCTTAAGGAATTACTCGATGTATTGAAAGCATCGGGCAGCAAAGATAATAAGTGAAAAGCAAATCCATTTTACATTTCTGCAAATCGCTGGAATGTAATTATTTAAAATGACTTCTAAAATTTTAATTTTTTTTAACACAATTTGTTTTGAAAGATTCCAAATAGCCTTTATCTTTGTTGTACATTTTTTTCATAAGTTTAGGTTTAGTTAGGTTAGTTAGTTTGGTTAGTTTTAGTAAAAGGATGGAGCCGCCCGGTTTCATCCTTTTCAATGTGCGCCGTGCATGGCGAATAACTTGACGGTGCGAGTC
>Ga0209697_10002973_pt1:0-22500 | contig 23568 bp, 19 predicted proteins | sample AliMusrvi5mmetaG_FD_184115 | JGI IMG/M metagenome (GOLD analysis project Ga0209697, IMG submission 184115) | Freshwater lake bacterial and archeal communities from Alinen Mustajarvi, Finland, to study Microbial Dark Matter (Phase II) - Alinen... | ecosystem: Environmental > Aquatic >...
GAAGCCAAATTCCTCGAAGGCAAGAAAAGAAGCCTTCGCAGGTTAGCCAGAGAGCTTGGTCAAACCGTTTCTCCTATACCTGTAACAGTTTGAAATAAAGGAAATTACTATACTTGTTCATGGAAAGCAAGTTAAGAATCCCTTCATCTTTCATCCGGGCATGATTCACGGCATTCTCAATGTCAGGAACATTCAGGAAAAGCCGAAAGAGTTTAAAAATTCCACCTGCGAACTGCTCGCAGTAACATTCGACGCAGACGTGGAATTGGAGGAGGTTGTTGAGGGAGGAACCTCAAACCGTGTCCCAACCAGGGGTGTTGTTGGATATGTGCAGATTGGTCCGCAAGGAGTGCCTATAAAGGAGGATGATTTCGTAAAACTGCTGCAGTCAGAAAATAGCTCCATCGGTGCGGAAATCAACTGCACCATTAAAGTTGCCGGGACGAAGCAGTATATGAGGTTGAACCGTTTCGACGTGAACAACTCAGTGGATGCTTCGCATAAGCCGATTTTTGTCTGCGCGGCAAGAGGCTCCGTGGTGCTGCCGAAGGATGGGAGCTGGACCATGGTACAGCACGAAAGGGCCTCTGGAGAGGTTACACCCCTTACCGAACAGTTGAGCGTTCCCCTTATCCGTATCGGCGAATGGAACAAGGATACGGTAGTCGATCCGGTTGCGGCAGCCAAGGAACTGCTTCGTATTGCCTATCCGGGCGATATTCTCCGGGCGCCTGATGCTACCACCATTAACTTCGGCTTTCTGCAGAATATGAATACGCAGAAAGTTCTCTTCCTTACTCCTTCATTTAAAAAGGGCGTTGACTCCCTGTTGAGTAAAACACCGCCGTTGCTGGCTGATGCCTACCGTCTCATGAACAGCAAAGGGATTTTCCCCAATATCAGCGACGCCGAAAGTACCTTTGGGACAGCAATGCAGCTCCTCAAAGGCATTGACAACCGCAATGGCAATCCGCTTGAGGCCTTCAGCAAGTTGCCTGGCGTCACAGATGTCGGCAAGCAGGTATGGGAAATCATGGAGCTGAATGCGAAGGAAGAGGGTGGAAAACTGCTCGACCAAGGTTACAAGCTCATCAAAAACAAAGCCGACGATCTCATCAATGAAGCCTTCAAGTTTGACTTGCCGAACTTTGAATATCCGTTGGTGGATGTCACTGGTCTGAAGATCTATGTCGAATACAAGGCGACGAAGAAAGCTGGTGGCGAGTCTCCGAAAGATTATATCGGCAAGTTCGATTTTGATGTGGACTCTTTTGCCGCAGATATGTCAAAGAGCTGGAAGGGCAGGATGAACAGTATGGCGATGGTGGTTGATCTCGGGCCGCTGAAACGTCTTCTTACCATCAAGGGAAACTTCAACTCACAGAAGGGGACGGAAACCGACTTCGGCAGCAAGAGCGCGTCCGACTCCGCCCTTGATCTGCCTGCCCCTGAAATCGAATACAGTGACGATCTGAAGCCCGTGATCCAGATTCTTGAGATTCTCGCCGCGCTTTCCACCGGGGACTACGCTGAGGTCTTGAAACAGGGACTTAAGGTGGCGATGAGCAACAGCGCCAACCTTTGGGAATACAAATTTGAAGCAACAAAAGATATTCCGCTGGTCAAGTTCCCGCCGGGAGCATTGTATGACTCGCCGCAGACGCCACTGAAGCTTGAAGCCAGCCTTGGTCTTGGTGTTTTTTTCAATGCGGCACTGAAGGTGACGAGCGATCCCAAGCAACTGCTCCCTACAGCCGGAGCCTTCTTCAAGTTTCATGGCGGCTTGCAGGTCATGTGTGTCTCTATTGCCGCAGCGACCGTCTATGCGGTGGGTAACGCCGATCTCACACTCCGTGCCGACACCAGCCCAGTGATTTCGCTCGACATGAAATTCGGCTTTGGCGCGCAGATCGGCGTCGGGCTTCCTGTCATCGGCAATGTCAGCATTCTCTTCATGGTCGGTGTCGAAATCTACGTCGACAGCACTCAGAGAGTGGCGGTATCAGCCTTTATCCTTTTCCGGGGCCATGCTGAAATTCTTGGCGGTCTTATTGGCGTTACCATCACCATCGAAGCGAAAGGTACCATTGATAAAGGCGGACCGGGAACTCCCACCAATTGCAAGGCGCAAGTGACCTTTGGTCTCGACATCAGCATTTTTTTGATCATCAACATCAGTTTCAGCGAAAGCTGGGAAGAAACACGGCAGATTGCGTAACCGTATTTTGCTGGAATAATTGAATTAATCACAACCATTGGATTCAATACTATGCCTTCCTATAAAAATACCCGCTTTACACTCATGGCCTTTCCACAAGGCGTGGATAACGCTGGCCTGCTTTCACTGAACATAGTCTTCATTCCCAGGAATATATCTCCCCTGGAGAAGATCACGACACTATACAATCCTCTTTCCGCGACAGCGTTTGTTGACGTTCAGCCCTCTTTCGTTGCCATGGTGGTGAATAATCCCGACGAGTTTCCCGGGAAAGTTCCTGCAAACGAAAGAGTGACAGATATCGCGGCACTGCTTTACCCGCCGGAGATATCGAAACTCTACAAGACACTGAAGGATGCAATATACCCCGATGGCAAGTTGAAGTATTTCGATATTGATGAAGAGAGGAGTACCGGAAAAGTGGGTGCACAGTCTGCACCAGTTGCAGTGGATCTCTCTTCCTCGGTAAAGAAATACCTGCCGGTTTCGTATCGAAAAGCATTTAATTTCACCGCACCGCGAACGCCGAACGCCGTAATTGACGACAGCTACCTCTGCGCAATTCGCGGGCAGAAGCCTCCCGCACCGTTTGTCCCGGACAATAAAGTGAGCTGGGGAAAGGTCTATGCGCATTTGCTGCGCCAACCTTTGCTTGCAGAGTGTGGTGGTCTGCTTTACAGAAAAACAACCATTCAGCTTTCCGATGGTGACTTCGAAAAAGGAGGGTGGCTTTACATCGACATCAAACCCGGTAAGGACTATGCTCTTGAACAGTTGGCTTCATTGTCCGATGCTGACGGCCCGTTTATTGCCCGCTATGCTGCCCGAATTCCGATTCTGAAAAAGGGTGAAGCCCGCTCCCTCTTTGCTCCGGTGCTCTTTCCCGTTTTGAATCCAGGAACAACCCCCACTGGCATTTACGATGAACTTTTTATTGAATCGGCACGCTTCAATGATGGTTTTGCAACTATTGTTCACGCCAATCAGCCTGTAAGCCATAATTTGCTGAAGGAGGAACAGGATGGTTTTCATCCCCAGAAAGAGATGGGTATTCGTCTTGGCTGGGAAGATGAGCAGATCCTTATCTGGTATCTTCGTCAGCTCGCCATCGATGAAACGGTAGGTGCCGACCGGCTTGATGCGCCGCTTGGCGTCAACGGATTTCATATCGACGTTCGTTTAAACGAAATTTCAGGCGGCGCTCTTGCTGTATGGGAAAGTTTGACGGCAGTGCAGAGCAACGGCAGCATGTCGCTCGAAGATATTGAGATTGGGTCGTACAAAGGAGAGTTGCCTTTCCAGGTCTATCCGACAAAACTTGACAGTGCTGGCGGAACAAATTACTGGCTGCCCATCTATTTTGGAAACTGGAACAATGCTTCAATGGTACTGCCCGACCGTGTCGCCTCCGGGTTATATGCCAACGAACAGGACAAGAACAAGCCTGTAACTATCAGCGACACTTACAACGCGGTGGATACCAAAACAGAGCTTGCGTATGGCAATACTTACGATTTTCGTGTGCGGATGAGCGATATCAGCGGAGGCGGACCTGAATATCTTGCTGAACCCATAAACAATCTGCCAAGCCATATTGCGACGATTGCTTTCAAGCGCTATGTGGCGCCGAACACCCTGCGTATCATCAATAGTGATGCGATTCGGTTTAATACTGATGACGTCAATTTTGCAGCAGACAAGCTTCAGATTGCACGCCCCTTGCTTGGCTTTCCCTCAGTTGTTTATACTGGCAAATATGCAGATCCCGTCACGGAGTTGCTGAAAGCATCACAGGATATTCTGCTCAACAAAAAAGCGGAAGCATTCGGTATACCTGATCCTGACGTTGTGAAGGTGGAGCTGAAAGTTGAAGTGGAGACACTCCAACTCGATAATCTTGCCAGCGATGATGGGCAGGAGCACTATATCACACTTTACAAAACGTACCGCACCTTTCCGGCAGCCTTCACCGATGCAGTAGAGATTCCAGTTGAATATGTGGATGAAAAGAAGCTCAATCTTATCGAGAAAGCTAAGCCCTTCACCGATCCGCTTCATAACGACACCGTCAAAGCCTCTGCAGGTACTATTATTCTGCCGACTGCGCGACACATCCGACTGACCCTCCGTGCCGTCTGTGAAGGCGACGACTCCTACTGGGGCAACCTGAACGACAACTCTAATCTTGACTGCCGGTATGGAAAAACGACTGTTCTGAAACTCTTCAAGCCTTCAAAAATCGAGATTGCGCTTTTTGCTGGTACGACAGATCCGCAGGTTCTGCAGGGCATTTATTTGCAGCCGGATCCTGTCACTGTAAAACTCAATCCCATTGTCTTCAAAACATTGCAGGGTACAAACGACGGTCTGCCGGATATTGTGCAGAGGCTTGCAAAGCAACTTGATATAGAGTGCAAAGAGACGACACTTCTCGCGAAGAACGGTGAGCGCGTGCAGTTCTGGTGCAGCAATATGGTTCGCCATACCATGGCTCCCGACAACAGCAGCCTCACCTTCGCAAACAAAAAAGAGCTTGCTGGGCACTGGCTGGTTTGCACCAATCTCTATATCGACCGTGACTGGACGTGGGACGGACTGGAGACAAGCAGTGTCATTGTGCAGCGCCGCCGCCGTTGGGGAAGAGATCCTTTGGCAATAGAGAAAAAAACTTATGAGACGATCGGTGATCTTGAAATGCGCAGGATCGCTTCGTTCCAGGCAATCCAGCAAGGCGAGGATGGAAAAGTTCACCGCGACTATACACGCATTATTTTCATTGATGTCATTGACATGCATCCCGCTGGTACTGCGCTGCCGGATGAGGCGGAAGTGCAGTACACACTCCAGCCGCAGCTTCGGGCTGATGCAGACGGCAACACACCGCTCTCCGATGGCAAGTTCGAAACTGATCCTCTGTTGCTCCCGACAACAATTAATCCGACGCAGGTTCCCAAGCTTGTCGGAGCAGGTATAGCCTTGTCGCCCTACGTCAGGAATGTTCCCTACTCTGCAACCGAAGCGCGTCAGCGTTTCCTCTGGCTGGAATTTGACAAGCTCCCTGATGATGACCACGACGATATTTTCTGTCGGGTACTCGCGTACGCGCCGGATCAACTGTTGAGCAATAACAATCCGGAGCTTATGAATATTCCGGATGAGTCACCTCTTTCCATTGATCCCGAATATGTCAGGACAGTAACCTCCTCTTCCGGGCACGAACATTCCGGGCTGGGCGCCATGCAGAAGCTTGAAAAATCCATCGACAAGGAGAGGCACTTTTATTTGTTGCCAACACCTCCCGGACTCCATCCTGAAAGCCCGGAACTGTTCGGACTCTTCACTTATGAATTCCGCTACGGTCATTCCGACAGAATATGGAGTACGGCTCAAGGCCGTTTCGGCAGGCAGTTGCGGGTTAGCGGATTGCAGCATCCCGCACCAAATATGTTGTGCATGGTTACACGAGACGAAAAGAAGATCTGTGTCAGCGTGCCTTATGCTTCAGCCGTTTATAACGGTAAAAACGTCACCTCCGATCCGCCTCGCACCTCTATCTGGTGTTTGCTCTATGCCCAGGTAAAACAGGCCGACGGTCTCGATTTCCGTAACATCCTGCTGGGTGAAATTGAGCTTCCACCGTTGTCACCGCATCGCTTTGACGTCGAGTTCAGGAGAAAAATAGTCAATGCAAAGAGGAGAAAGAATGCGGCTCTTGTCAAAGCCCTTCAGCTTGAGTTGAGCCAGTTACAGATGAGAGAAAAAGAGAGCGTTCGTTATGCCAGGAGCTGCTTTTACAACAAGGATGTGGTGGCGATGCTCGAACTCTATGGACTTCCTCTCGACTCATCATTAAGTGTCCTTTGCGTGGAAGTCTATGGTCAGATCACAAAGATCAACGAACATATCAATAACTACTCAATGAAGAAAAGAGACAGCCTGCTGAATGAAGCTGCAGCTCTGTTTGGCAGCCCCATTGCCCAGGAGATGACTCACGGCATGCATAGAATTGGTGAGAACAGCGCACAGAAGATGCCAGATCCTTTGGGCACAAATCTTGGGCTTTTCAGAATTCTGCGCACCTCGCCTCTCACGGCAGTGCCATTTATATGTTGTGTCGGCTGCGAGTGATGGTGAGAGGATTAAGAAACTTCCGCAAACTTTTCCGGTGAGAAGAACGGATGAACTTAGTCCTCTTATGCTAAAACGTCTCGGTAAACAATTTGACTCCAAGGATATTGGAAAGCTTGAAGCCTTCCCCATAGTGGACGCCGATTTGTTCACCGAAATAGCGGGCACGGGCTTCGAGGCCTGTGAGAAACTCGGGACGGTTGATCATGGTTGTTGGTGTTTCTGTTATCCCGCTTCTATAAAACTGAGTGCTGAAGGCAAGAACTCCTTTTCTGGAGGCTTCGAAGGTCTCGGAGATGTCAACGATGATGTCAGGTTCGAGGTGTTTGAACTGGATGTAGTAGAGAAGATGTTTAGGGCGGTATGGCTCTTGGGCGTTCCCGTTTATGGTGGTCTTGAATTGTTGCAGTCCCGCATAGTAGCAGGCGTCGGTCACGAGTCTGGAGCCTTTGATGTGATCGGGGTGTCGTTCGTCGGGTGAGTTGGCAAAGACAACGTGTGGCCTGAATTGCCTGATGACCTTGATGATTTCGGCAAGGTTCTCTTCACTATTAAAAAGTTTTGAATCGCCAAGGTCGAGGGTCGTGCGGCACTGGTAGCCCATCAGTTGTGCTGCAGTTTCTGCTTCTGATTTCCTCGTTTCAGGGGTGCCGAGGGTGCCCATTTCTCCTCTTGTGAGGTCGCAGACAGCTACGGTTTGCCCTTCGCTTCTTATTTTCAGCAGTGTGGCTCCGCATGAGAGTTCAACGTCATCGGGGTGGGCGCCGAAAGCAAGGGCATAGACGGTTTCTGGTGATTGTTTCAATTGTCCTCTGAGTATATTACGGTTCGATAAAAAATCCTGTTCAACCTTCAACAAAGCAGTTCTGACCAATGCTCAAAGTAAAGATAGTTCGTCTTGATAAACAAGCAACATTGCCGGTTTATGCCACCGCTCATGCTGCCGGTATGGATATTTCTGCCTGTCTCGATGCGCCGGTGACACTTGAACCCTTTTCCACGGCTCTCATTCCATCCGGGTTTGCCATTGAACTTCCCGAAGGCTATGAGGCGCAGCTTCGTCCGAGAAGCGGGCTTGCGTTGCGCTTCATGATTTCACTGCCGAACTCTCCGGCAACGATTGATGCTGATTACCGGGGAGAGGTCAAGGTGATTCTTGTCAATTATGGGAAAGAACCGTTTACTGTTTCACACGGCGACCGCATTGCGCAGATGGTTATAGCCCGGATTGAGCAGGTGCATTTTGAGGAGGTCGCGGAACTTGCCTCAACGGTTCGCGGTGAAGGGGGATTTGGTCACACGGGAACTGGGCGACGGTAAGAAATATAAGTTAAAGTTGTCACGGTGAGCGAAGGGTTTACCTCTTTTTCAGGATTCTTGACTTCGCTCAGAATGACTTATGGTGTGTGTGCTTCAGTTTATATTCTCTTGAACAGGAGGTGTAACAACAATCTCTTTTGGAGCGCTTTTTGGGGTTGGAGCAAAAGAAACCTCTTTTGGAGTGATCACTTCAACCGAAGTGGCAGTAGGTGTGAAGAGGATCTGGGTCACATCTTTTTTAGCCCGATTTCCTGACATTCCAGGCATACCCGGCATGAAGGAATTGTTCATAAGCTGGCTAAGTCCGGCACTGACATTATTGAAAAGATTCTGTACCTGGTTTGAGCTCCCGGCGGCATTCAGGTTTTCGAGAAGGCCGGTCCATAATTTTCCGAGTTCCTGAAAAGAATTCTGTACTTGCCCTGAATTAATAGTGGAAGTGACTCCCTCAATAAGTTGTCCTGGAACAGAGGTGACGTTGTTGAACATCTCTCTGACGGGCTCGGAATTGATAGTGGAGGTAACCCCGTCAATCAGTTGGCCGGTAGCGGAACCCACCGAATTGATCACTCCCTGTACCGATTCGACGGTGATGGTAGAGGTAACTCCTTCAATCAGTTGACCGGTAGCGGAACCCACTGAACTGATTATTCCTTGTACCGGATCAGAATTGATGGTAGAGGTAACGCCCTCCATAAGTTGCCCGGTAACGGAACTTACGGTGGTGATGATTCCCTGTACCGACACAATAGTCGAGTCAATCAAGGAGCCTATGCTCCCGATCAGATGAGCCATGTCTCCATTGCCGACTCCTGTATCTGTATTGTTCGATGAGACAGGTACAACTGCCCCTGCCGGTTTTTTGAGTTCTTCTGCTGCCATAGTTATGATTGGGTTAAAGGTAAATAAGTGAAAATATTTTTTTGAATATAACAACTTATTTTCTAACGCCAGTCACCTCTTGATGCTATTTTTGGCGAAGTGTTTCTTTCTCTTTTCTCAGACAATATTTTCCCTGTAGTACCGGATAATGGACTCCTGCGTAAATCCAAGTGCATACATAAGATGAATGGTTCCGAAGCTGAGCTGGAGAGAGATGATGCCGTTGCGGTGATACTTGCGGGCTGACGTGGTAACCTCTTTTTCGAGAATGTGAAACGGTATGACCTTTTCAATCCGGGATATAATATCGTAATCTTCCATAATGAGCAGAGTTTTGTCGAATCCTCCAATACTGGTAAAGAGCTCTCTCGTGATAAAGAGAGATTGATCTCCGCCTCGACAGATCATCAGGGGAAACTGTGTGAACCATCCGAACAGGCTCATGAGAGGATGATCGTCATCGAAGTCCATTCTGAAGCATCCAGCTTTTTTGCCTGCGGAAACTGCCGAACGGATATCATCAAGAAAGGTTTCCGGAGGTTGTGTGTCGGCGTGCAGAAAATAGAGGATTTCACCATTGGCATAACAAGCTCCGCTGTTCATCTGTATTGCACGTCCTCTTGAGCTGTTGCAGCCGGTTACCGGAAAGACGGAAAGAATATCAACTGTTTTGTCGGTACTTGCGTCACTGACAATGATCTCCACCCCCTCAGAGCGCTCCGTCAGGGCAAGAAGTCTCTGAATCGTACCCGCGATGATGCTCTCTTCGTTACAGGTCGGGATAATAATGCTTATGGTTTGCTTGTCCATAAGGGGCTTTTTTTCAGGTCGTCAAAGGTGTCGATATCCGACAACTCCACAAGAAGTTCATAAGAGGTGTCAAGTTGGTGGAGTATTGCTATGGTTTCCCTGAGCACGTCAGAGGTGCTCCACTTCCGTTCAAGAAAAAGTTCCGGCATGACTCTGTTCATGCCGATGAGATAAAACCCTCCATCTATTGCTGGCCCGATAACGGCATCAGCTCGCTCAAGGACGGAAAAAGCATCCTCAAGGATTGCAGGGCTCAGTTCGTAACAGTCTGTTCCAATAAGTATGACATGGTGAAAGCCGCTTTCGAATCCGCATTTGATGGCGTGCAGCATTCGCTCGCCAAGATCATCACCATCCTGTAGCCTGGCGCTGAAATTTCCGGGGAGAAAGAGATCGAAAGAGGGTATAAAGCGCGAGTAGAACACCAACCGTTTTGCATGAACTTTCTCAGCAGTCCGGGCGGTATGTTGCCGGAGAATTTCGTAGATTTCAAGAGCTTTTTCGTCGCCGATGGTCTTCGCCAGACGAGTTTTAACCATTCCCGCTTCAGGATTTTTGCTTAAAATGATGAGCAGCCGACTACCTCTATTCATACCAGACTATTAATTTCCGAATCTGATGAGAAGCTTTTCAGCAGCAAGCTTGCCACTCAGTGCAGCCCCTTCCATGGAGGCCAGATAGTGCTGATCGGTATAATCTCCAGCGAGAAAAAAGTTTTTGATCGGACTGATCTGGTCAGGGCGGAATTTGTCGACATCCGGCACCGCTTTGTAGACAGACTGGGGAATTTTGACAATGGTTGATTTCAGCAGTTTGGCGTCTCGGGATTTCGGGAAACGATTATGAATGTTTTTCAGGACCAGCTCAGTTATGACTTCATTGGGCATATCCATAAGCTGGTGTGCCGGAGCAAGCACCAGACTCATGACACTTCCTCCAGTTGCAGAGCCCATACCCTTCTGGAAATCCTCTGAACAGGTGATGGAGACATCGGCAAAGGTCGCAAATATAGTGCCCTGTGAAAACATGAGATTGTTGGTATCGGTAATTTTCCGGTCAAACCAGAGTTGGCAGTTTGCGACCGGACTGCCGACAAATTCATGCAGGTTGCGGAAATACTTGTGAGTCAGCCACTGAACGGGCAGAATTTTTTTGATGTTGTGAACGGGCAGTGCTGAAATATAGGCATCGGCCTCGATTTTATGACCATCCTGAAGTACAGCCTCTTTGATGGAGTCATCACTGTTCAGCTCAAACCGGTTCAGTTTCGCATCAACAAAAATACGCCCCCCCTTGCTCTGTATATACTGCCGCATCGGCTCAATCATCGAATCGCCAGGGTTTTTGCGGAAAAAAGCAAATTTTGTCGCAGTGTAATTTAGTCCGAAATAGTTAAAAATGGTGATCATTGGCCGGGCGCTGATGACGTTTGGTTCAATGAAATTCATGGCAAGTGCAATGGCCCTCCATAGCCTCTGCAATGAATGCTCCGAAGCTCCTTTGCGGCGATGCCATTCCGAATAGGTCATAGAATCCTGACTGCGGAAATAGGCTTCATTGCCGGTAATAGCGGGGTAGAGCCCTTTGACTAGAGAAATTTTGTCCCAGAATGTGAGCAAATCGGTGCGCATACCTCCAACCACCTCTGCCCAGGGACTGGGAAGGTTGGCTTTTCTGAAAATAGATTGTGTGCCGTTCTCTTCGGCGTAGATAAGCGCGTGCTCTTTCCATTGATAGTTATTTTCTGCACCTACCCGTTTCATATAGTTCTGGAGCTGTTCATAGCCTCCGAAAACGATATGCAGTCCCGATTCAATAGAGTCGCCATCACTGTCTTTCCAGACGGAAACCTTGCCGCCAAGTATTTTGCGTTTTTCATATATCTCTACCGAGTGTCCCCGGTCGACCAGTTCCACTGCTGCGCTCAGGCCTGCAACTCCAGCGCCGAAAATTGCTATTTTCATAATGTTATTAAAAGTCCGGTCGCCTTAAGTTTTTGATATATAATTCTTTGATTTTCTCTTTTAAAGAAGAAAGCTGCTGTGCAGAAAAGATCGTTTGCGTGCATGATTCCACTTCTCTACTCAAATCCGAGCACAAGATATTGAAATATTTATTATTTGTAAGATCATACATTATCGTTGTATTCCTTATAACATTCAAACGAAAACAATCTGCAACTGCATTCAGAATAATCAGTAACATAATGTAATACAGAAAAGCGGATTGCGCCCTAAATTATTTAAGAAATTTGCCGAAAAAGTTGCGAATCCTAAAGAAAACGATTGTTTTTTTCTTACTATTTTGTAATTTCTGTTTAATTTGAAATAAATCAAAATTGTATTATGTCTGGCCATCTTGATCTGATCGACCTTAAAATTATTGAGTCTCTTGGAGAAAACGGCAGAGTTCGATTGAGCGAGCTTGCTGAAGTGGTTGGCCTTTCAATACCGTCCGTCAGCGAGCGGCTGGACAAGCTGCAGAAAAACGGTATCATCAAAGGGTTTACCATGGAGGTTGATGAACGGCAGCTTGGTTTTGATATTCATGCTTTTGTACGGGTCAGAATCGATTCGTCACGGCACTACAAGTCGTTTATGGAGCACGTGCTGAAAGAGGAAGAGATTATGGAGTGCTTTTCAGTAACCGGTGAAGGGTCGCATATTTTAAAGGTCATGACCCACAATACCGCATCGCTCGAACAGTTTCTTTCAAGAATACAGAGTTGGCCGGGTGTTCTTGGAACCAACACCAGCTTTGTTCTTTCCCAGTTGAAGAAAAATAAAAAAATCTGCGCGGAAATTGTTCGTAAAAACCTTCAGGATCGTCAGGTGCTGACAACGTTTGATGAAAAGAGATCAAAAAAATAACAAAAAGGTACAATTTTTTTTCATAAGCCAGGGGGCTCATATCATGCAAATCAACAAGGAGGATATTTTGAACAGCGATAGTAAAATTCCGGTTTCAACCTATTTTGGTTCGATGACCTTTGATCATAAGGCCATGCGTGCAAAACTGCCCAAAGAGGAGTTCACTGCATTGCAGGATACGATCAAAGCGGGGAAAAAAATAACTGCTGCAATTGCAGGTGTTGTCGCTCATGGTATGAAAGAGTGGGCCATGGAAAACGGTGCGACCCACTACACCCACTGGTTTCAGCCGATGACCGGTTCCACTGCAGAGAAGCACGATGCATTTTTGTCGATTGATCGCGATGGTACTCCGATTGAGCGTTTTTCAGGCGAACAACTGATTCAGGGTGAGCCTGATGCTTCAAGTTTTCCGTCCGGCGGTATGCGTACCACTTTTGAGGCTCGCGGCTATACCGCATGGGATCCCTCCAGCCCGGCATTTCTTATGAAGGGAGGAAAAGATCTTACCCTTTGTATTCCAACCGTTTTCATCTCGTATCATGGCGAAGCGCTTGATGCTAAAACCCCGTTGTTGCGTTCCATGGACGCGGTCAGCAAGTCTGCCATACGTCTGCTTGAAGTGCTTGGTGTTACTGGTGTCTCTCGCGTCAAAACCTTTGCTGGTTGTGAACAGGAATATTTCCTTATTGACAAGAAATTCTATTCCGAACGTCCGGATCTTGTGATGTGTGGCCGTACTCTTCTTGGCGCTCTTCCGCCGAAAGGTCAGCAGCTTGAGGATCACTACTTTGGTTCCATTCCAGATCGTGTGCTCGAATTTATGCAGGATGTCGAACATGAACTTTACCTGCTTGGTATCCCCGCCAAAACCCGTCATAATGAGGTTGCTCCTCACCAGTTTGAAATTGCCCCGATTTTTGAAGAGGCCAATATCGCCGTCGACCATAACCTGCTGGTCATGGAAGTCATGAGAAAAGTCGCCGACAAGAAAGGTTTTGCGTTGTTACTGGCTGAAAAACCTTTTGCTGGCATTAACGGTTCAGGCAAGCACAATAACTGGTCGATAGGTACAAATACGGGCATCAATCTTCTGGATCCAGGTGATACTCCTGAAAAGAATGTTCACTTCCTTGTTTTCCTTGTTGCGGTACTCAAAGGTATTTACAAGAGGGCCGATGTACTCAGAATGTCAATAGCAAGTATGGGTAACGACCACCGTCTTGGTGCCAATGAGGCTCCACCAGCCGTGGTAACTGTCTTTCTTGGCGAGCTGCTTGAAAAGGTGCTTGATGCCATTGAAAGCGGCAAGGTTGACCTGAAAACTGAAAAACAGGTACTTAATCTTGGCCTTTCACAGGTTCCTGTGGTCAACAAGGACTATACCGACCGTAACCGTACCTCTCCATTTGCCTTCACTGGCAACAAGTTTGAGTTCAGGGCGGTTGGCTCTTCCCAGGCGGCATCTGTGCCGAATATGGTGTTGAACACCCTTATGGCTGAGGCTGTTGACGAGATAGCTGATGCTATCATCGCAAAAATCAAGGCAGGAAAAGAGAGGGATTCAGCAATTCTTGAAACTCTTCGTGAGCAGATTACTGCTACCAAGCCGATCCGATATCAGGGCGACAACTATTCTGACGCGCTTCAACAGGCCGCAAAAGAAAGAGGTCTGCCGAATTTGAAGAATACCCCCCAGGCACTCAGAGTCCTGCTCAACAAGGATATTCAGGATATGTTTGTCAAATATGGTGTTCTGAGTGTCCAGGAGATTGATGCCCGGCTGCATATCCGTCTCGAACGTTATGTCAAAGGTATTGATATCGAAGCTCGTACTCTTCAGCTTATGTTGAAGACGTTCGTGATTCCTGATGTCTCTGAATATCAGGGTGATCTCGGCAACTCCTTCAATAATCTTTTGTCTGCGGCTGATGCCATCGGCCTTTCCGACAAGGCGCTTCAGAGTCAGGCTGGTAATCTGAAATCGCTGGCTGAAAATCTCTCGACGTTGATTGACATGACAGCCGAGCTTGACGAAGCTGTTGAAAAAATCGAGACGCTTTCAACCGAGTTCGACAAGGCCGATTACTGTGCCAATGAACTGCTTCCGTTGATGACTGAGGTTCGAGTCATCGCCGACAGCCTCGAACAGGTCGTTGACCGCAGTCGCTGGCAGCTTCCGACCTACTCAGAAATGTTGTTTGAGCACTAACCTTCATCAGGTTTCAAAAAAGAGAAGGCTCGCATCTGCGGGCCTTTTTTTTGGAAGAAATTATATTTAAAGCCAGATTTCCGTTATCTTGCTCATCTTTTCGCAAACAATCCATACTGATATGCCAGAGGTTTTTCATTATACCATGACCTATCCAGCCTTTTGGCTTGACTACTATTACCTTGCAACATGGTTTCTGAGCATGCTCTTTCTCGCCTTGGTGTGGGCAATTTTTTTCCGCTATGGAAACTTTAGTTATGGCGTGGATCTTGGCTGCTTTTGGAAAACGAGTGTAATTGTCTTGTTTACTACGGTTTCGCTTGGCGCCCCCATGTTCTATAACACACGTTTTGCAGGAGAGCATGGTCAGGATGGTGATTCCGTTAAAATTTCCGGCGACAAGTTGCTCTATATGGACCGAAAAGGCAATGAAAAAAGAGTTGTTCTTACTGATATTACCGCTATTTATCAGGAGATCATTACCTATAATCCTCCGCCGAAAATATTTATAGTTGCAGCAAAATCGCCAGTAAAGGACTCCTTATTTGTAACAACAAATCTTCCCGGCTATAAGCGTTTTATTGAAGAACTCTCAAGGAGAACCGGTGTTGAAGCAAAGCTTCACTGAGTATCTTTTCAAAGACATACAACCATGCGTTTTTATGGCGAGCCATCATCTACCGATACGTTGCTTCTTGTAATTGAAATAGGCAATACAACCACTTCAATTGTGGTGTTCAGTGGTTCCGAGTGCCTTCAAATTCAGAAAATGCCTTCGTCAAGCATCTCCGGTTATGATGGTATTTCCGGGTTGCTTGCTCCGGTTATCATAAAATATCCGTCTCTCTGTGATGCTGTGATATGCAGCGTTGTGCCTTCGCTGGAGAGGAGTATCCTTGACTATCTTCATCGTCATCTGACCGGTCAGGTGATGATGGTCAGCTCTTCAATGCGCCTTCCCTTCATGCTGCACTACGATTCCCCCGATACCTTTGGTGCAGACCGGATTGCGCTTTGTGCACTGTGTCAAAGTCTCTATCCTCAAAAGGCGGTTATTGCGCTCGATATTGGTACCGCCATTACGGTTGATGTGCTCGATTCCCGACGGAACTATCTTGGCGGTCTCATTATGCCGGGACTTGATCTCATGGCAAAAGCCTTGCATGAACATACAGCAAGGCTGCCTCTGGTTGCTCTTGATCGTCAGGAGACTCTTCTCGGATACTCGACCGTTGACTGTATCAGGAACGGGATTATTCTCGGGTGTGTCTCCAGCATAGAGGGAATCATCACAAAGATTAGATACTGGCTGCAAGAGAAATGCAATGAACACGATATCAAAGTCATTGCGACCGGCGGCAGTGCGTCTCATATTGCCAGTATGCTTGACTGTTCTCCGGCGGTTGAAGAGCTGGCAGTAGTCAAGGGGACCCGCTTTCTCTTCAAGCTCAACGATCACTTTTCGAGCTGAAAAGGGCCTGGCCATCGCTGATGGCTTTCAGGACGTGCCTATCTTCGATGTTTTCTTCAAGCAGAAAAGCTTCGCCAAGGTTTTTCAACAGCACAAACCGAAGCTTTTTGTCAAGCTTTTTCTTGTCAGAAAACATGCTTTCAAGGAGCAGGTCGCTGTCGATATCAAGGAACCTGCGTTTCAGCACTCCCTTTGGAAATCTGAACTTCCTCAGCAGAGAGAGCCCGCGATCAAGCGACTCGCGGTCGAGGTAGCCAAGGTTGTGCGACAAAAAGAGGGCGCAGACCATGCCGATAGTAACCGCCTCGCCGTGACGCAGATGCCGATACTCCGCAAGCTTTTCCAGTCCGTGCGCAAAAGTGTGACCGAAATTGAGAGTTGCGCGAAGTCCATCGGTCTCCCTGAAATCCTTTTTTACGACATCATCTTTAATAAATGCGCTTTTTTTGACGGCTTTTGTGATGTATGGCTCCTTCAGCCCCGTAACATCTGCAAAGTGGAGATCAAGAAAGGTGAAGAATGGTTCATCGGCAATAAATCCATACTTGACGACCTCTGCCATTCCGGCATAGATCTCCCGCTTGGGCAGGGTAGCAAGGGATGAAGGATCTATCAGCACCAGTTCCGGAGAGTGAAAAAAGCCGATCAAATTCTTGCCGAGGGGGTGGTTGATGGCCACCTTCCCACCAATGGAGCTGTCAGTCATGGCGAGCAGCGTGGTAGGAAGCTGGATCACCGGAATGCCCCGGAAATAGCTGGCAGCGATAAAACCACCGAGATCACCCACAACGCCGCCTCCCACCGCAAGCAGGTTCCAGCTCCGGTCAACATCGGCCTCAATCATCCTGCCGTAGAGGCGGTAAGCGACGCTGAAGCTTTTAGACGCTTCCCGTGCCGGGATAACCAGTTCCGTCCACTGAAAACCCTCGTCAGAAAGCTTCTTCAGAAGCTCGTCTCCGAAGAGTCTGCGGGTGTGTTCATCGAACAGTACCACGGTTTTTTTAGAAAGTCCATGGGTTTTGAACAATTCACCCAGTCCGGCAATAACCGGTGTTCCCACAATTATTGTGCTCACGTTTATTTTTCAATGATTATTGATCTTCGGTAGTGGCGGATGCTGTGCGCACATACCGTTCTATTTTGCGGGTAAGCTCCTCGACCGTAGAGCCAATGCGCTTAATGTCGGTCTCAACAGTTATGTCAGCACTTTCGTAGCGGGGTTCGCGTTTGGCATGGATGGTCGAGATTTTTTCCTCAATCTCCTCATACGAAAGCTTCCGTCCCTTTTCACCCTTTAACAACGGTCGGTCGGTCTTGTTACAGAGTCTTCGTGCAAGGATTTTTATGGGCGATTTCAAATAGACAAGGGTGCCTGATTTCTGGATGAGTGCATACGATTGGTCATTTTCCAATACTCCTCCGCCAAGAGAGATGACCAGATTGCTTTTTGAAACCAGTCCGTTAAGCGTTTGAACTTCAAGATTTCTGAAGCGCTTTTCTCCATCTTCCGCAAAAATCCGGGTAATTGTTTTTCCGGCATCCTTTTCAATAGTCTGATCAAGGTCAACAAACTCATAGCCAAGCGAATTCGCCAAGAGCGGCCCTATAGTCGACTTGCCAGATCCACTGAACCCGGTTAGAAAAATCAGCGAGTGTTGCTTGTCCACGGTTATCTGTTCCTGTTCGTTACGCTTCTGTCTCAGTTTGGTGTCAATATCATTTTGACAATATATCCTTTTTCGTCATACGCCGGACAGTAGTAGCATATTTTTGGCTTAAGCTGAATATTAGACTTCAAGGATTTATTCGTGTCGGAGACAATGTTGTCATCTTTTCCATCAATTACAGCAATGGTTGAGATTTGCTGGAACGGGTGAGCGATCGCTTTATGACGCCGTTTTTGCGAATTTTTCAGACATTCCATTTGTTCGTTGCGTTATCACCCGAGTAACTTTATATTACGCATTATTTTATCCATCAACACTACAGTGAGCTTCATGAGTGACCAAAACCCCATTCTTAACAGTCCTTACGAAGAGCCCCTGCTTCACTATGCCACTGATGAAGATGGTTCGCTGAACTACAGCGATATCCGTTCTGGTCGCAGAATATTCACTCCTGATATCCAGCCGATTCCAACCCGACAGGGTGATCAGGGTTCAATTTTTGAGATTAACGATTACGCTGTCGCGTTTGGCGATTATCCGGTTAATCTTCTCCGCACCGAAGTTGGAAAATGGCGTGAAGCCCTCTATCCCGGAACGACAAGAGTCACAAAGGAACTGCTCTCGTTCTGGTTCATGAATCCTGAACGTCATGCAGTCCGAAAACTCTTTTTTGCCCAGAGAGAAGCGGTTGAAACCGCAATTTGGTTGAATGAAATTGGCGAAAAAACCAATACCGGCCACTTCATTGTTTCCAAATTAACTGATGCACAACGTGCAGTCAGCACCAATAAAGAGCAACAGTTACCAAGGGTTGCCTTTAAAATGGCGACCGGCAGCGGTAAAACGGTGGTGATGGGTATGCTGATGCTCTATCACTTCTTTAACCGTCAGGAATACCGTCAGGATACCCGCTTTGCCGATTATTTCCTGATCGTAACTCCCGGTATTACCATTCGGGATCGTCTTGGTGTTTTGTTTGTCGATAAACGCTCAACCAACAAGCATGATCGTGTCGATTATTATGCCGCACGTGACCTTGTACCGCAAGCGCTTGAGCATCGGCTTGAGGGGCTGAACGCCCGGCTTATTATTACGAACTATCACGCATTAGAGCCAAAAACCCTTCAGGGAAACAAGAAAAGTCCCTTGGACGGCAAGCTCGATGCTTCAGGCAAGAAACAGGAGGCAAAAGAGGATTTCAATGTGCTCCTCAAAAGGCTGCTTGGCCGCTTCAAGGCAGGCAGTCGGCTGCTGGTTATGAATGACGAAGCTCATCACTGCTATCTGCCAAAATCGAAAGGCAAAACAGAGGACAACGAAGAATCTGATGAAAATGCCAAAGCTGCCGTCTGGTTCACCGGGATTACTGAAATTGCAAAACGCTACAAACTTCAGCAAGTGTACGATCTTTCGGCAACGCCTTACTATCTGAAAGGTTCTGGATACCTTCCATACAAACTTTTCCCTTGGGTAGTGAGTGACTTTGGCCTTATCGAAGCCATAGAATCTGGATTGGTAAAGATTCCCTTTATTCCTGAAACCGACAACACCCAGGAACTTGACATGCCAGTTTTGCGCAATCTCTATGAGCACGTAAGGGATGGTTTGCCAAAAAAAGGGCGTAAACGTTCCAGGTCTGATGCAAAAAAAGAGGGATCAGATATGCTGGAAGCACCACCGGATTTGCCTCGGTTGGTTAAAGGCGCGCTTGACCAGTTTTATAACCACTACAGGGAGTATGACGAAGGCCGTCGAACCAACGATGAAGAGCGAAGCGGGCTTTTCAGCACACCGCCAGTTTTCATTGTTGTCTGCAACAACACATCCGTTTCAAAGGAGGTGTACAAGTTTGTAGCCGGGTATGAAGAGCGCGACAGCGAAGGCCAGGTGACGAGAGTAGTTGATGGCCATTACCCCATGTTTTCAAACTACGATCCTGATACCAGAAGGCCAAAACACCGTTCACCCACGCTGCTTATCGACAGTGACGCACTTGAGAACTCAGACCAGGTCAACGATGAGTTCAAAAAAATCTTCTCTTCCGAAATTGCCGAATTCAAGAAAGACTATGCTCGCCTGAAAGGGCAGGGTTCTGCAGAGAACATAACCGATGCGGAAATTCTGCGTGAAGTGGTCAACACGGTTGGCAAGCCCGGAAGAAAGCTCGGTTCCCATATTCGCTGTGTTATTTCGGTCTCCATGCTTACCGAAGGATGGGATGCCAACACGGTAACGCATATCATGGGTCTCAGAGCTTTTGGGTCGCAACTCCTCTGCGAACAGGTCGCAGGTCGTGCCCTGCGCCGGATGAACTACTACCTGCAAACATGGCGTAAGGATACAGGGGAACTGGTTCCGGAAAAAGATCGCCATCGCTTCAAGCCTGAAAACCTCATCGAGAAATTTCCCCCGGAATATGCCCATATCATTGGCGTACCATTTACCATGTTCAAATCCGGAAAAACGCCTGATCCGGAGCCGCCAGACTACACTCATATCAAGGCGATTCCTGAGCGCCAGAACGATTTCGAAATCACCTTTCCCAACCTGATCGGATACCGCACTGAGCAGCTTGATGGCAACATCCTGCATGACTTTTCCGGAATCGAGAACTATGAACTCGATTTTTCAAAATTCCCTACAGAGACAACGCTTGCCAGCACATTTTCGCCCCATCAGGAAAAAATGCAGGTCACCTCGGTTCTTGAAAAACGGGATCATGAACTGCTCTTTCTCATTACCAATGAACTCATTCGTACCCACTTTTCAGATGAAGACCAGAACCCCCGCTTCCAGTTGTTCGGCAAGCTGAAAGCTATTGTCGAAGAGTGGTACAGAACCAAAGTGCTCCTGCTGAACCAGCAGGACGAGCGTTACAAACGCCTGCTCTACTTTGAAGACGGAAAAAAGATGGCCGACCACATTGTTCGGGCCATCAACCCGCACATCAACACGGAAGAGTACATCCGTCCTGTTTTCAACTACTACAACCGATTCGGAAGTACAAAATATGTCAGTGGCAACACCTCCAAAGAGGTATACCCCGCAACAAAAAGCCATGTCAACTATGTCGCCATGGACAGCGGCTGGGAAGGTATAGCTGCCAAAACCCTCGAAGAGCTGCCGCAGGTTATCAGCTATGTCAAGAACCAGTTCCTCGGTTTTACCGTACCCTACGTCAAGGAGGGTCAGGACAAGCAGTACTATCCTGACTTTATCGCCCTGATAGCAACTCCGGCTGGAGAACCGCTCAACCTCATGATTGAAATCAGCGGCATGAGCAAAGACAAGGCAGAAAAGAAATGGTTTGTCGAAAACCGTTGGCTTCCTGCCGTCAACGCCGTGCATGAAAAGTACGACTTTGGTCGCTGGCACTTCATCGAGGTAGCCAACGACATCCGCGACATAAAGACACAGTTGCTTGATAAAATTCAGAAAATAAACTTATAGGTTGATTTTTATGAAGCTGGTTCGTATTATTACCGACAGGGCTACTGGGGAAGGTTTGTACGCAATCCGGTTTACCGCAGGCCAGCCTGACGAGTTTGAGCGGCTTTTTGACCTTTGGATTCGGGATACGGGTTATCTTTACCGCTTTTTTCAGGATCACAGGAGCGAAGTACAAAGCGGCATATACAAAGGGATATCTGTTGAACAAGCGGTCAAAGCTACTCGTCATGAGGCGAAACTTCTGCAGCAAACCATAGTGTCGCTTGCGGAGAACGGTATTTCAGGCCGCCAGCAAGTGTTGCAGAATATCTTTCAGCCGCTCAACAACAATGAGTATACCCTGAAGCCTTTGCAGAAAAGCAAGGCACGGGGCAACAGGGAAAAACGATGGTTGCGAATCTATGCAATACGCTTTGCGGCAAATTGCTTTGTTATCACCGGTGGCGCTATAAAAGTGACACTCAGTATGGAGACCCCTTATTTGCAGGAAGAGCTGCAGAAACTTGAAAAAGTCAGGCAATTCCTTGTTGACCATGATGTACGAGACCAAACTGATTTTGAATATCTGGAGATATGAACCGATGACCATAAGCAACATGAAAGAAAAAATTGATAACCTCCTCTCAAAAGAGCCTTCGCGCTGGATGGAAAAAGCGTTACGCGATGAGGCAAATGAGGCCTGGCTGGAGAGGTCTTCCAATATCGCGCTGCGTATTCTTGGAGCTTTACAGCTCAATGGAATGTCGCAGAAAGAGCTTGCAGAAAAAACAGGAGTCAGTCCTCAGCAGGTAAGCAAACTGCTCAAGGGAAATGAAAATCTTACCCTCGAAACCATAGCCAAACTTGAGGCTGCGCTTGGTATCGTGCTCATTGCAATACCGGAAAGCGTTAGCGGAAGAGAGGCAGAATTGACCACTGCACACGTTCAAAAAAAATCCACATCACGGAGAAGTGGATCAAAAACATTGCTATCCTTTCCACAAGGCCGTGAAGCCGGAATCGTTCACGAAACCGCGACAGGTTATGGCAAAGAGGGTAAGAAAAAAAGGAAACAGCAAAGCCGCATAAAGCAGCTTTGAACATAGTGCACGTCACCAGAGAACCAATGCCCGAAAACATCTCATCCATAAAGCATAAAAGCGAAAGCCGCGCCCATATCCCGTCAAAAGAGGAAGCCGGCTACGAAGATGCCAGCCCGAAAGTGCTTGGCGGCAAGCCCACGCTTGAATTGCCGAAAAACCCGGTGGTGCATCGCGGTCAGGACCCGGAACTCTTCTGGATGAACAAGTATGGCCCGGATGACAGTGATGATCTCCTGAAGGTTGATATCCGCTCGCTCTATCGCCATGAGCACATCGCCCCTGAAAAGCTCATTGCCGGTCTGCACCGCGTGGTGGAGGAGAAAAACCCGCTCGACCAGATAGATCTCTTTTCGCCGAACGAGCTTTTCGGCAACGCGCTTGAAAAAGATG
>Ga0209697_10002976_pt1 | contig 23545 bp, 11 predicted proteins | sample AliMusrvi5mmetaG_FD_184115 | JGI IMG/M metagenome (GOLD analysis project Ga0209697, IMG submission 184115) | Freshwater lake bacterial and archeal communities from Alinen Mustajarvi, Finland, to study Microbial Dark Matter (Phase II) - Alinen... | ecosystem: Environmental > Aquatic > Freshwater...
AAGTAACTTAAACCCATAAATTTAAATAGTTCCTGAAACTTTGGTTACTCAGCCCCGAAAGGGCGATATATGAATAACCCGGGGTAAACGATCCGGACACAAGCTTCCAGATAGAGATAAACCTTTCCCGGATCGTAATACCCCGGGAATAAAGTGGAGGTTGGAACCGTCAGCGCATTGACCTTGATCAATGCGATTTATTTTCCCTCTGACGGAATATAAAGAAACTTTTTAAATGAGATTGCAAAAAATATAACAAGCTATATATGAACAAAATGAAAATAAAAAGTCTTTTTATCGGGGTGTTGTCCCTAATGGCAGCGCAAGTATTCATTCAGTCCAAAGCAGGGGATCAACTGCCTCAGTTAGGAAAAGACAAAATTGAAAAGGTGATTGCGGCAATGACACCTGATGAGAAAATCGGGATGTCGGTAGGTGACGGGAAGTTCCTTCCTTCCGCGATTTCAAAGACGACAGAACAGGGAACTGGGATTATCATCGCAAATCAGAACTCAAAAATGGTTATCCCGCGACTCTCCGTGATGTCATCCGCCCTGACCGACGGCCCGTCAGGGGTCAACAGGGATCCCCATCCTGAGGGAGCAACCGAATATTCTTATACAACCGCATTTCCAACTTCCACCTGTCTCGCCTCAACATGGAACACCGAGTTGGTGGAGAATGTTGGAAAAGCCTATGGAAATGAGGCGCTTGAATATGACTACGACGTAGTCCTGATGCCTGCCCTGAACCTTCACCGCAATCCCAAATGCGGACGTAACTTTGAGTATTATTCCGAAGATCCGATGCTTTCCGGGAAATTGGCCGGAGCCATGGTGAGAGGGGTGCAATCCACTGGTGTGGGAGCCACGTTGAAACATTTCCTGGCCAACAACCAGGAGACCAACAGGAGGTCTTATAACGCAGTGGTCAGTCAGCGGGCGTTGCGCGAAATCTACCTCCGGGGATTTGAAATTGCGGTTAGGGAGGGCCACCCGAAAGCAATAATGACCTCCTACAATAAGATGAACGGTTATTATACCGCTGAAACCCCTGAATTACTGAATGATATCGTGCGCAAAGAGTGGGGATTCAACGGTGTTTTCATGACCGATTTTGACGGTTACGGAAGTGCCGTTGCAAAAGTGCGTGCCGGGAACAATATGCTGATGGGCGGTAGTCAGGATGAGGTAAAAGAACTTACCGCGGCGCTCAGGGATAAGACTCTGGACGAAAGCACCCTCGATAAAAACCTGGTTTACAACATGGAACTTAAACTTAACTCCCCGCGCGCAAAAGGACATATACCCACACAAAACCCTGACTTGGAAGCTCATGCCAGGATTGCCCGTGAAGCGGCGTCCGAAGGAATGGTGCTGCTTAAAAACAATAACAAGACGCTTCCGCTTAAGGGGGTGAAGAAAGTAGCCGTTTTTGGCAAGATTTCCTACTACCTGATCGAAGCCGGAACCGGAAGCGGCGGTATCAGAAGCAATAAATATGCGATATCTGTAAATGAAGGGCTTAAAGCAGCCGGATTCAAGGTTTTAAAGGAGCTGGAAGATTCATATACCGCTTTTAATGCCAATATTATGGAACAGAACCTGGTACCTGATTACTTCAATAATCCGGTGATGCTGGCTAATAATGGGATAAAGGATGGTAAGGCTCCCGGTCATTTTAAAAAAAGGCTGATCCCTTTTCATGACGAAATGACTATGACCCAGGAGCAGATTAAAAAGCAGGTTTCGAACTCCGATATCGCTATCATAACCCTCGGCAGAAGTGGTGGCGAGGGTTATGATAATGGCTATTTACCAACTTCAGACGCAGAATTGAACCTTGTCCGCAACGTATGCGAAACCTATCATGCCGCAGGGAAAAAGGTGGTGGTGGTACTTAATATCGGCGGGGTGTGCGAAACCGCCAGCTGGAAAAATTATCCTGACGCCATCCTGGTAGCGTGGCAGCCCGGACAAGAGGGAGGTTATGCCATTGCCGACATTTTGAAGGGTGCAGTCAATCCGTCAGGAAAACTTCCTGACTCCTTCTTCATGAAATTTGAGGATGTCCCTTCCGCTAAAACATTCCCCGGTGAACCGGCTGAAAACCCGGTAAATTCATTCTACAAAGAGGGGATTTATGTCGGGTACCGCTATTATGAAACATTCAATGTGCCCGTGTCCTTCGAGTTTGGATTTGGGTTATCGTATACCACCTTCGGGTATACTAACCTGAAACTGAGTTCAGATACCTTCTCCAACAAAATCAATGTCACCGTTCAGGTAAAAAACACAGGATCTTTTGCCGGCAAAGAGGTAGCCGAATTATACCTGTCGGCCCCAAATATGGTAATGGAGAAACCGGCTCAGGAGCTTAAGGGTTTTGCCAAAACGCAATTGCTCAAACCGGGTGAAAGCCAGACCCTCTCCTTTGAACTCGACAAACGCTCTCTCGCCTCTTTCCGCAGCGGAATCAGCGCATGGGTAGCCGATAAAGGCGATTATCAGGTACGTATTGGTGCATCATCAAAAGATATCCGGCTTAATGACTCATTCAATCTACCTGAAAACCAAGTTGTTGAAGTTGTGCATGATGTTATGTACCCAAATTTTGCGATCAAGGAGCTAAGCCAGCATAAAAAATAACCCTATGGCCAAATTGAATGTCCGGTTAAGAGTTCTGTTGCTTTTGGTAGTGCTGCAGGTATTGTCGGGCAGTTGTGTCCGGCACACGCATTTAGAACACTCCGCAGATAAAGTTCATGATCTGATCGCAGCATTGACAATTGATGAAAAAATTGCCCTCACCGTGGGAGTCGGGGATGGAAAAACTCCCCCTCCCGGTGTACCGGTCTATGATCCCAAATCGGGTATTAGCATTGAGGACAACACTTCCGCCATTAAATCACCCCTGTTCGTGCCGGCAGTGGATGGGCAGGTTTGGGGCATCCCGCGATTGGGTATTAAATCAACGGTAATGGGGGGAATCACTATTGCGTCCACCAATCTGAAAGATTCAACCCAGGAGGTTCGATATACTGCCTTCCCGAGCGAAACGGCAATGGCTGCAACCTGGAATACCCCTTTAATCGAAAAGGTGGGGAAGGCTATCGGGAAGGAAGTTCTGGAATCCAATGTCGATATTATGCTCGAGCCTGGTCTGAATATTCAGCGTAATCCGATGTGCGGACGTAATTTCGAATATTTCTCGGAGGACCCCCTGCTGTCGGGAAAAATGGCTGCAGCCTATGTGCGCGGAGTTCAGTCACAGGGTGTGGGTGCTGCCATAAAACATTTTGCGGCAAATAACCAGGAAACCGACCGGAGAAGTTACGATGCGATCATCAGTCAGAGAGCTTTGCGGGAGATCTACCTGCGCGCATTTGAAATCGCGGTTAGGGAGAGCCACCCCTGGTCAATCATGACATCCTACAATAAATTCAACGGATACTATACCTCTGAAAATCCCGAATTGCTCAAAACCGTCGTTCGGGATGAGTGGGGCTTCGACGGAGCATTCATGACCGATTGGGACGGACTGGGAAATGCAGTCGCCAAACTCAGGGCCGGAAGTAACCTGATGATGAGCGGAAGTGACACCGAAAGAGCCGAACTCAGGGCCGCGTTAAAAAACAAAACCATCGATGAAAGCGACCTCGACAGGAGTCTCGGGTATGTCCTGAAATTTAAAATGAAAACTCCCCGTGGCAGAGGTTACAAACCTTCACTTAAATTTGACAGGAATGCCCATGACTCGCTCTCAAGAACCTTAGCAGCAGAGGCAATTGTCTTGCTAAAGAATAACGGAGGGACACTTCCATTCAATCCGGGTATCAAAACGGTGGCACTCTTCAGCAAAGGCTCCTACTTCTTCGTGGCAAGCGGATCGGGAAGCGGCGAATCAAAGCCAATACATTCGGTCACGGTCAATGAAGGGATAAAAAACGCAGGTTACCAGGTGGTTAAGTTTCTCGATGAAACCTATTCCCGGTTTGTGGATACCATCCTGGTCAATAACCGCAAAGTGACCGACTATTTCTATCGGCGAATTATTCCCTTTCATTCAGAATTGAACCTGTCAAAAGCCACCATTTCAAGGCAGGTGGGCGAATCCGATATCGCGGTGATTACCATTGGACGGTCTGGAGGAGAAGGTCATGACAACGGTTTTATTCCCCTCGATCAAACAGAACTGAGTTTAATCCGGGATGTTTGTGAGAGTTACCATGCTGCCGGAAAGCGGGTTGTTGTAATCCTGAATGTCGGGGGATTCTTTGAAACAAGCGGATGGAGCGACCTGCCTGATGCTATACTTCATGTCTGGCAAACCGGACAACAAGGGGGCAATGCCGTTGCTGATGTGCTCAAAGGGGTAGTAAATCCTTCGGGTAAATTACCTGTTTCATTTCCTGTGAAGTATTCGGACATTCCTTCATCCGGTGAATATAAAGGGGAAGAGGGACTAAAAACAGCTGAAGTACTCCCGGTACAATATAATGAAGGAATTTATGTGGGTTACCGTTACTTTGACTCCTTCAAAATACCCACGGCTTACGAGTTTGGTTACGGCCTCTCCTACACTTCGTTTGAGTTTAAGAATCTGAACTTAAGCAGAACGGTTTTCAATAATCAGATCCTGGTAACCGTAACCGTGAAAAACAGCGGTACAGTACCGGGTAAAGAGGTCGCTCAGCTCTATTTGTCCGCTCCGGTCTCGGGTATGGAGAAACCATTTCAGGAGCTTAGGGGATTTGCCAAAACGAAACTGCTTAAACCGGGAGAAACCCAGCAACTCTCTTTTGTGCTCGATGCCCGCTCCATCGCCTCCTTCTGGACCGGCAAATCGGCGTGGGTGGCAGATCCGGGGGTTTATGAGGTGAGGATCGGTGCCTCGTCCAAAGATATCCGGCTCAAATCGACATTTAGGTTGCCAAACGAACTTGTGGTTGAGAAGGTTCACAATGTGCTCTACCCATTTTCTTTGTTAAATTCACGGTTAGATGAAATAAGCGTTAACCGGAAAAAATAAATATCATGAAAATATTCACCGGCTTCCTACTGATACTTTTATTCGGGCTTTTCACTCCCGGGAAAACCGTTGCCCAGAGTATGCAAAAGCACAAAGAGGGCGGGCTTCCTGATCCTCAGCTGAGTCAGAAAGATAATGATTACCTGGATCGCCAGGCAAGCGTGTTTCTCGATTCCGTGAAGACTATTCTGGCTGTTTATCCCCCGGTAATCCATGAAGGGCGCGAACGGGGATTCGCCAAACTCTTGATGGATGCCGTCTTTCATGAAAAATTTGCCGCCTTCCGGAAACCTGGCATAGATTTCTTTCACACACAGGCAGACCACCTGATTAAGGAACTGGTGAAAACCAACGCAGATCAGGATGCCATCATCTGGAAGCTGTACAATATGGGTTTTATCGTTCGCACCAAATCGGTCACTCTTGCCTTCGACCTTGTTGGCGGCGCTTCATCCGATTCACCGGATTTTGCCTTGCCGGCCGAAGCGATGGAACAGATTGTTAAACAATGTGATGTCTTGTTTATCAGTCATAAACATCATGATCACGCAGATAAAGCGATGGCGGAAAAATTTCTGGAACAGGGAAAACCGGTAATCGCACCAGAAGAGGTATGGAAAGATGACCCGATTTTCTCGAAAATCACTCACCTTGAGCGAAGAGCAGAAAAAACCCAGAAACTAAAACTTGCCAATAACCGTACGCTGGATCTCATCATTTATCCCGGACACCAGCTCACCTCTGCTATTAATAATGTGTCGATGGTTACGACCCCCGAGGGGATAACCGTTGCCCATACCGGTGATCAGATCAATGAGGGAGATATGATGGGCGATTTTGACTGGATTGATCGGGTTGCCAAAAATCATAAAGTGGATATCCTGATGCCAAACGCCTGGACTACAGATATTTTCCGGATTGTAAGAGGATTTAATCCGGCATTGGTGGTACCGGGTCATGAACTTGAACTGGGACATACTGTCTGGGACAGGCTTCCATACTGGGGCGATGACAAATACCTTGAGCTAAATTATGCCTGTTTAAAAAAATCAAAATACCCGGTGGTTGTTATGGTTTGGGGAGAGTGTTACCACTATAATCCGTGAAAGGAGAACATAAACTTCATAATTCAATTCCGAAATTTCTAAAGGTCTAAATAATTAATATGAAATTTTTGCAAAAAGAGCTAAAAGTCCCGGCCATAATCATTGCTTTAGTTGTTGTGGTGTCCATTCTTTTTCATTACCCCATCCATATTGAAAATGCACTGACCTTGCAACCGGTATCCGAATTTGGGATTAGGATCTCATTCTGCAGGATATTGTTTGAGCCGGTTCTGGGTCTATTGTTGTTTTTTAACCGGTCGTTTTATGCTTTAACCGAATTGAGGTTCCTCCTGTTTTGGGTTTTGGTGGTTTATGCCGTGTACAGCCTCACTAAATCATTTTTAGTTAAAGAGAGGAAATTAAGAAGGAAATACATTGTTGATCAAATAGTTAATATTCCAATTATTATTGGTTTGTGGTTTGCCGTTTTTGTAGTGATCATCTTCATCCCTTTGCCAAATAATACCATTGCAAATCATTCTTCCGATAAAATCCTGGTGACCACCCATTCTCATACCGATTTTAGTCATGACGGTCTGATCTCTGAGGAGAATTTGTGGAAATGGCACCAGCGCAACGGATATGACGCCTTTTTTATCACGGATCATAATAATCACAGTCGTACCCTCGATTTTGTTCAGGCTCAGCGGGATCACAAATTTGCGGGCGAACCCCTAGTGATGTGTGGCGAGGAGTTTTCGGGAAGCAACCATTTGAGTCTGCTGGGACTCAGGGAAAGGTTCAGCACAAAAGGATGCTCCGATTCAACCATCATCCAGCTGGCGCATGCCAGCAACGGGGCAGTAATCGTAAATCACTGGTTCGACGGAGAGCATAAATCCCTGGAATACTACAAGAATCTGGGAGTTGATGGGTACGAAATTGAGAACAGCGCAACAGATCTCTCATATGACCGGAAAGTATACCACCGGATTAGGGATTTTTGTGAACACAACAACCTGGTAATGAATGGCGGACTTGACTTTCACGGATACGGTAATGCCTGTTCGTTATGGAATGCCTTTGAATTACCGGGATGGCGTAATTTAGACCCGGCTTCAAAAGAGGAGGCTATTTTAAAGATTATCAAAACCCGCGATCAAAGCAAACTACAGGTTTTACTCTATAAAGACCGCCCATATTATACAAGGAAATACCTTTATTTGAGTCCGCTTTTCACCTTTTTCAATTATTTCAGGACACTGAATTTTTACCAGGTATTTTCATGGATTTTCTGGATACTGGTAGTTGCCGGGATTAGAATCCGATTCTCAGAATCAAATAAAACAGCTAAACACATCCCGGAAAACCGGTTGGTCCCTTTTTTAGGTGTTTTAGGTGCGCTGTTTATGCTTTGCCTTGGGCTGTTTTATTTCACCAGGATAAAAGATCTTACCGATTATACCAAAATGTACCATGAATACAGCAATCTGCTGTTTACTGCAGGGGCTGTTTTTTTAGTGTATTCAGGTCTGGTCACTTTTTTCAGGAATCGTTCTGCATCAAAAAGATAATATCAATTTTAAACCAAATTATGGAAACAACAATGAAATTAACTGTAAAAGAGCGGCTTAGCTCACTCGATACACTGCGTGGATTTGACATGCTCTGGATTATCGGCGGAGGGGAATTGCTCAGGGCTCTTTCTAAATCAACGGGCTGGGATTGGGTTACTGCGCTTGCAAATCAAACGCATCATGTACAATGGGAGGGATTTCATTTTGAAGATCTGATATTCCCGTTATTTATGTTCATCTCCGGAGCAGCAATCCCGTTTGCGCTAACGAGCAAACTGGAAAAAGGAACTCCAAAAAAAGAGCTCTATAAAAAGGTGTTTCAACGGATGATTTTGCTCGTGATTTTCGGGATGGTCTATAACGGTGCCCTGGAGAAAGGTTTCTCGAACATGCGGTATCTGAGCGTTCTGTCCCAGATAGGAATCGGGTACTTTTTTGCCTCCCTGATTGTCATTAATACCAACACATTAAGAGCAAGAATCTTTTGGTTAACCGGAATACTGGCCGGAATTGCAATCCTCCAGAACCTGGTACCGGTTCCCGGTTTTGGAGCCGGAGTATTTACGCCCGAAGGGAGCATAAATGCCTGGCTGGATCAGCACCTGCTTCCGGGAAGATTAATCGACAAATTTTTTGATCCTGAGGGTGTTCTGTGCATCGTATCAGCCATTTCAGTCACCTTGACTGGAGCAATTGCCGGATCTCTCCTCCGCAACGGAAGCCTTACCTCTTTAAGAAAAACAGCTATCTTATTGATCTCCGGAGTCTCCCTTGTTGTGATTGCCCTTTTGCTCTCCCCATTTTACCCCATCATAAAGAGATTGTGGACAGTTCCTTTTGACCTGCTGACCGCCGGAGTAAGCTTTCTTCTGCTCGCAATATTCTATTTTATCATTGATGTGAAATTGTGGAATAAGTGGATCTTCTTTTTCAGGGTCATCGGGCTGAATTCAATAACAATCTACCTTGGTGGCCACCTTATTGATTTTGAACTCCCTTCCAAATTTCTATTAGGATGGATAGCGATCCCCAGTGGCAATTTTGGAGAGGTAATCATTGTGACTGGAATGATTGCCGCTGAGTGGCTATTCCTGTACTATTTGTACAAAAACAAAATATTTCTGAGGGTGTAAGTTGATGAACCATAATTGAAAATAAATAGTTGCAGAAACTGATTCAAAATCTAACCGCAGAGAACCGCAAAGTGTTAAATTATAAAATAAAAACTCTGCGTGCCTCTGCGCCTACTCTGCGAAACTCTGCGTTAAAAAGGTTTGCGACAGCTATTAAAGCTTTAACCTTTTCAACATATATAATCGGTAAAATTCTTAAACATGAAAAATATGAGATTTTTAAAAAAAGCAATATCAGGAGCTAAAGCTTTCCTCATCTTATTCCTTGTTTTAATTCAATCCATCACACTTTCTGCTCAACAGTCTCAGGAGAAGCCAGATTACCTCGATTACACCAAACCGTATAAATTACGGGTAACTGATTTACTGTCACGAATGACCCTGGATGAGAAATTATCACAGATGAGCTCGCGCATCTCCTCTCCGGTTAAACGTCTGGGAATTCAGGGTTTTCTCTGGAGCAGTGCAGGCGACGGACATTGTGTAGGGGTTCCTGCAGGTGAAGCAGCTACCGTATTTCCCGTACCGATTGCCCAGGCTGCCTCCTTTGACAGGGATATGGTGCATAAAATGGCTGATGTAATGTCTGACGAGGTAAGGGGCAGGGTGAATGGCAACGTACCCAAAGCAACCCTGACATTTTGGGCGCCGGTTGTCGAAATGGCACGCGACCCGCGTTGGGGAAGGACGGAAGAGTGCTACGGAGAGGACCCGTTCCTCACCACCCAATTGAGTCTCGCCTTTGTAAAGGGACTCCACGGGGATAATCCAAGATATCTGAAATCAACGGCTAGTCCCAAACATTTTGCACTCAATAACGAGGAGTGGTGCCGTCACAACGGATCCTCCGATGTCGATGAAGAACTGCTGCATGAATATTACCTGCGTCCATATCAATCCCTGGTTCAGCAGGGGAAAGTTCTGCAGATTATGGCCGCCTATAACAGACTGAACGGTGTTCCCTGCATTGGAAATAAAAAATTGCTGACCGATATTCTTCGAGGGGAATGGGGTTATGAAGGGAATGTGGTATCAGACTGCAATGGGATCAGGGATTTATATGAAGGACATAAATATGTGGCCAATGTGCAGGAAGCCATTGCCCTGGCCATAAATTCCGGACTGGACATCGAATGCGGCGATTGCTTCCGGGATCACCTGGCGGAAGTGGTCAAAATGGGACTGGTCTCTGCAGCAACCATTGACACCGCTGTTTATAGGATCCTCCTCCCCCGTTTTAAACTGGGATTGTATGATCCTCCTGAGATGGTGCCCTATACGAAGATACCCCATTCGGTAGTGGACAGCCCGGGGAACAGGGCTGTAGCCAGAGAGGCTGCACAGAAAACCATCGTGTTGCTTAAAAATGAAGGCCATATGCTGCCATTGAATAAAAATAAGATCCGGTCCGTTGCAGTGATCGGTCCAGTTGCTGCAATCGCCGAATTGGGAGGTTACACGGGTGGATATTCCAAAGCAATCTCTCCCCTGCAGGGAATAATCAATAAACTGGACAGTTCCAAAGTCAATTATGTGAAGGGAACTGAAGTGAAAATTAAATTGCCGGTTATCCCCACCGAATATTTGATTCCGGCTGGTGGAGAGCCTGGTGAACACGGTTTAAAGGGAGAATACTTCAACAATACAGACTGCTCGGGTGAACCTGTCCTGACCCGCATTGACCCGGTAATCGATTTTAACTTTGGCAAAGATGCTCCTGCTCCCGGCATCCCGGCTACCTACTTCTCGGTAAGGTGGACCGGTCGTTTTATTGCCCCATGCTCGGGTCCCTATTATATTGGCAGCGAATTCGATGACGCTATCAGGCTGTATATCAATAACAAATTACTAATTGACCGGACGTTAAACCGGAATAAGTCGTCGGAGGTGGCAAAAATTGAGATTGAGGCGGGAAAAAAGTATGATCTCCGCCTCGAATACATCCAACAGTGGTACCATGCAGAAGTTAAACTTTGGGGAGCTCCCCCGAATCCGGAGAAATTCCGGGAGGCAACCGATGCTGCCCGAAAGGCCGATGTAGCAATTGTCGTTTTGGGAACCGATGAGAGCGTTGAAAAAGAGGGGGTCGATCGCGCAGACCTTAATCTCCCCGGCGACCAGGAGGACCTTGTTAAGGCTGTATTCAATTCAAATCCTAAAACCATCGTGATCCTTCAAAATGGCAGTGCCATGGCTGTGAACTGGTTAAATGCACAAGTGCCGGCAATTTTCGAAACCTGGTACAATGGCGAAGAGGGAGGGAATGCCATTGCGGATGTAATTTTTGGCGACTGCAATCCGGCCGGAAGGTTGCCTCTCACCTTTTACAAATCGGCTGTTAATTTGCCTTCAATCAGCGACTATGATATCCGGAAAAGGAGAACATATATGTATGGGAACAATGTCAAAGATAACTCCGGGATCAGTGAGGTGCTCTATCCGTTTGGCTATGGCCTGAGTTATACCAGGTTCAGTTATGGGAAACTGGAGGTGATCTCCAAAAATGTGGATTCTTCAGGGAACATAACGGCAAAAATCACGATAAAAAACAATGGAAAGCTTACCGGTGATGAGGTGGTTCAGTTATATGCCCGCCAGGAAAAATCGGGTGTTCTGCGCCCTGAAAAACAACTTGTTAGTTTTGAGCGGATCACCCTGAAACCAAAAGAACAAAAAACGGTGGAACTGGTATTTCCTGCCAAAGATCTGGCATTCTATGATGTAAACAAAAAGAGATTCGTCGTTGAACCCGGAATATTTAAGTTGATGGTTGGAAGTTCTTCTGTAGATATAAAGTCAACCGGGCAAGTTGAAATTAAATAATGACAAGTCCATGATTAAATGAATTTTGGATATAAGGTATTTACAGAGGCGTAGCCTCTGTAAGTCTTGCAATAACGGATTTTAATCCGTTGTTACAGGATGAAATGATCATGAGAAACTTAGGTTCGACCCATTTTTGACTTGATGACCCGTACCTAGAGCACTCTCGCTTAGTTTCTGATCACTAGTATAACGGATTAAAATCCGTTCTTAGATGATGAACCGAGCTGATAGCTCTCATACTGAAATTAGATATATTACTCATTAATAAGATTTTATGAATACTTTGTTTCAAAATAGTTACTAACAACTCTCAACTATGAAAAAGCAATTAATCAGCATTTTAATCGTGGCGATGGCCTGCGGAACGGCGTGGGCAATAAGGGGGCAGTTTGGACACGAACAGGGAGCTTCCTGGGCAGGCGGAATATTTGCCCTCGCTCTGATCCTGGTTTCCAAACGAAAAGACTGGTATTCAAAGGTCTTCTCTATTGCCTTGGCCTCTGCTGTGGGCTGGGGAGCCGGAGGAATGATGAGCTATGGACAGGTTGTCGGATATGGCCGGAGCACCAGTTTCCCCAATGCATTTTATGGTTTGGTAATGCTTATGGTCATTGGCGGTTTATACGGAATCCTCGGTGGCGGTTTTGTAGGTTTAACACTTGAAGGTTCGAAGCAGAAAAAGGTTAATTGGGGTGCCCTTCTTGCAGAGATGATTGCCGGCGGGGTTCTCGGGTATTACTTGTTTGTGGTACAGCTTGAGTGGCTAATGACACCGCCGAGGGAAGAAACGTGGTCAGTTTGCTTTGGTGCCGGTCTGGCATTGTTGTGGCATATGACACGGAATAAATATACATCACCGATGAGGGTTTCGCTCTTTTCGGCACTTGGGGCCGGTTTCGGATTTGCATTTGGAAATTTCCTCCAAACCCTCGGAGATGTTCTGGCGATCCAGTTTAACATGTGGAATGTGATGGAGTATAGCATCGGATTCTTTGGCGGTCTTGGGATGGCATACGGTGTTTTCAGTTCCGAATGGCCTGAAGAAACTTCCGCTTCTGACGGTTGGGAATCAAAAATAGCCATGCTTCTTGTATTTATGGGGATCCCCTTTATAAATCTTATTGATTCAATGGGTTATCATACCTTACTGGAACGGATTAAGGATCCCGTCAATCCGGAAACCACTGCTATGCTGAGTACCCTTCTGGGCACAATGATAATGGTTGCCGTAGCTGTTATAGGGTATTTTAAATATTCAAAAGGGACAGGCGGTTTTGGACGAAAAGATGTATTAATGCTATTTGCAGTGTACCTGGCCGCCTATATATCTGTTAGTTATCTTGTTTCAGGAGTTATTGCGGGCCGGTTTCCTTCAAACCATCAGCTTTACTGGGTAAATTTCATCGTGATTCTGTGGCTTGCCCGGAAACAGTACACCCCTTTCTCCGCTGATCCGCTAAAGAATTTGAATATAAACCGGTGGCTGCTCTTTCTCGTGGGAGCGATAATTGTCATCATGTTTCTCGCATTTATACTGGTCAATACTCACGGAACAATGGGCGGAGCCCATGACCGGTTCCCAAATTAGTAATAAAAGAATGAAAATGAGCATTAACCCATTCTTAACATTGAAGAGCCAGCTTCTGATATTGATTTTTTTTATTTCCGTTTTTCAGGTTTGTGCCCAGGGTAGTTTCGTCAGAGGGGTGGAGAAAACAGAGTTTTCACTCACCGGCACAGCTGCCGATTTCTATGTCTCTCTGCTGGGAAATGATAACTGGTCAGGAAAACTTGCAGAACCAAACTTCAACAAGACCGATGGTCCTTTTGCAACTATTGAAAGGGCAAAAAATGCGGTCGGTAAATTGAAACAGGAGGTTTATAAGCTTAAGAAAAAAGCTGTCGACAAACGGTTTATCGGGACTCCACATCAATACGGTGCTGGTCATGATATTGTAGTATTGATTCGCCAGGGTGTTTATTCCTTGGAAAACACGCTCAATTTTTCTTCTGAAGATGGGGGAGAACGATTGGAAACAGATCTTCCCACAGGAGCATTTGAATACCACGAGCTCAAGGATTGTTATGTTACCTATGCCGCCTATCCCGGTGAAACCCCTGTCATTTCTGGTGGTGAACAAATCACCGGTTGGAGAAAGATGAAAGACGGGATCTGGAGTGCCCCCTTTCCCGGTACCGAAATCAATGATTTATACGCCAATGGTAAACGGCTCATTCTTGCCCGGACCCCAAATACTGGCTATTTCTTCACCGATGGTCAACCTTCTGATTCAATATCTTTTAAATTTAAAAAGGGTGATCTGAAGCCCTGGAAGGATATGGAATCGAACCGGATAAGTATGACTGTCCGATGGGGTGCAATTCACTCAAGTGTTGCCAGAATTGATGAAAAAAGCAGAACAGCCTGGTTAAAAACCCCATCCCCCGAAATGATGATTGTCCCGCCTAAATATTTCGTGGAGAATGTCGAAGCGCTCCTGGATACCACCAATGAATGGTATTTCAATTCGAAGACACGAACAATAAGTTTTATTCCGGATGCAGAGATTGGTGATCCAAATAACTCGTCCATAGTATTTCCTAAGATTGATAATCTGATCTCCGTTTCGGGTACGCGCGAAAAACCAGTCAGGAATCTAAGATTCTACAATCTGAAATTTGAAAACACCAAATCAGGAGGTAGCGGAACGGTGTTCTTTCAATTTGCCAAAAACTGTGAATTCCTGAAAAACAGGATTGAGAATGTGAGCCAGGCTGCCATCCATCTGGGGAAAGGATGCTACCACAATCTGATTGGCAAAAATGTGATCAACGATGTAAAAGGGTCGGGAATTATCGTGGCCGGAATTCCAAAACCGGAAAGCTGGAACGATGTAGTCAGTGACAATACAATCTCTTATAACAAGATAACGAACATAAATATTTCAGCTACAGGTATTTCAACTTACAATGCGCTAAGGACAACGGTTTCGCACAATTACATCTCCAATGTAGGAAGCTACGGGATCACTCTCGGATCGTGGCCCAATATTGAAGAGACCAGTGACGGAAACCACCTTGCAGAATTCAATCACATCTCATTTACCAATATGAAACGCGATGACGAGGGAGGAATTGCCGTTTACGGATTAAGTCCCGGTTCAGTCGTCCGAAATAACCTGATCCATGATGTACACCCTGCCGCCACCAATGAAAATGTAGCGTTGTTCTTCCAGAATATGTCATCAGGATGGACGGTGACCGACAACACTTATTACAATCTTAAACAAGGACAGATGAAGTTGTGTGCCTGCTACCTTGTTGATAACGTGTATGAAAACAATCAGCTCATCCAAACCCCGGAAACCCCTGCGGAGGAGATTATTGACGGTAAGGTGGATATTTCCTGCCGTGATCTGGATATTAAAACATCGGGACAGCTTGTTACAGGGAAAGAAGTAATGATATCAGCACTGGTTGAAAACACCGGATCTACGGGGATGGAGGTCCTCTTTCTCTATGTTGACGGGAAGGTGGCAGCCTCGAAGAAGCCCCCCTTCATCTCTAAAAATGAGCGTATTATTGGATTTAAATATAAATTCTTTGATCCGGGTAAACATACCATTGCAATTGGAAGCACTCCTGATAAAGAGATTGTCGTGGCAGGAGAGCCGCTTTTCGTAATCTACCGCGACTTAAAAACTCCCGTAAAAGAACTTCCTGAGGGTGATTCCATCTTTGTGAAAATAGAAGCTCAGAATGTCAGAAGTGAAAAGAGTATCCAAAAAGTTGAACTGTTGGTTGATGGGAAAATTTATGCGGTCAGGGATATTCAATTTGCCGGGAACGAAACGAAGCAGATTGAATTTTCACTGCTTGCCGATGTAGGTTCCCATCAGGTTACAATCGCCAATCAGCCTCCCGTCACAGTTCATGTATATCCTGTTAACAAAATTGATATTCAGAAGGCTCCATTCCAGACCTATTGCACCGCTACCGCGAAACCCTGCACATTCAACTTTAATGTGACGAAGAATCATTACGAGATTACCGCCGCAGGGACCGATTTCCTTCATGCGGAAGATTCCTATGGAACAATATATCTGAAAGGCGCTATCGAAGGGAATTTTGTGGCCAGGGTTAAAGTTATCGGATTTAGTGAAGGGATCAGTGAGTGGTTCCGCGCCGGGATATTTGTGAGAAACGATCTCTCCAAAAACAGCAGCTCAAAGAGTAATACCCTGGGTTCGTTCCTGCTGTTCTCTACGACCAAACGGTATGGAGCTCAATGGGACGAATTTGGCGACGGCTGCATGCACAATACCAGGAGTAAGAATTACGGAGTTGACAAGCCCTTGCCGGTCTGGCTCAAGCTGGTTCGTCACGGAAACAGCTTCACGGGATATTACAGTTTTGATGATAAAAACTGGACCATTTCAAGAGAATCGGGCGATATTCCCGGGTTGGCAAAAAAGATGGATATCGGTCTTGCCGGAGGGGCAAATGATCAGAAAGTCTCAACTGTGGTTTTTGAGGATTTTAAACTGGAGGTTGAAAAGGAATAATTCTGCAAATCAATTAAATATTAAAAATAAAAATCTAATTAAATGAAAAACAGGTTTGTAAATCTCTGGATCATCTGGACGCTGGTTGGAGCCGGATTAGTTTATGGGGTCGCGGCAGCTGACGCCAAAAAAAGTATGATCCAAATCATTGCGAACGTTTTTAGCGTTTCGCCATTGATTGGGTTGATGCTTGCGTTAGGGTCTGTTAAAGCATCAAGTCAGTTTAACGAATGGCTACGGAGAGATCAGAATTCACTCTATTATGTGGCAGGTGGTATCACCATTCTATTTATGCTGCCCGGAATAATGATACTTAAATTCGACCCCTATTATTCTGTCATTTTTGCCACGATCGTGTGTGCCGGGCTGGGAGTCTTAAAGCAATCAAGAAACCAGGTATTTACCTTTGGCTGGACCGATTTATTGCTTTGGCTTGTTCTTTGGATTCCTTTTGACCTTCGGTGGTACATGGGGATGCTTCCTGCAGGAAGTGACTCATATGCCTGGTGGTCAGTCGCCATTTCTGTTATTGGAGTAATTGGGTGGCAGGGTTACAGGGGCGCCGATATTGGCTACAACCTGGTACCTAAATTCAAAGATGTCCGCATCGCTCTTCTGGCGCTGGTTATGATTATGGTCGTAGTAGCGCCGCCAGGATTGTTAACCGGGTTCCTTACCTTCTCAATTCCAAAATCGTTCAATGCTTCTAAGCTAATCTTTAGTTTTGTAGGGCTGTTTCTCACGGTTGCCTTGCCTGAGGAGCTTTTTTTTAGAGGTATTTTACTCCATGGACTCGAGAAAATGTTTTCCAGGAAATGGATTCCTCTGGTCATTTCCTCTTTGGCCTTTGGACTCATGCATTGGAACAATGCCAATACATTATCCACACAGATCACCTATATTTCTTTAGCTGCACTGGCAGGAGTAGGTTACGGCTGGGCATACCGCAAGAGCGGAAACAACTTATTGGCTGCAATTCTTGTGCATACTCTTGTCGATTGGACCTGGAGGATATTTTTAACAACATAACCTACCATTTCAAATTGAACCACTGGTGGAGACGCACGATCGCGCGTCTCTATCGGGAATTTATAATTGATTATATATTTGATGAACATGAAATTACATGTTTTGATGGCCTTGATGGTTCTGAATTTTACGGGTGGTGTGGTCTCTGCCAAAACCGAGGACCACACCCAAAAGGTCAATATCTTTGTCGGTACGGATGATCACGGCCATACCTTTCCGGGAGCCACGGTTCCACATGGAATGGTGCAGCTTAGCCCCGATACACGCACCACTACCTGGGATGGCTGCTCCGGCTACCATTACTCAGACAAAAGCATTATGGGGTTCAGTCATATCCACTACAGCGGTGTGGGAAGCGGAGGAGGCGCAGATATCCTGCTCATGCCAACAATTGGACCAATCCGTTTAACAGCCCCTGAATCTGCCTCAAACATCTCAGGTTACAGGGCCTCATTTTCCCACGCCAATGAAAATGCCTCTCCAGGCTATTACTGTGTCACTTTGGATAACAGGATCAGGGCAGAGCTGACCGCCACCATCCGGACCGGATTTCATAAATATATCTATCCCTCAACGGATCAGGGAAATATTATCCTTGATCTGACGCATGGAATTAACGATTCGAATGATTCCCTTTATATTAAAAGGCTGTCAAACACGAAGATCCAGGGGTTCAGACAATCCTCGGGCGGATTGGACGGAAACCGGAGAATCTATTTTGTAGCCGAGTTTTCACAGCCATTTATTAGTTATGGATTTTATATCAAGGATAAATTGGTCTCGTCTGCTACGGAGGTAGGCAGTAAGAATGTGAAGGCTCATTTTACTTTTAATACCCAAAAAACGAAAGAAATCCTGGTAAAAGTGGCCTTGTCCAGAGTCGATTTTGAGGGGGCTGAAAAGAATCTCAAGGAGGAACTTTCGGACTGGAATTTTAATGCAATCCGGGAAAAAGCAAGGCTGCAATGGGAGAAAGAGCTGGCACGGATATCCGTGGAAGGGGGAACAGAATCTCAGCAACGGACATTCTATACCGCATTATATCATTGCTTTATACAACCCGGAATCAATATGGATGTGGACCGCCGGTTCCGGAGTACCGATCATAAGATCCATACAGCAACTGATTTTGACAATTACACCACCTTTTCGCTTTGGGATACCTTCCGGGCTTTACACCCGCTCTATACCATTATCGAACCGCACCGGACAAACCAGTTTATCCGGAGTTTTATCGAAAAATACCACCATTTCGGCAGCTTGCCGATTATGGAATTCGGTGGAAACGAGGGGTTTGCCATGATCGGCTACCACTCTCTTCCGCTTATTGCTGATGCCTGGGTTAAGGGAATCCGGGATTATGACGCGAAAGCCGCCTACGAAGGGATGAAAAAACTCTCTGAAGGATTTCGCGACGGAAAAGAGACTTACAAGAAAATAGGATTCATCCCCTATAATGAAGAGAGTCAGTCGGTTTCAAGGACTCTTGAATATTGCTATGACGACTGGTGTGTCTCCCAACTGGCCAAAACATACAATGAGGCCGACTACCATCTCTATTCCCAGAAGGGGAAGTTTTATAAAAATCTTTACTCAGCGGAGACCGGTTTTATGCGCCCCAAAAGGAGTGATTATCAATGGCTCACCCCTTTCGACCCCATGGAGGCTTCAAACCATTATACCGAAGCAAATGCTTATCAGTACTCAACCTTTGTTCCGCATGACATGGATGGGCTCATTAAGTTGATGGGCGGCGATGCGAAATTTGACCACTGGCTCGATGTTTGCTTTAACACTCAAACCGATCCTGCCAAAATGTATCTCACCGATGTTACCGGAATGATCGGACAATATGCCCATGGCAATGAACCAAGCCACAACATGGCCTATTTGTACAGCTTCATCGGCAAACCGTGGAAGACACAGCAAAAGGCGAGGCAGATCATGGATTCCTTTTATAATGACCAGCCAAACGGCCTGTGCGGTAACGAGGACGCAGGTCAGATGTCTGCATGGTACGTCCTGAGTGCTATGGGATTCTATCCCGTAACCCCGGGAATGGAGGATTATGTGTTTGGATCACCGCTGTTTGACAGAGTAACTATCCATCTTGAAAATGGGAAGAGCTTTGTAATAAATGCCAAAAACGGAGGACCTAAAAATCAATATATACAATGGGTCAGGCTCAATGGCCTTGAGTATCCGAAATCCTTTTTCAAACACACTGATCTTGCAAAGGGTGGCGATCTGACCTTTGGGATGGGCGATAAACCCAATGAAAATTGGGGCACAAAAAATGAGGAACGTCCTCACACCATCAATTATCCTGCAGCTTCAACACCCAGAATAGAAGCAAAGGACCTCTCCTTCGTGAAGGATATAGAAATTTCGATGACCTGTGACGAGCGGGATGCGGCAATCTGTTATACCCTGGATGGTTCAGATCCTTCAGAGACTTCACTTCTGTATCGTAAGCCATTGATCCTGGATCATTCAGCTACCGTCAAGGTGCGCAGTTTTATCCCCGGCTCCTATCCAAGCTACTCCATTTCAGTAGATTTTGAACAACTCTCGCTCCAGCCAGCCCTTGAAATCAATACTCCACAGCCCGGTTTGCATTACGATTACCTCGAAGGGTATTGTGTGAAGGTTGAGGATATGAAAAAATACCCGTTCATCAAATCGGGGACGATCCCAACCTTTGACATTTCAGCAATAACCGATACCCGGTCTTTCGGGTATGTTTACCAAGGTTATGTGAAGATTCCGGTGAGCGGAGTTTATACCCTCTACGACAATTCTAATGATGGCAGTAAATTTTTTATCGATGGGAAATTGGTGGTGGACAATGATGGTTTTCACAAGACACAGGAGAAATGGAAGAAAATAGGACTCGAAAAAGGATTTCATTCCATCCGGTTGGATTACTTCCAAATGGGCGGCGCTAAAGCCTTAAATGTAAGCTGGAGTGGTCCAGGAATTAACAAAGAGGTAATACCCTCAATTGTGCTGTTTCACGAGTAAATTATATTAAGAAATTATGGAAAATAAAATCAAATGGGGAATTCTGAGCACGGGGCATATCTCAAACAAATTTGCCGACGCGCTGGCACTTTTGCCGGATGCGGAACTGGTCGCCGTGGCCTCCAGAGACATTGAAAGCGCACTCGGTTTTACTGAAAAACATCATATCCAAAAGGCTTATGGTTCATATCATGAGCTCGCTGAAGATCCTGAAATTGAGGCAATTTACATCGGGACGCCTCACTCATTTCACTGTGAAAACAGCGTGATGTGCATGCGGAAAGGGAAAGCGGTTTTGGTTGAGAAGGCATTTGCAATTAATGCCGCGGAAGCAAGGGAAATGGTTCGGGTTGCCCGTGAAGAAAATGTTTTTCTCATGGAGGCAATGATCACGCGGCATGTACCATTAATAAAGAAGGTTCTGGATTGGATTAACCAAGGAAGAATTGGCGAAGTACGTATGGTAAAGGCTTCCCGGTGTGCCCGCGGAGTATTTCGGCCCGGAGCACGCCACTTAACTCCAGAACTGGGTGGGGGAAGCCTTCTCGATGTTGGCGTATACGTAATCTCGTTTGCATCCATGGTCTATCAGAAATCTCCGGTCGAATCGGTCGGGCTGAGCTATATCGGCGATCTGGGATCCGATGAACAGGGAGTGGCCATTCTGAAATACGATAAGGGGGAAATGGCTGACCTGTCATTTGCCCTGAAAACCGCAGGTGTAAATGAAGCCTATATTCTGGGTACAGAAGGTCATATTAAAATCGAGGATGTATTTGCAGTGCCCACCAAGGCAACCTTATTTATAAACAAGGTTGAGATGGATGCCATTGAAGAGCCAATTATCGGAAACGCTCTGAATTATGAAGCTGAAGAGGTCATGCGCTGTCTGAAGCTGAGATTAAAGGAATCGCCGTTTATGCCCCTGGATGAGTCTGTTCAGATCATGGAGATCATGGACCATATCCGGAAACCATGGGGATTGGTTTATCCAAATGATAATAAAATATAAATAAAATCAAACCGATGAAAATAATGTTCCGGATTATCCTGCTGATTCTGATTTGCGGCGCCTGCAACCAAAGTGCACAGCAGGTGAAAGTGACCAACCTGAAATGTGAGTATAAAACAAATCCTTTGGGTGTGGACATCCAGAAACCCCGGTTTGGCTGGATCTCAGAATCGGAACAACGCGGCGTCACTCAGGCTGCATACCAGATCCTGGTCTCCTCCACCCTGCAGAATCTGAATGATAATAAACCCGATCTTTGGGATAGCCAGAAGGTCGCATCGGATAAATCAAGTCAGATTACCTATGAAGGGAAATCCCTTCATAGCAATCTGAAATATTTCTGGAAAGTCAGAATCTGGGACCTGAACGGCGGAATTCATGTGAGTGAACCCACATTCTGGACCACCGGATTGCTTCATGATACAGATTGGAAAGCCAAATGGATCGGTCTTGAAAAAGCCGTTGGCGACGATAATCCGACCAGGCCCCATACCGTTCTCTCTGCAAGAATGTTAAGGCATGAATTTAACCTGGAGAAAAAGGTTAAAACTGCAACAGCATTCATATCCGGGCTTGGCTTGTTTGAAATGTACCTTAACGGGGAAAAAATAGGTGATCAGGTCTTGTCTCCCGCATTATCAGAGTACAATAAAAGAGCCTTTTACATGACTTTCGATGTCACTAAATCGTTGCTGCCAAATAAAAATGCAATTGGTATAATGCTTGGAAACGGTCGGTTCTTTGCCCCAAGGGTCGCAGAAACCGGCAAAATGAGATCATTTGGCTTCCCGAAAGTAATTTGTCAGATAGCCGTTATATATGAAGATGGTACCTTTGATACCATAATTACCGATGAAACCTGGAAACTGACCACAAATGGTCCGGTCTGCAAGAATAATGAATATGACGGGGAGTATTACGATGCCCGCATGGAGTTTCCTGGCTGGAACAAGGTCAATTTCGATGATTCAAAATGGATTCAGGCAGAACTTGTGAACAAACCCGGTGAGGTTCTGGTCTCACAACCGATCGATCCAATCAAAATAACCGGTGAAATAGACCCTATTGCGGTGAAGGAGCTAAAACCTGGCACCTTTATCTTTGATATGGGGCAGAATATGGTGGGATGGACCGAACTCAAAGTGAAAGGGCAAAAAGGGGACAGAGTAACTCTGCGGTTTTCAGAGACTTTAAAGGAGGATGGGAGCCTCTTCCTGGCAAACATCCGCAGTGCAGAAGTCACCGATACTTATATCCTGAAAGGTGAAGATGATGAAAGATGGGAACCCCGTTTCACCTATCATGGATTCCGTTATGTTGAAATGACCGGATTCCCGGGTGTACCAACTCTCTCTTCCATCAAGGGGAAGGTGATTCGCGATGCCCTTGAAGTGACCGGTTCCTTTACCAGTTCAAACCCATTGATTAACAGTATTTATAAGAATGCTTTCCGGGGAATTGGCGGAAATTACCGGAGCATGCCAACCGATTGTCCTCAACGGGATGAACGGCAGGGGTGGCTGGGAGACCGTTCTGCAGAATGTACCGGCGAGAGTTACATCTTCGACATTTCGAAACTTTATAATAAATGGGTAACTGACATCAAAGATGCCCAGCTTGAAAGTGGCAGCCTCCCCGATGTTGCACCGGCATTCTGGCCCATTTACAGCGATAACACCACCTGGCCGGGAACTTTCCTTTTTGCCTCGGATATGCTTTATACGCAATACGGAGATTTGCATACCATTGAAACCAATTATCCGGCCATGCAAAAGTGGATTGAACATATGAGCAAGTACTTAAATAATAGCACAATGCCAAAGGATACTTATGGTGACTGGTGCGTTCCCCCCGAAGATCTTACCCTCATCAATTCAAGTGATCCGGCTAGAATCACGAGTTCGGAATATATCGGAACCGTATATTTCTGTTATGAGTTAAGAATGATGGGAAAGTTCGCCCGTTTACTGGGTAAAGAGAATGATGCCGAAGGTTATGCGAAAACTGCGGAAGAGATGAGAATTGCATTCAACAAAAGATTCCTGGATAAAAATGAGGTAAAATACAGCAATAATACCTGTACTGCCAATATTCTGGCCCTTGCCTTTGACCTGGTACCCGACGAATACCGGGATAAAATTGTCGATAAGCTTTTGCAGAAGATCATTAGCGATAATGGAAGACATGTCGGTAATGGAATTATCGGCGGACAGTGGCTAATGCGGACCCTGACTGAAAACGGACATGCAGATGTTGCCTATGCTTTGGCTTCCCAAAGCACCTATCTGGGCTGGGGTTATAT
>Ga0209697_10002977_pt1 | contig 23542 bp, 19 predicted proteins | sample AliMusrvi5mmetaG_FD_184115 | JGI IMG/M metagenome (GOLD analysis project Ga0209697, IMG submission 184115) | Freshwater lake bacterial and archeal communities from Alinen Mustajarvi, Finland, to study Microbial Dark Matter (Phase II) - Alinen... | ecosystem: Environmental > Aquatic > Freshwater...
CGCCGGCGTGATGAGCCTCGAACGCCAGGTGATCGAAGCTCCGCTCGATGGGATTGTCTTGCGCTACGGGCTCTTTTACGGTCCTGGGACCGGCTTCGATCACCCGGTAGCTCAGGGTTCGGTGCACGTCGATGCGGCAGCCAAGGCCGCCGAACTGGCCGTCACGCGGGGTGAACCTGGCATCTACAACGTCGCTGAGACCGATGGGGCTGTCAGCTCCCAAAAAGCCATCGAGGCTCTGGACTGGGACGCCGGCTGGAGAGCGGAGCCTTAGAGCGAAGGGGCGTCCGCGCGCTGGCGGTTCGCAGGCGCACGGTAACGACTTGGGGGCTTGCCGTAGGGCACGCCGGGCGCTGCCGTGATTTCGCGTGAGGAACTTGCCCGGGCCCGGCCCCGGAGCCGGAACCGCCCTTCCCGAAGTGCTAACTTGAGGGACATGACTCGTGAAGAAGCTTGGGCGATCGTTTGCGAATTCGTCCAAAACGACGCGCTGCGGCGTCACGCTCTGGCGGTGGAGACCTGCGTCGTCGCCTACGCCAGGAAACTCGGCGCGGACGAGAACAAGTGGTCGGTCACCGCGCTGCTGCACGACTTCGACTGGGAGATCCATCCCAACTCGCCCGATCACCCGATGAAAGGCGAACCGATTCTCGCCGAGCGCGGCGTGGAGCAAGAGATCCGGCAGGCCATCCTGAGCCATGCGAATTACTCGGGCGTGCCGCGCGTGTCGCCGCTCGAAAAGACGCTTTACGCGTGCGACGAACTGGCCGGTTTTCTGACCGCCATCAGCTACGTGAAGCCGGGGCGCTCGATCCACGAAGTCGAGGTCAAAGGCGTGCGCAGAAAGATGAAGGACAAAGCCTTCGCGCGCAACGTAAACCGTGAGGACATCGTCGAAGGCGCGCGCGAGTTGGGCGTGGACCTCGACGAGCACATCGCCTTCTGTATCGCGGCGATGCAAGCGCGAGCCGAAGAACTGGGGCTGCAAGGCAATCCGCCGGCGGCGTCCTAGGCACCCGTCTGCAGGTAAGCCGGCAGGCACCAACGCAACGCGGCGAGCACCGGGTACCGCGCGTCTCACTAGAGGCAGTAATCCCCGTCGAGTGCGCTGACGCTGGTCGCGGCGGGTTGAGCCCATGACGTTGCGGAAGCGGGATCGGACGATCCGAGCGTGGCGAAGGAGCAGATCTCCGGCTCTCGGGATGTTTCCGCGCGAGCCGGCGCCAGGCATTGGGCAGGAAGTGCGAGGTGGTGATGAGTATCCGGTCTCCTGCGACTGATGGCGATCCTCCTGGGTACACGGTCCATGGCCTAGTCAGTCCTACATACATTTTCTGCGCAACTCCCTGGATCATCTAAGACCGGGTCGAAGCAACCCGCAACCTGAATAGGGAGGAACTCAAAGAGCGCAAAAGCAAACCCTGACAAACCTGGAACCCGCCGCAAGGCCCTCCCCAAACGGAAGAGAATAAACTGACTATGGCTGCTGCGGACGGTCCACTCACGCCAGGAGTCCGAGTTTGAGCGTGCCGTGCCTGGATCCCGGGTCAACACTATGCAATACCCTCTGAAGCCGATGACGACTTGCCTCAGGCGGCCGATGTCCGCCCACTGGATTGCCCTAGCACTCTGGACCGCACTGGCCGCGTTGCTGCCTCTTGCCTTGTGCACCGCGCAGTCGCGGGATGCGGGCGCGTCAGCTCCGGTTGCCAGCGTGAACCCTCTGATCGGCACCGGGGGCGATCCAGACGACGGCATCGACGACTTCCCCGGCGCCACGACCCCTTTCGGGATGGTGCAACTCAGCCCGGACACGGAAGACCACGGGTTTGGCTATCACCACATTCATACCAGAATCAAAGGCTTCAGCATGACCCACATGAGCGGAGCGGGCTGCGCCAACGAGGGGGACGTCTTCTTCTCCGCAACGACCGGACCAGTGGTCACACAGGCGATAGATTTCCAGTCGCCTTATTCCCATAAAAGGGAGTCGGCGGAACCGGGCTACTACCAGGTGGACCTGCTGCAATGGGGGATCCATGCGGAACTCAGCGCCACGGACCACACCGGCGTCGCCCGATTCACTTTCCCGGCTGGAAAGCCCGCCAATATTCTCCTTCCCCTCAGCCACACGCTGAACACGACCGCCGCTGCCTCATTGCGTTTCGTCGGTGATCGGCGCATCGAGGGCTACGTGGAGGACCACGCGTTCTGCAATAACAAGCCAACCTACAAGGTCTACTTCGTGATGACGTTCAACCGGCCCTTTCTCAAGTTCGGCACGTGGACTGGCGAACACGACGGCGGGCCGGGGAAGATCGTGGAAGGCAGCCGCGCGGCCGAGCAGAGCGGACACGATGCCTGGGTGGGAGGCTACGCCAGTTGGGCCGCCGAAGCGCACGAGCAGGCGATCACGGCGAAAATCGGCATCTCCTACGTGGACGTGGCAGGCGCCGGCAAGAACCTGGATACGGAGGCGGAAGCCAAGGATTTCGCGGCGGTTCGAAAGGCGGCAGCCGCGGCGTGGAACAAGGAACTGAGCGCGATCGAAGTTCAAGGCGGCTCAGCGACGCAGCGCCAGGTGTTTTACACCGCGCTCTACCACAGCCTGCTGATGCCGATGGTCTTTGAAGACGTGGACGGGCGCTACCTGGGTTTCGACGGCAGGATCCACACTGTCTCCGCCGGACACCACGTTTACGCCAACTACTCCGGATGGGATATCTACCGCAGCGAGCTGCCGCTGCTGGCACTGATCGAGCCGCAGCGACTGCAGGACATGGCGCAATCCGTCGTCCTCATGTACCAACAGGGAGGCTGGATCGACCGCTGGCCGCAGATCAACTTGTACACGAACGACATGGTCGGGAGCCCGCTCACCATCGCGCTGGCGACGGCGTGGCTCGACGGGCTGCGCGGCTTCGACATGGATACGGCCTGGGAGGGCATGCTCAAGGACGCTACAGAAGCCCCGCCGCCTGGCCGTCCTTACGTCGGCCAGGATGGGATCGACTGGATCAACAAGCTCCACTTCCTCCCGGACGACAAAGCCGGGTATGGCTCCGTCTCGAAGACTCAGGAGTATGCGCTCGCCTACGCGTCGCTCTACCGTCTGGCCAAGGCGCTGGGCAAGACCAGCGACGCGAGGATGCTTTACGATCGCGCGCTCTATTACCGCAATCTGTTCGATCCGGAGGTCCGGTTCTTCCGGCCGCGCAATGCCGATGGGACGTGGGTGCCTGGCTTCAATCCCGCGCAGGATGGACATGGATTTGTCGAAGGAACGGGCTGGCACTATCAATCGTTCGCTCCGGCGGACCTGGGGTGGGTGGTGAAGGCGGTGGGCCGCGAGCTGTTCAACTTACGGATGACCGAGTTCTTCAATTATCCCGAGCCAGGTTGGTACGCGCAGTATTACAACCCCTACAACGAAAGCGACCTTCAAGCGCCCTTCGCGTTCCACTTCTCCGGCCAGCCCTGGAAGACGCAGCGCGCCGTTCGCCGCGTGCTCCGGGAGAACTACACCGGCGCGCCGGACGGCATTCCCGGCAATGACGATGCCGGTGCGATGTCATCCTGGGCTGTGCTGAGCATGCTGGGCATATACAGCGTGGACCCCGCGAGTTTGGCCTACGAACTTGTCGCGCCTTCGTTCCCGAAGGTGGTCCTCCATCTACAGCCGCCCTACACGGGCCAGAGCTTCACACTGGAAGCCGCGGGAGCGGGTGACCATGCGCCCTACATCCAACGCGTGGAGTTGAATGGCAAGCCGCACACGCAGAATTGGATTCCGTTCCATTCCATCGCGGCCGGGGGGAGTCTGAAGATGGAAGTGGGACCGAAGCCAAATGAGAGGTGGGGCGCGGCGCCCGAGGACGCTCCGCCGTCGCTCAGCGACGAAAAGCCGTAAGCAATCCTTGGCTCCCGGTCTCATCGGCTACAATCAAGCCGGCGATGCGCCGGGCGCAGCCTGCCCGCGCAGTCGGCGGAGGTTGGTCACACGGTCGGAGCGGATGGGAAAAACCGTTTGACCATCGGTCCGGCCCTGGGCGACGTGGTGACAATTTCAAACAGAAACGGCGCGCTCAATGGGATATGGCACCGAATCAGTTCGTTCGTGGCCGCAGCAGAATCTCCTGAAGCGCTCCGACCAGCCCGCCCCTTAAGTAACAGTCGTCCACCAATCCGACGATTCGGCTTTCGGGTTGTCGAGCTGCACCACGCTGCCGATAACCGGCGTAATTAAGCGCGGCCGCAATTCGTCAGCGATCGCGGTGATGCTGCGAAGCGGCGCGTCCCAGTCGTGATTGGAGATACAGAACTTGGAATTGTGCACCGGAATGATCACGGCTGCGTTGATGTCCCGGGCGGCTTGCAGCGTCTCGCCGGGCATCATGTGGATGAACTTCCAGGCCGTGTCGTACTGCCCATTTTCGAGCACCGCCAGATCGAAGCTGCCGAACCGTTTCCCGATCTCCTTGAAATGGGGTCCGTATCCGCCGTCTCCACCGAGGAAGATCTTGTAACCGCTCGATGTCCGCAGTGCAAATGAGGCCCACAGCGTGAGGTTCCGGCGCAGCCCTCTGCCGGAGAAATGCCGGGCGGGCAGAACGTGCGCAGTGAACCCGTCGCCCAGCGCAATGCTGTCGCCCCAGTCGCCCTCCTCGATGCTGCCGCTCGCGTACCCCCATTGCTCCAGGTGTGCGCCGACACCGAGCCCACAAATCACCTTTTTCACCCTCGGGCGGATCTTCGTCACCGTCTCGTAATCGAGGTGATCCCAATGATCGTGCGTGATGAAGAGAAAATCGATGTCAGGGATGTCGGCAGCCGTGTACGGATCGGTCCCGTCGAAGGCCTTCGTGGTAAAGGACACTGGCGAGGCCCTGCCGCTCAGCACCGGGTCAACCAGAATCCGCCTGCCATCCAGCTGCATGAAATACGAAGAATGGCCGAACCAAACCAGGACATTGTCTGTTGGCGCCAGACTCCGCAAGTCCCGCCGAACCGAGGGAATGCGGTCCTTGGGCCGGAGTCGCGGATTGCGGTTAGAGGCGAACTTCAGCATGTTCCTCCAACCCGCCGATCCTCCTGTCAAAGTGGGCGTGAAGAGCTGGTTATGAAACTCGCCAGCGCGGAAATTCGGCGATCCGCCGATGCGCTTCAGGCGCGCCTCCGCCGGAGTGCCGCCGAACTTGGCCCGTCTCAAGAAGAGCCAGACGCTACCCGCAAACAACCCGGCGAAGGAGGCCAGGAAGCCGATTGCCCCCCGCAGGAATGAGTGTCGATTCAAGAGTGCTCCCAAGTCTGTGAGTGTACAACTCGCTGGCCGGTCGCAAATTCGGCGGCTGCTTGCTGCGCTTGGCCCGGAAGATGGTGGAATAAGCCGCCTTCGTAGAGAGTGGTTCAGCAGGGCAGCGTCCGCTGAAGCCCCCGGATGGGCGGTCGGCCTGGGGTGGTTGCATGAGGCCATTGGCTGCAATGGCCCCAACCGTTGTGCCGTTATATCAAGACGTCCGGGCTATTGCTTGCCTGCCGGATCGGCAACCAGGCGCCCGTTCTCTACGTGATAGAACTTCAGGTTGTCCGGGCCGATCAGCTTCGCCGCTTCGGTGTCAAACACCAAAGGCGACGCCTCTGGCGCCTTGGCAGGCACGTAGTTTGCAGCGTCCGTCGTATCGCCCGTGCCCTTGTACCTGGCAACATACGGGTACGGATAGACCGGGCGCGTGGCAATGGTGAGTTGAGCTGGCTGCGCGTACGGCCGGCTTGCCTGTCCACCGCCCGGGCCACCCGGTCCGCCAGGACCCATCTGCCGGCTGGCCGTCTTGCCAGCGACAATCATCTGCGGAGCCTGTTTCATCTCGGTCCAGGCCATCAACGGGCTCAGGAGATCGATCTGCGGAAAGCCTTCGCCACCGCCGCAGTGGCCGACGCCGGGGATCAGGAATAGACGCATGAACGAGTCGGTCAGCTTGTCGCCCAGTTGCTTCTGCACGCCCTGGTAGAAGGCGACCGACATGGCCGGCGGCACAGAGTCATCGGCCAGACCGTGCCACACGATCAGCTTGCCCCCATGCTCTTCGAAGGGGCGCAAGTTGGTGTTTCCGGCGTTGTACAGAGGCGCTCCCAGCTCGCTGACCTTGTTGAACCACTCCTCGCTAAAGGAGAACCTGGCGAGTTCCTCATCTGAGAGCACGGTGGGCAGCATGAGGTACTTGATATTTCCACTCGCCATGCCGCCGCCGGGTCCGCGCTGTGCGGCCGTAGCGCTGTTCGGCAGTCCCCATTGCAGTTCGGAACCCAGGGCATACCCGCTGATCGTGAAATAGTGTCCACGTGCATCGGAAGGGCCCTCGTAGTACTTCTTCAATACGGCTGTTTCTTCGGCGGTCAGGCACTTCGAAGTCTCTGTCGTCTCCGCTTTGCACTGGACCCATGCGGGATCGAATTTGCAGCCAAACGGATTTTCCAGCAGACCGTCCTCGACGCCCGAGAGTGTCGGGCAGTGCGCCAGGACTGCGTCGTGGACCATGCTCATCCGGCTGCGGAGCAGGATGGGCGAGCCGTCGGCCCGCTTGTTGATGGCTCCTTCCCACCCGTGGAAGAACGAATTGTGCAGGTTGATGAGGAGCACCGGCGCACCGGCCGAGATGCCATCGAAGTCGTTCGGATAGCGCTCGGCTTCCGCCAGAGCCTCGCGGCCGCCATCCGAGCAGCCCACGAAATACGAGTATTTCTGGGGCTGGCCGTAGAAGATTGCGATCAGCGCCTTGGCGGCCAGCGTTGTCTCGTGATTCGCGCGGTAAGCGAAGTCGATGCGCGCGTCGGGATCTGCGCCGAAAGAGCCCATCGCACCGCCGCCGCCGGGCCCACCGATGCCGCCCGAGTGTCCCATGTCGTCGCCCGCCACTACGAACTCGCCGTTCAGTGCCGGCACGCAGGAGCCGGCATTGCCGACGTTGGCGCGCACAGAGCCGCACATGCCGCCGCAACCGCCCTCCACGTAACGCTGGGTCCAGTGTTCCATGGGTAGATCGATCTCAAAACCGACCGCGGGCGCGATCGTGCCCGATACCTTGCAGTACTTACCCTTCTCCGTGTCGAGCTCCGTAGCCGATTTGATGGTGACCGGGACGTCTACCGCCTGCCGCAGGTCGGCCTTGGCCAGCTGGTCGCACGACACGACGGGTTTGACCACAGGCAGGTTTTGGTAGTCGGCCGCGCTGGCGCTGCTCACAAAGCCGGCCAGCAACAACAAGCCGGCTCCAAACGCGAAGATATTTTGCATGAATCCTGTTGAAGGTACTCTTGCTTCTTGCATCGTTTTCTTACTCCAGTATGTTGAGTTCGTCTAATTGGCGATATCCACTTCGAACTTGGCATTCCGCCGGTCTTCCTGCGAACTTAGCGCTTCCGCCCAAGTGCTCTGGTTTTGCTCCCCCTGGCACTTTCTGACTGAAGAACGCACATTTGCAGGGGCGGCGTCGAGGCGGAACGGAGCTTCGAACGGGCCGCGATGACTTGTTGCCCGCGCATACCTCAGAATCGCCCCTTTGAGCCGAGCCACTTGTCCACGTAGTCGTAGAGCGTCTTTACCGTGTCGCCGAACTGGCCGGGCGTCTTCTCGCACTCCCTGCACGGGGAGTACATGTGGCTGGCGCCTTCGACGAATGCGATTGTCTTGTCGGCACTCCTGGCGTGCTCGTAGATAGTCTCGGATGCCAGGTATTCCCAGTGGCCGGTCATGCCCACGGTCAGGAACGGGACCGCGATGCCCTCGACGTTACCCGGCGGGCTGCTGTAGCTCGAAGTCCAGTCAACGCCGTGAACGGAGTCCTCGTCGTAGCCGAAATCACCAGTGACCCGGATCGCGCTGTTGCTGAGGAAAGTTCGAACGGTCGTGTTGGCCGCGCCCAAGCCCAGCATGGGGGTCAGGGACTTCGTGTTTTGTGGAACGCGGACGGAGTGGACAACCTCCGTCGTGACGGAGCCGTCGGGATGCAGCAGGGGCCAAGCCTTCCCGGTGTGCGACATCAACCGGATGTCCTGCGCGAACAACTTGTTGTTCGGGCCCATGCTGCCGGCGCCGGCGACGGTAAACTGCTCGTCATCGGCAAAACGGCCCTTGCCCGCTTCGATTGCCGCCAGCCGGTCGAGAGCCAGCTTGATCAGTTCGTTGTTTCTTTCGCCCTCGGCGCGCTGGAACTTGCGGACGAACTCAACGCCGTAGTTCGACCCGGCTGGGTTGAATCCATTCTGGGGACTGAACAGGTCGAGATCCGGATTCACTGCCATCCCGCGATCATTGCTGACCACGGCTGGATCAATGCTGAACAACGTCATTTCCGCGTTGCCCCAATTGGCGTCGGCGAGGACTACGCCGTCCGCGGCAGGCAGACCCCTGAGATTGTCGGAACATTTGTGTATTTTCTCCGCTCCCTGGCAGGCCTTGACGCCGTTTTCGGCAATGTCCTGGTAGGCGGTCATCACCGTTGCGCCGCCGCTGTGGCCGAAGAGTACGACCTTCTCGACGCCTGGGTACTGGCGGAGATACATCACCCCCCGCTTGGCATCCAACAGAATCCGGTCGAGGCTTCCGCCGGAATTGTTCGCGCAGAGCACGCGGTACCCGCGCTTCGACAGTTCGGTGCAGGCGGAGAAGGTCAGGTAGTCAGCGCCGGCGTGCATGACGAAAACGCCGATGCGGCCCTTTTCGCCGGGTGCGATTGGTTCGTAGAGCACGCCGGGAACGCCCATGCCCAGCGGGACGAAAGTCGTCTTGATCGCCGGATCCAGACGGAGCGGTGGTCCCATGGGGCCTTGTCCCATGGGTTGCGCGGCACAAGAAAGGCTCAACGCCACGATCGCTGCCGACAACAGAAAGAGTCTTTTGCACATCGTTCCTCGCATTCGTTTCCCCATCGATTCAAGCGTGAGTACTCGCACCGGGCCCCGGCGGGAGGCACTGCCTCGCCCGTCGCACGCCTTCACCTCGAGCAAGGCGATACTGGCTGCGTCGCCTGTGCCGCCAGGGCCCTTGTGCTGCGCGACAGCACGGTAGGCACGCAGCAGACCAGTAACTCATGGGTCTACGCATTTCCAGCGGGCCTGCGTTTCCGGTTGGATCCAACGGCCTATCGGAGCCACGCTTGCGCCCTGATCCTGTAAGGCGCGCCGCCGGGAGGCCGGGTAACGTAAAGATATGTGAAGGAGATGCCCCTGTCCGGCGTATGCGCCGCTCGCTCGTCACTGCACGAGCTCCGGAGTTTCATCGCAGCGCTTTCTGTGGCAAGGTTCAAACCAGGCTCAGCTCCGCTAGACTCGGCGAGCGACCGGTTCGGGATGGCCCAGATGACTCGGCTCGGTTTGAATACGCGATCTGCCAGGTCGCGGCGCAGGCTTCACCGATGCGGCAGACCGTGAAGCGGCGGCGAACCCGGAACTTCACAGTGAGCGGCCCGGCCTGGCTGCGCCATCACTGCGCGAACGCCCGGTCCGGCGGCCTGCCGGGCGCAATCGGACGCGGCAGGCAGTCGCCGAAGACCATCTACTTCGTTCCTGCGCGCGGAACACCGGCTGGCCCTCTCGCCTACTCGGAGACGGCATGTAACCATGGAACTCGAAAGCAGTGAGTGGAGCGGCCATGAAATCGAAATTGCTGCGGTTCAACGGCGCTGTCAAACGGGATCCGGCCATCGACGCGTGGATGGATGAACGTGCTGGTGAATTGGGAGCTATCGCGCGCCAGTGGTTTGAGTTGATGCGAAAATGCGGGGACGAAGTCCAGGAACTTGTGCATGACGGTTGCCCGGTTGCATGTTTTGGAGATGCGCCTTTCGGCTACGTCAATGTGTTCAGATCTCACGTAAACGTGGGCTTCTTTCACGGTGCAGCGCTGCCGGATCCGGCCCATCTGCTGCAGGGCGCCGGCAAGTTCATGCGCCATGTGAAATTGCGATCAGGAACGGCCACGAACATTTCCGCCTTAAGCACGCTGATTGTTGTAGCGTATGCGGACATAAAGGTGCGCGCCGTAGCCGACTAGTGCAGGGTAGCGTCTTGAGAGGTCGATGCGGGTGTGAACTGCCAGGTCTGTAAAGATCCGTCGCGGCGTCAATCCTCGGATCGCCGCGGCCCCGGTCCGATTGCGCGCCATCCGAACCGTGAAAACCGGACGTTCACCGAAGCGCGGCCGGATACCAAACGAGCTGTCGGCCGGGGTGGTAAATTACTCCTGGTTGCCGATTGCTATAATCTGCCCCATGCTGCGTTGCCTGTTTGAACCTTGTAGTTAGGGGTAGATACAGGCTGCGGCGTGAATCACATTCGCGGGGATGATGCATGAATCGTTTACTTTGGGTAATCCAGTTACTGCTCGCGTTGCTCTTTCTGTTTGCGGGCGGATCGAAGCTTTTCATGTCAGCCGCACAACTGACGGGCCAAACTCCGATACCGGCTTGGTTCCTTCGATTTATCGGAGTTATGGAGATCCTGGGCGGCCTCGGCCTGGTATTGCCAGGGATGCTTCGTATTCGCACGGAGCTGACTTCCCTTGCCGCCGCAGGACTTTCCATCATCATGATCGGCGCCGTTGCTATCAGCATTCAGACGATGGGCATTGCAACTGCTGCCCTGCCCTTTGTAACCGGCGCGCTGACTTCGTTTGTGGCTTACGGGCGTTGGCGGCTTGCGCCACTTGGTGTGCCGATCAGAGTGGAGGATCGGCGCACCTCGCCTGATCTCTGAGCGCGTCTTCGTCGTCAGCGATCTAGCCGGTTGTCGGCGCTGGTGGGACTGAATTCTGCCGTCCTAGCGCCTTCGCCACTCCCCGTTACTCCTTGGCTGCGGCCTCCAGCGTGGCAATGTCGAACTTCACCATCTGCATCATGGCAGCCATCGCTCTGGGATGCTTCAGGAGTTCGCCAATCTTCTCCGGCACGATCTGCCAGCACAGGCCGAACTTGTCCGTCAGCCAGCCGCAGGCCATGGGCTTGCCGCCCTCAAGCAGTTTGTCCCAGTAGCGATCGATTTCGGTCTGGTCCGCGCAGGCAACCGAGTACGAGAAGGCCGGGGTGATCGCCTGCCCCGGGCCACCGTTCAGGAACGTCATTCGCTGGCCCATCAGTTCGATGGTGATGGTCGCGATCTTGCCGGCGGGCCAAGGCCCCACACCGCTCGAACGCAACTCGCCCACCTTCTTCGCTTCCGGAAATACCGAGAGATAGAACTCAGCAGCTTCTCCCGCGTTGTCGTTAAACCACAGAAACGGTGTGATCTTGTTCATGCTTTGGCCTCCATTTCGATACAACCGATCGGCGCAGCCGCAGCAGCCAGCACCCAGCTTCAATCTAGCAAGGTGGCCGGCCGCGGAGACGATTGTCCCCCTGGCCGGCCGCCGGAACTCGCGGTGCCACTGCACTGTCTCACAGAATCGACCTTCAGGCCAACTCCCCCGGCGCGTGATCCTGGCGCAATCCATCATTCTCCGACCACTACGGGCTCGTTGATTGCCACCGGCTTTGCCTACACCGTGAAGGCGGCCGCAACCAAACGCTTAGCGCTCCACCCCGGCACTCTGAGGAAGGCGCCGCTCCACTTCCGGCAGGTGCCCAGAGGTAACCTAGCGACAGCGCCGTTGACGGTGTAGCGCGACCTTCTGGCCGTCTCACGCCGAACCCGCCAGCCATCCTGACCGGGACGATCGCTGGGTTGTGGGGAAGGAAGCCACCGCAGAGATCGTCAGGGGGAGTCTTCCTATCATTCGCGGACTCGGCCATTGGCCCGTTCACTGCTGCAAGCGTCCCACCGGAACTTGGCTGTGCCCTGGGATCTTCTGCGCTCGGAAACCGGAAGCCGCCGCCCGGCACATGCGAATCAATGGCTCGCGCGTTGCCGGTCTTTAGGGTCGTCGCCCATTCTAGTCCGCGGCCTTGCGAGTGCGTTACGAAGGCGGCGGGCCCGCGCTTGTCGCATGGTGTCTCACAGTCATCTCAGTTCACTCCCGGATCGTATGGTCCCAAGTTCAGGTTCACCTTACATGGACAAGACTTGCCGTTGGCCGCGGCCATTTCGGCGGTACACTTAGCTTCATCGAATCCCGATGACAGATCCAACGACGCATCGAAACACCGGTCTTCCCAGTCGCCGCGCACTGCTTCTTGAGGGACTCGGGGTAGCAGTGTTTCGCACCACGGCTCTTGGCCAGGAGCAAGCATTGATACCTGAAACATTGACTCAGTGGCTGTCTGCGCCGACAGGAATGCGCAAGCTTGCTTTCCAGCGCTGTCTCGACCGCATTCATTCACTGGAGCCGTCAATCCATGCCTGGGTCCAGGTGTTGCCTCAAGGGAGTACGGGCCAGGGACGCTTGTCAGGAATACCCTACGGCGTGAAGGACATCGTCGAGACACAAGGCCTGGCAACCGAGTATGGCTCGCCGATTTACAAAGGCAGAGTTGGAACCGCGGATGCCGCGATTATCCGTGAGATGCGCCAGCATGGAGCCGCCCTGTTGGGGAAAACGCAAACGACGGCGTTCGCTTACCTGACGCCCGCCCCCACGCGCAATCCGCGCAAACTCGAGCACACGCCCGGCGGGAGTTCGAGCGGTTCGGCGGCCGCTGTGGCGGCGGGGATGGTTCCGTTCACTGTCGGGGAGCAAACAAGGGGTTCCATCCTGCGACCCGCCTCTTTTTGCGGGATTACCGGGTTCAAACCCACCTATGGTCTGCTCTCCATGGAAGGCGTGTTGCCGCTGTCGAAGAGCCTGGACACGCTCGGGTTTTTCACGCACACCGCCGCGGATATGGCGGCGCTTTGGGAGTCGTTGGGCCATTCCACGGGCGGCTCGGAAGACTTCGATTTTGGAGTGCCGGAGCCCATCCCCGCTGTCGAGCCGCCGATGGCGAACGCGTTCAAGAATGCGCTTCTACGATTGCGCAGCGGCGGCGCATCCATCCTGCCGCTTGACATCGCCGCTATCCTCGCGCAGCTAGCCGAGGCAAACCTGACGGTGATGCGCTATGAAGGTGCGCGGTTTCATAAGCAGCGCTACGACGAGTTCGGTAGCCGGCTAGGGGACCTCGCGGACCTGGTTCGGCAGGGACTCGAGATCTCCGTCGACCGCTATGACGAGGCCCTTCGGCTCATCGATTCGTGCAGGACACAATTCGCCGGAATCTTCAAGCGCACGCCGGTCATCCTGACGCCGGCCGCCATGGGTCCGGCGCCCCTCGGCTTGGCGTCCACTGGCGATCCACGAATGAACGCGCCCTGGACCGCCTTAGGAACCCCGGCGATCTCCATTCCCCTGCCAGTTGGAAATGCGTTACCGCTTGGTCTGCAATTGACCTCAGAGCATGGCGGGGAGGCGCGGCTATTGCGTGCGGCGGTGCGCCTGCAAAACGTGCTTGGGAACCGGCCGCTCGGGGACCCGCTCGTTATGGGTCGGGCTGGGTTCAAGCAGGCGAAAGGCAACCTGGCAGGGTGAGTCCGGTCGAGTCAACGCGAGCGCACCCCATGGGTGGGAGCCAGCGCTGTATCAGATGATCGAACTGCCGCGAGTTCGCGGCTTTCGGAAGCTCAGGCTGGCGTGCTGTGGACTTGGGTGCTTCACTTTCGAGGCGCGGCCGCTCTCGCGCATGCGTCGGTCCGCATCCTCCCAGGAAGGCAGGGTGCTTTCCTCTTGCTCCCAGTGCGCAACCGAGGCCTCGTCGCACCAGTGCATCAGGTGCAACATTGCATTCTTGTGAGCCCCGGATGTCATATACCGGCGCATACTTTCCGCTTCGTCCCACGCGGTCATGGTCCAGTAGGTCCAACCCCGGTCCGGCAAGAGCGCACCGGCCTGGAATCCTGGGGCCTGCTTCACCTGTCGAAGTGACCGATACGCATGGAACCCAAACAACGGCAGGAAGCGGATGGAGCGAACGCGCAAACGCGTGAGGCTTACAAAGGACATGAGAGATGGGATGACTTCTCCTATCTTATCCCCGCATCTTGCTGCGCTCGCCACCCCGCAACACTGCGCTCAGGTTGGATCCCCACCAAAAAGCCGAGTTCATGGGAACCGCCCGGATGCGCACCCGGGACATGCGAATACACCGGCATCCGGATCACCCGCGCCGTGCCCGGCAACCTGCGATTCGTATTGACTCGAGTAGAAGGGGGCGTTAAGCGATTCGTAGTCATAGTTCGAAATCGAAGTACAACTGCGTATTCTAAGTAGCTGCACCGCCAATGCCTATGAGGGACTCAGCCCTAGCCGCGAACACCTACCACGCCCATCGGGAGCGTCAGCGCCGCCGGATTCTCGACGCGGCCGAGCGCCTGTTCGACGAGCGCGGCATCGAGCGGGTCAACATGGCCGAAATTATCGCTGCCTGCGGGCTGCGGACCTCGACCCTGTATCAGTACTTCGCCAACAAGGACGAGATCGTGTGGGCGATCCTCGGCGAGGTGTTGACAGGCTTTGAAGCCCAAGCTCGGCAGGCCGGGACGATCCATCTGACTGCCACTGCCCCCGGGGCTGGGCGAGGGCGCCATCACGATTCAGGCGAAAGCCGTCTCACAGCCCGCCGAACTGCGCTGAGACGCGATTCTGGTCGCGGGCAGCGTGTTCACGGGGAGCGCTCAGGATGAGCTCAACGCTCCCCCGATTCCCAGATCTGACGTTCTCAACGCAATCTGCCGGAGAACGCCGCTAGGTTCGATTTCGCGCGGAACCGTAAACCGTCGGCGTGAAATGGAGGTCCGCGACGAATGGGTAACTGGGCCGGCGGTACCGGTTCGCCGGCAAGTGGACGATGTCCTGGTTGATCGCCCCATCGGACAGCGCCATCAGGCTCGGGTTGGCGATGGGCGCCAGCTCCGGCGAGAGGTAGCCGGACTTAACGACGATGATTTTGAAGGACTTCGGGGTCAATCCAAGACGCGTGAAGTCGTTGATGTCATGGTAGGGGCGGCGGTAGGCGGATAGCGCCAGCGTAATCCCCTCAATCTGGACAACTGCCTCGCGACGGGCCGGATTCGCTTCCGCAAGCAGGAACTTCACCACGGCTTCCGCTTTGACGGGTTGGCTGGCTTTGGGGTCGAGCGTCGCTCCGATGGAGAGGGAGACTCGTCCACCTACACCTGCTTTATAGCAGGCCTCCGTGGCGGGACGATCGGTGATGCCCGCGAAGACGACGTTCTGCGCCTTGTGGCGGAGCAGAGACTCCAGGACTGTGGCTTGATCGCCGTTGCCGCCTCCGGTCGGGTTGTCGCCGGAGTCCGCGAGAATCGCGGGCTGGGTCTTCGCGTCCATCGCACGCTGGACGCACTCTTCCACGGTGCATGTTTCGGTTCCGAACTGGAATTCGGTGCGGGCGTCCCAATACTGCCGTGCGAGGGCAGTGGCTAACTTGCGCTGAGTGTTTGGGGCAGTGCCCGTAATGACCACGGCCGCGGTGGAGCGCGGTTCGTCGGCCCAGACGTAGCCGACCAGCATGCTTACGTCTAAAATGCCAGGCTCGCGATTGAGTGCGGGCAACTGCTCCCACAGTCGCTTTCCCGGCTGCCATTCCGTGCTGCTGCGCTCGCCCGGCATGAGGACCGGGACCGGCGCCCACATCAGGATTGGGCGGATCTTCTCGTGCAGACAGTGCAGGAGCATGTCCGTAGCCCGGAGCATGGTCTCTTCCCGGTCGATGTGCGGCGCGGTGCGAAACGCGGAAAGCATGTCGATGGTGTCGATAATCGGCTGGCTGATATTGCCGTGGAGATCGTAGCTCGCCGAGATGAGACAGTCAGGCCCAACCAATTTGCGGGCCGCCTGATACCAATCGGCCTCCGCGTCCTGCATGCCATCGACAAACATCGCGCCGTGCATCGGCAGGTATAGGCCGTCGAGTGGCATCAGCGCCTTGAGGCGCTGCAGGAACTCGGCTTTGATCGTGTCGTAGGTCTTCCGCTCGACGGGACCGCCTGGGACCGCACTGGCCACCAGCGTAGGCATGAAACCCACGGGGTAGCGTTTCAGAAACTTGAATCGTTCGCTCGACGCCAGTTCCGCGTCCCGCAGAATGGTGAACTCATCCATGCGGGTCCGCAGGCGGCTATAGGTGCTGCACTCAATGCCGATGCCGCCGTAGGCGATTCGCAGATCACGTGAAGGCGTTTGTGCCGAGTTGGCGAGGGTGGCGAAGGCGGCGACGGACGCGCCTTTGATAAATGAGCGGCGATGCATGATTTCAGGAGCCTCGATCTTCAGACAAAGTAAGAAGCCGAAGTATAGCCTAACGGGTGCCCGGACGAAGGCGGCCACCCGGAATCGGCGTCATTGCTGAGCGAAACGACATCCAGGGCGCGCCCGGGCCGCAGGCGATGGCCCGCATCTCCTCGCAGCCGTCTGGGTTCCTACGTCCCCAATCGCGGCCTGCGGACAACCCCGAAGCGTCCAGGTTACTGAGGGTAGACGGCACACACGCCCGGCATGTCAGCGGTTCGTTCGACGTAGTATCAGCGGCGGCGCCACCAGCTTTCCGAAGTCCATTCCGGCGATGGACGGGTCGGTCCCGTCCGGTGGGGGGCCGATTGCCGGGCGCGAAGTCACGGCCGATGAATTGGCCGCAGCCGGGTCCTTACGCTCGAAAATCGGAGGCATGCTTCTGCGCAATTCGATCTGCTCTCCGCTGAAGGTGCCGCTGTATGTCGTGCTGCCCGCACGAAAAGAGATGCTGGAGCCATCAATTCTGCCGTCCTTGACCTCGCCCGCGCCGCCGTCCCCGAAGAATCCGCTGGGGGACTCCACCCTGCCGGTAACGGCGGTTCCAGCCTGACGCAGCGTGAACACCATGTCCCCGCTTCCGAAGACGAAATCCGCGATGCCCCCTCCACCCGCCGACCGTTCCGGGCGCCATAGACCCGTGACGCCGGAGCCCGACGGCGCCTCCCGCTCCCATGCGGCAATCTGTGGCCGCAGCCGGACCGGCTTGGCAGTAATTGCGATCGCCGCGGTCGTCAAGCCCGGCGATGTGGCCTCCAACTGAATGCTTCCCGCGTCCTTGCTGGCTTGAACGATCACCATGCACATTCCCGAGAAGGCTCTGCGCGAACTGCCAATGTCCGATTCGTGGCTGGTCGGGTCGCCATTTCCGACTCCGATCAGCTTGCCCGTTCCCGTTACTCGGAAGTGGACTTGGTTGTCAGTCACCGGCACCACCCGGCCCTCAGCGTCGTGAACTTCCACCGCGAACATCGCGACGTCTTCACCATCGGCGGCGATCTCGGTACGGTTTGCGCGAACCACGAGTTTCGCCGCGGGTCCAGTAGTGTCGCGCCGGGCGGTCAGCACCTGCTTACCGTCCCGGTAGCCCCGCGCTTCGATGGTGCCCGGAGCATACTTCACGTTCCAAGCCAGATGCGAGTCCTTCGGCATCTCCTTCGCACCCAAACTGCGCCCGTTGTGGAACAACTCCACGCGCTCGAGATTCGAGTGCACCCAAACGGCGATCTCCCGGCCTTCGAGGCCCGGCCAGTTCCAGTGCGGGAAGAGATGCAGAACGGGCTTCGACGTCCACCACGACTGATAGTAGAAGAACGAGTCTTTGGGGAACCCGCACGTGTCGATGGCGCCATATTGCGAACTGATGTTCGGCCACTCGTAGGGCGACGGCTCACCACGGTAGTCGTATCCGGTCCAGACGAATCCGCCGGAGAGCCACGGCCTCGCATTGCAGAATCGCCACCAGCCTTCGGCCGAGGCGCGGCCGGTCGTGGTGTACGGGTCGTACGAGCTGACGAACCCTGTTTTCGGATCTGTCACGTAGATGCCGCGGGCGGCGACTGCGCTCACCGTTTCGGTTCCGATCACCGGTGTGCCCGGGTTCGCCTTGTGGTACTCCTCGGCGGCGGGGTCCGCGTAGTTGTAACCCATCACGTCGCAAACTGCGTTGCCGCCCTGCCCGAGACCGCCAAAGGGGAACGGAGCGATGGTCACCGGCCGCGAGCCGTCCTGTTCGGTCGCGACCCGCTTCATGGCGGTCAGGATGCGCAGGCCGAACCCGGTGCCCGACTCGCGCTCCTCATTTGCCATCGACCACAGGAACACGCTCGGGTGGTTCCGGTCGCGTCGAACCAGATTCGCGAACTGAGCCAGCCCTTCGGGGTTTGAGGACATCATGCGCGTCTCGTCGAGCACCAGCATCCCCAACTCGTCGCAGGCATCCAGGAGTTCGGGCGTGGGCGGGTTGTGCGACGTCCGGTAGGCGTTGCACCCCATTTCCTGCAACTTTCGGACGCGCGCGTACTGTACCGCGTCGGGCAGCGCCGTTCCAAGGCCGGCGTGGTCCTGGTGGTTGCACGTGCCCTTGACCTTCACCGGCTTGCCGTTCAACAGGCAGCCTTTTGCCGCATCGAACCGCAGCGAGCGGATGCCGAAGCGGGTCTCGTATCGGTCCGTAATCGCTCCGCCGGCTTCAACTTCGGTGACCAGTTTGTAGCGCTGCGGTTCCTCGAGGGACCACAGTGCGGGCTGCCTGACGGTCGCCTGCTGCTCGAAAGTGCGGTCACCCCAGCCCGCCATTGGCTGCGCCGCGCTCGCCGTCCGGGAGACCTCGCGGCCGGACGGATCGAGGATGGTCGAGATCACCCGCACTTGCTGTTCGCTGTTCGCGTGATTCTCGACCTCGGTGCGAATGGAGACCGTTGCCGCGCCCTGCCCCAATTCAGCACGCGCGAAGGTGCCCCACCGCTTCACATGGACCGGAGCGGTTTTCACGAGCCAGACGTGGCGGTAAATCCCAGCGCCCTCGTAGAACCAACCGTCGCTCAATGTGGCGTCAACCCGCACGAGTAGTACGTTAGGCCCACCGGGAATCAGGAAATCCGTGAGGTCAAAGCTGAAGGGATCGTAGCCGCCGCTATGCGTGCCTACATAGAAGCCATTGAAGACCACCATGGACTGACGGTAAGCGCCGTCGAATTCCACAGAGATTCGCTTGCCCGCGTCTGCCGCCGGGAGTTCGAAGACGCGGCGATACCAGCCCACGCTGGTCTCCGGGTAGCTGCGCCCAATCGGGTAGAAGCCCTTGCTCGACAGCGCCGGATCGTTCTGGAAGGGCAATTCGATCGCCCAGTCGTGGGGCAGATCCAGCGGCTTCCAATCAGCGTCGTCAAAACTCAGGTGGCTCGGCGAGAGGAAGTTGCCGGTCTTCTGGAACCCTCCATTCGCGCCGCCGAATCCGAAGTCCTTCGTGGAATCGTTCGCGTGCCCGAAATGGAATCGCCATCCGAAATCGAGCAGCGAGCGCTCGCGAATCGTCTCGACCGCGGCGGCTGCCTGGACCTGCCCCGATTGAATGGGCGCGGCCGGCGAAGGCACCGCCAGCGCGGCCGCACTTGGAACCACTATGCCGGTTTTCAAAACGTCGCGACGCGTCCAGTGCTTCATTCGAACCTCCACTGCAGGGCTTGTGCTGCATTCGGGGCCGCCGGGGAATTCCCCTCCGGCAGGTCCTGTGCAATCACCGCCGTCAACAGTACGGGACGAACGAGCATGAACTCGCCGGATCGCAGCACAACAGCTCCCTCGTCGCTGAGTATATACAAAAGAGCCAAGGAACCTGCGCCTTCGCCGTCACATCAGACCGCGGGAGTGCCGTGCTGTTCTTCGGGATGGCTGATGCCGTGGCCTCCAGACGGCTACGGCCCCAACGATGGATCAAAAAACAGAATCGGGCGCGCTATGACACGCGCCCGAACATCAACAGATGAGTCACGCCCCGGAGTTGCACCGGCTCGTGCGGTAGAGCTGCTGGTCTACTGGCCGACCAGGTAGCCGGAGACCGTGCAACTGATGCCCTGGGTGACGGACGGCGAGTAGTTCGCCCGGAAGAACAGCCCGATGTCAACCGACCCCTGGGCCGGCGCGCTCCCGTAGGCCCGCAGAGGAGTCGTCGTTCGCCAGATGTCCAGACCATTCCCCGAAGCTTGCTTGCTCAGCGCCAGCAGATGGGAAACGTGGTCTGGTCCGCCAGGAGTGAACGGCGTGTTGGGAACGATCAACTGGACATCCCCGGGGCCATCCCCGCCAACGAGCACAGCCTGGCAGGAGATGGTTTCCAGTACCACCTGGCGCCCGGCGGGAATCGACAACAATGTGCAGGCAGCCTGACCGTAAACAGGGTCGACGTTGCCGGTAAAGCACGAGACATTGAACCCGTTGCGGGCGGGCCTGTCCGTGTCCACATACGCGGGTGCCAGCGGCGTGGTGTTGAGCTTAACGGTCGATGTGCCGCTCAATTGCACCGCCGGAAGGCTGGAAACGGCCACGGTACCGGTCACGTTTCCCTGCACCGGCAGCGGCGTATTCACAATGCTGACCGGCAGAGCGGGCGGGGCGGCAATCGCCGCGCCTGCACCCATCAGGACGAGCGTGGCGGTCAACACGGCCGCGCCAGATGCCTTTGAAAGACGATATGCAAATCGTTTCATGATATTCTCCTCCATTTGTGTAAGTTTAAGGTTGCGCTTGCCGATTTGATTCCAGTTCAATCGGAGCGAGGTCCAACAGAGTTTTACTAGATTCGCCTAAACATGCGGCGTCCGTCAAGATTTACTTGTTTTCGGTTTGGTGACATCGCCAGCACGGGGCCGCGGTCTTCCATCAGCCCGCTGTATTTTCGTTTTGGGTAGCCTGCGGCGCGGCGTCGCCGGGTCCTGAGCATTCGGCACAAAGGAGGCGGCGGTGGATCGAGCTGCCTAGCCTCAATCGCTCCGGATCACGAAAGGGGGGGCACTTTCAACGCTAGCCGTGACGATATGCAGAATAAACTTTCGTTAATTATGCAGTTACAATAAAGACATATGTTGCTGGGCAAACTCGTGTTGACTGGAATCGTGGCATCCTGCCTGCTGCTGGCGCTTGATCCTAAGCTCCAGAAGGCGGTCGACGCCAAGATCAACGACAAGAAGTTCGACGAAGCAATCGCTATGCTGGACGCGGCGCACAAGCAGGCGCCGAAGGATGCCGGTTTGGTCAGCGCGCTCGCCAACGCGCACCTGAAGTTCGGCGACTCGTTCATGTACAACGATCAACTGCCGCCCAGGCAGAAGTACCCGAATGCGTTGCGGGAGTATCGCATCGTGCTGGAGTACGACAAGACCAACGCCACCGCCAGGAAGAACGTCGCGATGATCGAGGACATTTACAACTCGATGGGTCGCCCGATTCCGAAGTAGGTGGCAGTTGGTGAGCGTGGCTCGGTGGCGAGTCGCGTTGGGCGTCCGTTTCCTGGAACGGCGAATGCCTTCGCATGCTACGCCCGGCCGGGCATTAAGCACGAGTATGTGGAGCTGATTGACGCCGGGAATCTGCGCCGGTCGAGCGTTGCCCCGCCTTCGCGCCCTTGAAGCTCAACGCGAGATGTCCGCCTCTTCCAGGTCGAATCGCTGAAACACACCTATCAGGCGCGCGATTGAGTTGGTCATCGCCGCAGCCCGTTCCGCGCATGCTGGGCAGTTGGTCAAGTGCTGCTCTACGTGCGCCAGTTCGACTTCAGCCGAGGTCCGGCCCAGTACGTAGTGTTCAAGATCGCGGTCGGACAGTTCTGACGAATCCGTCAGGTGGACGTATCCTGGCATTGCAACTGAGTCCATCCTTGCCACTCCATATCGGCCAGTGATTGAAATTGCATGACGATTTCTTCGTGGAATTCTCGACCAACCTGCTTTCCCTTGCTTCTGGGCGGCAAAGCCGCTCTCGTCGCCGGCGAGGCCGCGCCCATCCGGAAAGAGTTACCGGCCAACGAATCCGCCTGCCGGGAAGGCCCGTAAGTATTACCTGTCAAGCGAGCGGCAAAGTCAGCCTCAAACGCCGGGCCTCAGGCAAACGGCGAGAGCGCCGCCGCCAAGTGCACTGAATTCAACAGATTCTGCCGCGTCCCTTTAGCGGAGGCGAAAGCCTGGGGTCCGGCACTTCAGTTGCACTGAAATACTGGCCAGCCGAAATCGATCGTTGAGCGTACAGCTCCTCTCATTGCTTCGCAACGCTGTTCCGCCATTGCAGGCGCAGTGCCGCAAAAGAGGATTTGCAGATATGAAAATCGCAGCTTTTAGGAGGGAACATGGCGCACGCAGAACAGCATCCGAACCGCGATTCACAAAGGAACAGTTTCCCCACGGAATGGTCATTTGATTACTGGGATCATGAGGATCCTTCGAATCCGATGAGCCCGCTCGAGGGAGCCCGCCAGGAAACTCAGAACCCGATGGGGTTCGGCGTCCACAACGAAGATTGGGCACCGGGCCCGCCCGTTGGCAGTTTTTTTGGCTAAGGCTCCGGGGGGGGCTGCCTGCAGGTCCGGACCTGTCCACCAGACACCCGGCTCAGTCCGCCTTCGGCCAATGTGCAAGTCGCAAGTCACCGGCGAACCGGCGCTGCCCTTTACCAGCGCCTATTCCGTGCTGTAGTTGATCTCGATTCGCGTCACCGCTCTCGATGCCGCCCACAGCACTAGTGCGGTGACCAATACCAACCCCAAAACCGCGAGGCTCTTCGAGGCCGGTGCCGCCGGGGCCAGCAACAAACGAAGCAGAGGCTGTTGCTCATCGATCAGCGCGCTTTCCGGACAGAGCGACTGCAAGTAATAAAGCACGCTCAGCTTCTGCAGCGCGGCGGGGAGGAAGTTGTTGATGCTCTCCCACAGCAGAATTACGGCCGCCGGGATAATCGGGTTCTTGAGCAAAAGCCCCGCCGCTAGAAACACGCTGCCGTAGCCGAGGCAGCCAAGCGTCGCGGCGGCCGCATACCAGAATGCGTGCGACCACCCCGCCGCCGCTATGAACGCCTGTGCGTCAACTCCAGTATTGGGCCACAGCATGGCCGCGTAGCCGAGTAGCGCGCCGCCTCCGAAGATCACGGTCGAGGCAACCAGGCCCGCCAGGTACTTGCCCGCCAGAAGCACCTCGCGCCGCACCGGCGCGAGGAACCAGAAGTGCAGCGTCTTGTCGAGCATCTCGCCGCGGAACAGGTTCATGAAGATGCCCAGGCACCCGAAAAAGATTGCCAATCGAAGGTAAAAGAACTGAAAGATCACGGCGAAGACCCGGCGGTCGTCGGTGGGGTCCCTGAAGAAGCGGACGTGCTTCTCCACAAGCACGCCGTTAGTGAAGCGCAGGTCGATAACGCGTTGGCCGTCATAATAACTAATGGCCCGCCTGCGTTGAGGCTCTTCTGGCTGGGTCTTGCGATCTTTGTCGTCGCGGTCGCCCTCGTCCTCGCGCCGGTTCGTCCATTCGTGGTCGAAAGAGGGATTGGGCGCGCGCTTCAGGATCTCGTCCACCTTCTCGCCCTTCGTGAAGCTGTCAACGACTCGGGCCTGCGTCAGGCCATTGCGCGACCAGCGCTCCTCCATGAACTTCATCTGAAGCCCGTGGCCGAAGAAAGCAACCGCCGGGAAGAGCGCCAGCAGGTAGACCCACAACCCGCGCTTGGACAGGAACGCCCGCCGCATCTCGATCCGCGCGATGGTCCACGCCTGCTGTACTTGCACCTTGGTGA
>Ga0209697_10002983_pt1 | contig 23520 bp, 23 predicted proteins | sample AliMusrvi5mmetaG_FD_184115 | JGI IMG/M metagenome (GOLD analysis project Ga0209697, IMG submission 184115) | Freshwater lake bacterial and archeal communities from Alinen Mustajarvi, Finland, to study Microbial Dark Matter (Phase II) - Alinen... | ecosystem: Environmental > Aquatic > Freshwater...
GGGCATAGGGTCAGATCAATTGGAAATGTTAAACAACGACAGTGCATTTTCTGTAGTTATGCCTGCGATTTCTTCAACAGGTAAATTTTTTATTTCAGCTATTTTTTGCGCGATGATGGGGATGTAGCTGCTTTCATTTCGCTTGCCGCGGTGAGGTGCCGGAGTCAGATAGGGTGCATCGGTTTCGAGGAGGAGATGCCGGACCCCTGTGGCTTCAACGACCTGCTGAAGACCTGAATTCTTGTAGGTAACAACGCCGCCAATCCCAAGTTTGAAACCCAGGGCGATGGCCCTCTCTGCCTGGGCGATGTTCCCGCCAAAGCAATGAAAAACGCCTTTCAATGCCGGGTCTTTCATCTCTTCAAGGATGCCGACCGTCAGGTCGAAAGAATTGCGTGTATGGATAACAACCGGAAGCTTATATTCTTTGGACCATTGAAGCTGTATACGGAAAGCTTCTTCCTGTTCCGCCTGGTAGGTTTTATCCCAGTAAAGGTCGATGCCGATCTCTCCGATGGCACGAATGGAGCCTGCGTGCTTTTGCAGTTGAGCGTAAAGATTATCGAGTTCCTCCTGATAACTCTCTTTGACTGAGGTCGGGTGCAGACCCATCATCGGGAAACAGTTTAAGGGGAATTGGCTGCAGAGTGCCAGCATGCCATCGACGAAACTGCTGTCGATACCGGGAAGCAGCATATAGGGGACCCCTGCGTCGATTGCCCGTTGCACGACTGCGGTCCTGTCGTCGTTAAATTCCTCACTGTAAAGATGCGCGTGGGTATCGGTGAATATCATAATAACTTATTTATTCAGTTTTTGAATGATGGCATCGAAGTCCTGTTCCATCATACAGCGGAAATGTTTTTTCGGGCACTGAGGGTAACCCAGTTTGCTGCAGGGCCGGCATGAAAGTCCTTTTACTTCCATGATCACGGAATTCTCCTTTTTATCCCCGGGCATATAGGGGTACATCCCGAATTCGGGGATGGTATTCCCCCAAACGGAGATTGTTGGTTTATTGAAAGCGGCTGAAATGTGCATTAGCCCTGTGTCATTTGTGATCACACATTCCGACTGCCTCACCAGAGAAGCAGACTGGCTGATGGTGTATTTTCCGCAGGCATTCATCACCCTTGAGTTGCTGGAATAACCAAGGATCCGCTCACCCCTTGCAGCATCTTCTTTACCGCCCATCAGGATCACCGGCCTGCGAAGTTGTTTGCAAATCTCAACGACCTTCTCTTCCGGAACGATCTTTGTATTGTGCTTCCCGCCAATGACGAAGGCAATATAGCCGTTCCTGAAAGAATCAGGCAGACTCCCCGGATCAACTTCTTCTCCCGGAGGAATAAAATAATCAAGGCCCCTGCCATCATTAATGACACCCAAAGGCTTTACTGCTCTGAAATAACGGTCAACAATATGAACATCCGGGAGGATATTGATCTTCAGGTTTACCATCAGCCATTTCTCAACATTCAGTTTATTGAAAGAGGCAGAAGGAACACGGAGACATAGCCTGACATATTGTGAACGGAGATTCCTGTGCAGATCGGCTATGAAGCTGAACTTCTCCGCTTTCAGCAGTGGGATCAGTTCCCTGAAATTATTCCTGAACTCCCACACCTTCGCGATATAGGGATTCCCTGCAAGAACCGGAAGGTTTGCCGATTTTGTCATGAAATGGATCTCCGCATCAGGATAATGGCTTTTCAGGCAGCGAAGCACGGGAGTCGTTAATACAATATCGCCGATCGAACTGAACCGGATGACCAGGATCTTATGAATGAGTCTCTTCAAAATTACCGGATGAACGGATTATTCTGCTTTTCATAACCGATGGTTGTTTCGGGGCCATGGCCCGGATAAACCACCGTTTCGTCGGGTAAAGTAAATAATTTCTCACGGATGCTTTTCATCAGGAGGTCGAAATTTCCGGAAGGAAGGTCCGTTCTTCCGATCGTGTCCTTAAACAAAACATCCCCGGTAATCACGAATCCATCTTTTGCATTGTAAAAACAAACACTGCCATCGGCATGGCCGGGGGTATAAAATACCTCAAGGCTGCTTTCACCGAAAACAACGGACTTCCCCTCCTCCAGGTAACCTTTCGGCGTTGGAATGGAGTCAAGGTGGTAACCAAATGACCCTGCAATCTCACGCGCCGGGATGAAGAAAGGCTCGCCGCCTTCATGATATTCGGGGTATATGTTATATGTTGATGCAATAAAATCATTGCCGAGTATATGATCAATATGGCAGTGGGTAGCTATGTTACGGACCAGTTTGAGGTTTTTGGCCGCTATAAAGTCAGCAACAGCCTTTTTTTCCTCCGGTTCATAGCAGCCGGCATCCACGATCACACATTCCCGGGTATCATCGTATAAAATAAATGTATTCTCACTGAAGGCATTAAACGTAAAAACTTTTACACGGATCATAACGAAGAGTTAGTAACTACCTTGGTTTTCAATTGCCAGCAAAGTTATGAATTTGCGGATGATTGCGGGACAGATTTAAATTAATCTTAATTTAGCAGATCGAACGTTTTAACGCTTTCTGCTACTCAAACGATGGTCAATGCCGGAGATCAAAAACAGCCAGGGAACCTGCTCAGGACCACTTTTCTGCTTGTCGTGCTGGTCTTGCTCACAGGACATTCCCTTCGGGCCCAGTTTTATAACGGCTCCCAGCTGACATTCGGAAAAAGCCGTGTTCAATTCAACAACTTCATCTGGAGCTTTTACCGCTTTGAAAAATACGACACCTATTTTTACCAGGGAGGAAACGAACTGGCACTCTATGCCGCGCGTTATGCCGATCAGCATCTCAAAGATATAGAGCTGGCCCTCCAGACTAATATTGAAGAAAAGATCCAGTTCATTATCTTCCTCAACCTGTCGGACCTGAAACAGAGCAATATCGGACTGGAGGGAAACTGGGACAGCTACAACACAGGAGGGATCACCCGCATCATCGGGGGAAAGGTCCTTGTTTATTTTGATGGCGACTACAACCACTTCGAGCAGCAGATCCGTGCAGGGATGACCATGGTGATACTGAACGAGATGATCTACGGGACCGGTATCGGGGCCCAGATCAAGAACAATGCGCTTTTCAACCTTCCCGAGTGGTACATGAACGGGCTTATCGCCTATCTCTCTGAAAAATGGAATCCCGAGGCCGATAACCTGGTCAAGGACGCCATCCTCACCGGCAAGTACCGGAAATTCAGCAAACTGACAGGAGAAGAGGCTACCCATGCAGGCCACTCTCTGTGGAATTACATTGCAATCAAATACGGCGAATCAGAGATCCCGAATATTGTTTACATGGCCCGGCTCAGCAGGAATGTTGAAAAAGGCTTCCTTTATGTCCTCGGGCGGCCGTTCAATACGCTCATCGATGAGTGGCTTAATTTTTATAAAGGGATCTATCAGGCAGAGGACCCTGCTCAGACCGAACCTGCCGGAACGGTTCTGAACAAACGTCCCAAGCCCGACAAGGTTTACCGTCAGTTGAAAATAAGTCCGGACGGCAAAATGGCCGCTTATTGCACCCATGAGCTCGGCGTCTACAAGGTTTATCTTTATGACCTGGAAACCGGTAAAAAGAAACGGATCTTCAAAGGAGGGTACCGCCTGCTTGAAAAGCCGGATTTCTCCTTCCCCCTGCTTGCATGGCACCCCTCAGGGGATGTCCTTGCCATCCTCACGGAAAGGAAGGGTGAGGATTACCTCTATTTCTATACCATGGAAGACAAGAAGACTGAAAAACAGATCCTCTACAATTTCGACAAGATTCTTGACCTTTCGTATTCGGATGACGGCGGGTTTCTTGTGTTCTCCGGGGTACAAAGGGGACAGTCCGACATTTTTGTCTACAATATTGCATCCGGATCCTTTGAACAGATCACCCGCGATGTATATAATGATCTGAATCCCAGGTTTATTAACCATTCAAGCGAGATCATCTTCAGTTCAAACCGCGATAATGACACCATCCGGTTTGATCCGAAAGTGGATATCAGGAAGCTGCACTTTCTCAATGACCTTTTTGTATACGATTACAAGGGAAAAAAAAATGTACTCCGGCGCGTCACCAATACGCCGGAAGTCAATGAGGTTCAGCCAATGCCATATGCCGACGGATATTTTACCTATCTCTCCGATGAGAATGGCATTTACAACCGTTTTCTGGCCCGGTTCGACAGTACCATCACCTATATTGACACAGCGACCCATTATAACTTCTTTACACGTTCAGTACCCGTGACCAATTATAACAGGAATATCCTCGAGCAGGATATCAACCCCCACTCGGGCAAAACGGCGGAGATCATCTTCCACAAAAATCATTATACGATGTACGTGGACGACCAGCTAAAGCCAAAATTCATGGAGCCTGCCCGCTTAAAAAACACCTTTTACCAGGCCTACATCACCCGGCAAAGTGAAACAGGAGGAAAGGGCAGCGCTCAGGACTCCCTTCTCCTGGCTGAAGAGAAGGCAAAGCGGATCAAAAAGAAACACTTTTTCACCGTCATGGAGAGTGAGGCACCACCTGCGCCGGTCAATTCCCAAACCCGGCAGAACACTCCTCCGGATTTGAAGACCCAACCACCCAGGGCGGAGTCTGATACCTCAGGAAAGATTGCCGCGATGAAAATCCCGGCCGCCGACAGTACCGATAAATTCAAAAAGGCCAAACAACTTAACTACAATGTTGAATTCTCCATCGACCAGATGGTGACACAGCTGGACTTCAACTACCTGAACTCCTCTTACCAGCCGTTCACCGGCGCCAAGGATCCGATCTTTGTCAACCCGGGACTGAACGGCCTGTTCATGGTCGGGATCACCGACCTGATGGAGGATCACCGGCTCACAGGAGGGGTGAGGCTGAATTTCAACCTGGTGAACAATGAGTACCTGCTGAGCTATAAAAATCTTGTCCACCGCCTTGATTATGAACTTATCTTCCACCGGCAGGGACTGGAGGAATCAGGATACTATTCCTACATCCGTCACAAGATCTTCGACCTTTATTTTATCACAACCTATCCGTTCACACCGGTTTTCAATATCAAGGGAACGGCTTCGCTCCGTTACGGGAGGTCAGTATTCCTCTCCACTGACCAGTTCAACCTGAATATGCCGGACGTTAACCGTTACTGGGGGAACCTGAAGGCTGAGATTACTTACGACAACACCCGGGATGTCGGCCTGAACCTTTATAACGGAACCCGTTACAAGATATTCGGCGAGTATTACACACTGCTGAACAAAGTGTCGGAGGATCTCTTCGTGGTCGGGGGCGATTTCCGCCACTACCTGAAGCTTCACCGGTCCATGATCCTTGCGGTCAGGCTGGCGGCAAGCACCTCTTTCGGGCGTAACAAGCTTGTTTATTACATGGGCGGAGTGGATAACTGGCTTTTCCCTTCCTTCGATCAGGAGACGCCTGTGGCCACCGATCAGAATTATGCATTTCAGACTCTTGCAACCAATATGCGGGGGTTCAAGCAGAATATCAGGAACGGAAACAGTTTCGTGGTGCTGAATACAGAGATCCGCATGCCGGTGTTCCGGTACCTCTCAAATCACCCGGTTAAATCCGACTTCCTCAACAACTTCCAGCTGGTTACCTTCGGCGATGTCGGCACTGCCTGGACCGGACTCTCACCTTATTCGGAGGACAACCAGTTGTTTACCACCTACATTGACCAGAACCCGTTTCATATTAAGGTCCAGCTTTTAAAGGAACCCTTCGTGGAGGGTTTCGGGTTTGGCCTGCGTTCGCGCCTTTTGGGTTACTTTATCCGGGGTGATGTTGCCTGGGGAGTCGAAGACGGCCATGTCGGAAGCCCGGTATATTACCTCTCACTCAGTCTTGATTTCTAACCATGAATATTCCTGAAGAACGCATCCTGAAATTTATCAGGGAACACCACATTTTCACACTTGCAGTTTCTAAAGAGAATGAACCCTGGTGTGCCACCTGCTTTTATGTTTTTGACGAAAAACTGAATCGTTTTATTTTTACCTCCGATGACGATACACGCCATATCATGGATGCGGTCAGTTCTGGAAACTTCAGGGTATCCGGGGCTATTGCCCTCGAGACCCGGATGGTCGGCAAAATCCGGGGTATACAGTTTTCCGGGATAATGAAGAAACTGGAGGGTGATGAAAAGAAACCTGCCAGGAAGAGCTATGTGGAGGCATTCCCGATCGCCCGTCTGGCCCCCCTGACGATCTGGAGCCTGACGCCGGATTACATCAAAATGACAGACAACAGGCTTGGCTTCGGTACCAAACTGGTCTGGAACGGAACTTTGTGATTTCTGTCATCTGCCAGGGCATGACGTGTCATGCCCCTACCATCCTAATCCCTTTTCCGGATTTTCCAAAGAATATATTTTATTAAATTTTTCAACAAACCGTGTTGAAAAATCGGGGATCATTTTTCAAATTGGGTCGCTTTGTTCGAAATAGTTCGTTGTATCTTGCTGCTTGAAATAACACCTTTCGACTTTTTCGTACCGTCTACAAAATCAGAGTTTAACATATTCGTTAAAATAAAAATATTGTTTTAACATGGAAAATAATGCCATCGTTAATACGGACCAGGACAAGAAATCAGATTTCTATGACGATGTCCTCGCCAAAAGGGTTCGCCCGAAAGTCGATCCAGAAGAATTGGAAATGAGCGTACAATTAAAAGAAAAGAAAGCGGCGGAAATTTCCTCCCACGCAGACAGCAGTGCAGCAAGGGTATATTCTGTCGCGGAAGCGATCGAAAAAACGACTGAATACTTTAAGGGAGACAACCTTGCTGCCAATGTCTGGGTAAACAAGTATGCATTAAAGAATGCAGAGGGTCAATTACTTGAGCTGACACCGGATGACATGCATCACCGGATCGCCCGCGAGATCGCCAGGATCGAGAAGCGTTACCCGAACCCTATGAGCGAAGATGAGATCTTTGAACTGATCCGTGATTTCAGGTATATCATTCCCCAGGGCAGCCCTATGGCAGGCATCGGGAACAACTACCAGATAGGATCACTTTCAAACTGTTTTGTGATTGGGAATGAAGGCTCCTCTGATTCCTATGGTGCCATCATGAAAACGGATGAAGAACAGGTTCAGCTGATGAAAAGAAGAGGCGGAGTAGGACATGACCTTTCACATATCCGTCCGAAAAACAGCCTTGTACAGAACAGTGCCATGACCTCAACCGGTATCGTTCCCTTTATGGAAAGATATTCAAACTCCACCCGTGAAGTGGCCCAGGAGGGAAGACGCGGAGCGCTGATGCTCAGCATTTCCATCCTGCATCCTGATGCCGAGAATTTCATTGATGCCAAACTGGAGGCCGGAAAAGTTACCGGTGCCAACATCTCTGTCAAGATCACCGACAGCTTTATGAAGGCCGCTATTGAGGATACCGATTTCACGCAACAGTACCCGATCGATACCCCGGACCCGCGTTTCACAAAAACCATGAAAGCGCGGGAACTCTGGAACAAGATCATCCACAATGCCTGGAAATCCGCCGAGCCGGGTATCCTCTTCTGGGATACCATTATCCGGGAATCTGTTCCCGACTGTTATGCCGATCTGGGTTTCAAAACGGTCTCCACCAACCCTTGCGGAGAGATCCCCCTCTGTACATACGACAGCTGCCGGCTGCTGGCCATCAACCTGTTCAGTTATGTCGACCGGCCTTTCACAGAAAGCGCCAGCTTCGACGGCGAATTGTTCACCGAACATGTACACAAGGCCCAGCGCATGATGGATGACATCATCGACCTGGAACTCGAAAAAATTGACAGGATCCTCAAGAAGATCGAGGCCGATCCTGAAATGGATTACATCAAGATGCGCGAACGCGATCTTTGGCTGAATATCCGCAAGAAAGCCCTGCAAGGGAGGCGTACAGGCTTTGGCATCACAGCCGAAGGCGATATGCTGGCTGCACTCGGAACCCGCTATGGTTCAGAAGATGCCATCAACTTCTCCGTGGAAGTACATAAAATGCTGACGCTGGAAGCTTTCCGCTCATCCATTGTCATGGCAAAGGAAAGAGGCGCATTCCCGATGTATGATGCTGAACGTGAAAAGAATAATCCGTTTATCCAGCGGATCCGCGAAGCTGACGAGGAACTTTACCAGGATATGACCGCCAACGGACGCAGAAATGTGGCATTGCTTACGATCGCACCCACAGGTACGGTCAGCATCCTGTCGCAGACCACCTCCGGACTTGAACCTGTTTTTGCAGTGAATTACAAACGGAGAAGAAAGGTCAACCCCAATGAACCCCATTCAAAAGTGACCTTTACCGACGAGGTGGGTGATACTTGGGAGGAATACCATGTTTTTCATCATAAATTCGTCAACTGGCTGAAGGTACAGAACTATGACCTTGATGAGGTTTCCCGCATGGATGAAAAAGACCTGAAGAGCATCATCAAGAAATCTCCTTATTATAAGGCCACTGCAAATGATATCGACTGGGTGGCCAAGGTTCATATGCAGGGCGCCGTGCAGAAATGGGTCGACCATTCCATCAGCGTAACAGTCAATGTGCCGAAAGATACCCAGGAAGAGATGATCGGGCAGATCTATGAAACGGCCTGGAAGGTTGGCTGCAAAGGCATGACGGTTTACCGTGACGGAAGCCGCGCCGGCGTTCTTGTTTCCAGCGACTCCAAGTCAAAGGAAAAGAAAGAGACACCAAACGAATTCCGTGAAACCATGGCACCCCACAGGCCCGACCGGCTGGAAGCTGAAATTGTAAGGTTCCAGAACGATTATGAAAAGTGGGTGGCTGTTGTCGGTCTGCTTAACGGACGGCCCTACGAGATATTCACCGGCCATGCCGATGATTTCTGGATGCCGACATGGGTGCAGAAAGGCTGGATCCTGAAAGTAAAACCAGACGGAAACAATTCACGCTATGATTTCCAGTTTGAAGACCGTCAGGGATATAAAGTGACGATCGAAGGACTCTCACGTTCGTTCACAAAGGAATACTGGAACTATGCCAAGCTGATATCCGGGATCCTTCGTCATGGCATGCCACTGCCTTTTGTCGTTAACATCATCTCAAAGCTTCACTTTGAGGTTGACTCCATCAACACCTGGAAAAACGGTGTTGAACGTGCCCTCAAGAAATTCATCCCCGATGGTACCAAAGCCGCCGAACATGCTTGTCCTAAATGCAGCGACGAAAATGGACTGATCTACCAGGAAGGATGCCTCGTCTGCAAGAGTTGCGGTTACTCAAAATGCGGTTGATGATCCCGGCTTGGCTGGCGCGCGTTTGTAACGCGTGCCCGGGTGTAAACCTGCCTCAGAAGTGCAGTTTGTGGTAGTCAAAGGTCTGCCCGTCCCGGAACTGTTTTATTTTCTGCGCGATACGGAGCATGGCCTGAAGGTTATTCTTCTGGAACCATTCAATAGCCTCTTTTTGCCCATGGCAGGCATCTGAAAACACGATCAGGAAAAGAAAATTATTCGCCTTCAGCCATGCATAGGCCTTGATATCATCGTCTATTGCACTGTCAAGTGCCGCCAACTCAGAAAACCCGTTGTTCATAAGCCATGCAAAAGCCTCATCACTTCCTCGTATGGCATGCGATAACGCTCCAAGTTCTGGAAAGCCATTGTTCAGCAGCCAATCGGTGATCTGCTCATTTCCGCTGATGGTTTCACCAAAAGCGACGAGGATTTTCGGGGGATATTTCAGCAAATCCATCGGTTATCTGATATTCCTTTGTGCTCCTTCGTGAATCCCTTTGTGACCTTTGTGGTAAAAAATAAACCACGAAGGACTCAAAGGACAACACTAAAGTACACAAAGTATAATGTTCAAAAAGTTAATTATAAACGGCAACCTCAATTCCAAGCTTTCTGACTTTAGCAGCAATAGTCTCCATTTCCTCACGTCCGATCTTCACAAGGTCATGAGCCGGTGTAGCCCGGTCAACAGGGTACACCATCACGCTTCGCGGCCTTATCTCATCGAGGTGGTCAAGCCATAAACCAACCTCCTCTTCAGTTGTATTGTCCACAACAGCCCCCTTGTAATTCCCCCGCAGGAAAAGGCTCTGTATGATCACATTGCCGTTGAATTTTTTCAGGTCACTGATGTACTTGGCGGGGTCAAAATCAACAACAGGGTCATTGATCAGCAGCAGCTGTTTCGCCGAACCGGCATCCAGCTTCTGGATGTTATTGTCCAGTCTGCCCAAGGCTGCAAAAACCTTGGGATTGCTGATCATCGAACCGTTCGAGAGCACCGTCACTTTCGCGGTTGGAACATACTTATCCCGGAGGGCAATGGTGTCTTCAACGATCCCTGGAAATTCAGGGTGAAGGGTCGGCTCTCCGTTGCCTGCATAGGTAATGGCATCCGGGGCGTGATGATTGCTGGCCATCTCTTTCAGGTGCTGCTCAAGAAATGCAGCCACTTCCGCCCGGGAGGGCAGCTCCGCCAGGTCCGCCTGACGTGGAGGGGTCCAACCGCATTCGCAATAGATGCAATTAAAGGAACAGAATTTCGAATGAAGAGGAAGCAGGTTGATACCGAGTGATTCACCCAGCCGCCTGCTGCGTACCGGACCGAAGATAATATCCTGGAAAAGAAATCCTGCCATAGCTTGTTTATCAGTATACAAAATTCATCATTTTCCACGGATTAACCTATGAAGTCCCAATTGAAAATAATATTACTTTTACACCGTTAATATATCCGATGATCACGCTGAAGGAGATACAGGCTCCGATCCTGGAGCACATTGAGATTTTTGAAAAGAAGTTCCGGGCATCCATGAAAAGCTCGGTTCCCCTCTTGGATACTATTACACGATACATAATCAAGCGCAAGGGAAAACAGATGCGCCCGATGTTTGTATTCCTCTCGGCTGGTGTTTGCGGTGAGATCCTCGAAAAAACATACCGCGCCGCCTCCCTCATCGAGCTATTGCATACCGCCACACTCGTTCATGATGACGTGGTGGATGATTCCAATATGCGCAGGGGATTCTTCTCGATCAATGCCTTATGGAAAAACAAGATATCCGTGCTGGTAGGTGATTATCTCCTGTCAAAAGGCCTGCTGCTTTCACTCGAACATGATGACTTCCGGCTGCTGAAGATCGTATCCGAAGCCACCCGGGAGATGAGCGAAGGCGAATTGCTGCAGATCGAGAAAGCCCGCCGGCTCGATATCCGGGAAGATATCTACTTTGAGATCATCCGGAAGAAAACAGCCTCCCTCATCGCCTCCTGCTGCGCATGCGGCGTCGCTTCCACCGGTGCCGATGAAGCCACGATAGGGAAGATGCGGCTCTTTGGTGAATATGTCGGGATCGCCTTCCAGATCAAAGACGATCTTTTTGATTATGATGCAGCCAACGCTTCGGGCAAACCCCATGGCATCGATATCAGGGACCGGAAAATGACATTGCCCCTCATCTACCTCCTCAACCATTCCGATTCCAGCGAAAAACGATGGATCATCAATACAGTGAAAAACCACAATACGGACCAGGCAAGGGTTAAACAGCTGATTGAAAAAGTGGCAGGCTCCGGGGGTATCCGGTATGCCCATGATAAAATGATGGAGTACCGCGAAAAAGCGCTGGCCCTGCTGAGTGAATTTCCCGATAACCCCTCCCGCGAATCCCTTCGCCAGTTGGTCATCTTTACAACAGAACGAAATAAATAACCGTTCCTCCTCCAATAAATTTTCTATCCGGACGTTTTAACCTTTCCATTTTTGGTTTCTTAATCTCATTCTATAGACAACTTTACTCATCAATCTCTGCACCTCTGTGCCTTTTTGGTAAAAACCTGCATTAAATTGATCGTAAAATGAATATAAGAAACCGGATTTCCCGCTATGCCTTTATTGTCCTGATCTTTATCTCACGGAATACGAATGCCCAGCCTGTTCCTGAAGCTGCTGCCTTTCCTGCCATGAAAACACTCCCGGATATCTGCCTTTCGCTGACTGAGCAGGATATCTTTGAAAAGATCACCACTTACCGGGAAGAGAAAGGACTGAAGCCCATCCCGCTTTCCAAATCACTGACCTATGTTGCCCAGACCCATGCATGGGATCTCGCGGAGCACGGGCCCTTTAAACCCCATCATTGCAACCTTCACAGCTGGTCATCCAAAGGACCCTGGTCTTCCTGCTGTTATACGGAGGAGCATGACAAGGCTGACTGCATGTGGGTTAAGCCCGGGGAGTTGACAAACTATCACCATACGGGCTATGAGATCGCTTTCTGGACCGATGAGCCGCTTTCACCCCTTTCCTTCTCGGAAGAAGCGCTGAAAGGCTGGAGGAAAAGTACTGGCCATAACGAGGTCATCGTCAACCAGGGTGACTGGCACGACCTGGAGTGGAATGCAATGGGGGTAGGGTACTCCAATGGATTCGCGGTGGTGTGGTTCGGGGCGGTTCCCGATGAAGACGGGGAGATTAAACAATGTGAGCCATAAAAACTGTATTTTTATAAAAAATTTTAAATGAAACGGTTTTTAGCAACACTTGCATTTTTCAGCCTGATCACTACACTAACCATAGGCCAGCGATTTAACGGGGGACTGATTATAGGAGGTGTCGCCAGCCAGCTTGACGGCGACCTTTACGGAGGGTATCATAAATTCGGTTACCTGGCCGGAGGATTGGTCAGTTTGAGACTGACACCCCATTCTTCCATGCAGTTCGAAATGGAATACATCCAGAAAGGCAGCCGTGTAAATGCTGATACCCTGACAAATCTCGGAACTACCCGCCTGTATCGTTTTCATTACCTGGAGCTGCCCCTGCTCTACCAGTATACCTTTGCAAAAAGGATGTCGATTGAAGCAGGCCCTGCAGTGGATGTGCTCCTGGGATCACGGGAAGAAAGCGACGGCATTGAAGTGACGGATACCCGGTCTTTACGGCCTGTCACCCTGGCCGGGATCTTCGGTTTTTCAGGATTCATCACACCTCACCTGAAAGCCAACCTGCGGTTCAATTACTCGCTGATCTCCATTAGAAGTACCTCATCCCCTTACCCGGTCGGATACCGGCATATCCTGTTTGAAACCGGTCAGTATAACAATGTACTCTCATTTTCATTGTTCTGGTACTTCAAACCCAACGAAGACCTATAAATATCCAGCATCCAGCATCAGTTAATTAAAAGATAACCAGACAAAATCCCGGTTTATGGGAAATATAAAAATCATCATAGGAGTCACCGGCGCAAGCGGCGCCATATACGGGCAGAAGCTGATTGAAAAGACCGGCAGGCTGAAAGAGCAGGTTGCGGAGGGTGCAATTATCCTCTCCTCCAATGCAAAGGATGTCTGGAAATTCGAACTGGGTTCGTACGAGACTTCCGGATTCCCTTTCACAGTCTATGAACCGGATGATTTCTTCTCTCCGGTTGCCTCCGGATCTGCTGGTTTTGATATGATGATCATTTGTCCCTGTACGTTGGGCACGCTCGGAAGAATTGCATCAGGGGTCTCGAATGACCTGTTGACGCGTGCAGCCGATGTAATCCTTAAGGAACGAAAAAAGCTGATCCTCGTTACCCGGGAGATGCCATACAGCCTGATCCATCTCAACAACATGAAACTCCTTACCGAAGCCGGTGCCATCATCTGCCCTGCTTCGCCCTCTTTCTACAGCAAACCTCAATCTGCTGATGAGATCATCATGACGGTGGTCGATAGGGTATTGAAACTGGCGGGGTTTGATTTTCCTTCGTATTCCTGGGGGGAATCCAACCCGGAAATTTAACCACAAAGGACTCCAAGGGCTTCACGAAGGACACAAAGGAAAAGGTTACTGGAATAAGCCTTCGTGTCCTTCGTGAAGCCCTTGGAGTCCTTTGTGGTAAAAAAAGAAGGTTTCTTTACATATTAGTTTCCGAGACAGTCCGTATCATTTTCATTAAATGAGCATAGCCCTTCCCTGCAACCGGGGTTCCTTCAAACAATTCAGTAAACCTTTCTTCCGTCAAACCGATCCAGTCCTTCTTCTGCATGGAATAAAGACCAGGGTTTACAGGGAAATTCGGCGGATCGCTTGCCTTCGCAAAGCGGTTGTATGGACAAACATCCTGGCAGGTGTCGCAGCCATAGATCCGGTTCCCCATTTCCATCACAATTTCAGGGGGAATATCCCCTTTGTTTACAAGGTTCTGATAGGAGATGCAGCGCGGGATATTCAGCTGATAGGGTACTTCAAGGGCATTTGTAGGACAAGCATCAACACAGCGGGTGCAGGTTCCGCAATGATCGGTTTCGGGTGGATCGGAAGCCAGTTCCATATCTGTGAAAATGATCCCGATAAAGTAAAACGATCCTGAATTTTTGTTGATCAGGATGGTGTGTTTTCCCTGCCATCCGACTCCGCAGCGCTGGGCCCAGACTTTTTCCAGCAGGGGCCCCGAATCGACAAATGGCCTCGCCTTGATCTCGCCAAATTCACTTTTCATATTGATGACAAAACTGGCCAGCAGTGCTTTGATCGCATCCTGGTAGTCGCAGCCGTAAGCATATTTTGAAATGAAGAAGTTGTCTTCTTCCGGTATCAGCTGTTCCGGGTAATAGTTGAAGAGCACGGCAATAATGGAACGAACTTCTTCAAAAACAAGATGGGGGTCGAGGCGTTTATCCCGGTAGGTTTCTATATAGCGGATGTCGCCGTTTTTTCCTTTGTCAAGATACTCCTGGTAAAAAGGGCGAAACTCCTCCAGGTCGGTGGCCTTTGTAATTCCGCAGGCGGAAAACCCAAGCCGGAGGGCAATTTCCTTTATTTTATTTTCTGCTGACATTTTAAAACAACTCGGCAGTTCTGCCGGGATGGACCTTCCCAAGGTGCTTATAGGCCGCTTCGGTCACTTCACGGCCCCGGGGTGTTCTCATGATGTAGCCCTCCTGGATCAGGAACGGTTCGTAAACCTCCTCGATAGTGCCGGCATCCTCGGAAACGGCCGTAGCAATGGTGGTAAGTCCGACCGGCCCGCCCTTGAACTTCTCAATGATCGTCATCAGGATCTTATTGTCCATCTCGTCCAGCCCATGCTTGTCGACATTCAGGGCATTCAGGGCATACTGGCTGATAGCCAGGTCAATGCTTCCATTGCCTTTGATCTGGGCAAAGTCGCGTACTCTGCGGAGGAGAAGATTGGCAATACGGGGTGTTCCCCTGCTGCGGCGGGAGATCTCGGTGGCAGCTGTTTCGTCGATGGGAACGTTGAGGATCCCGGCCGAGCGTTTTATGATACCGGCCAGAACTTCAGAAGTATAATAATTCAGCCGGGAATTGATGCCGAATCTTGAACGAAGGGGCGCAGTCAGCAGTCCGGAACGGGTCGTAGCGCCGATCAGGGTAAAAGGGTTCAGCTTGATCTGGATGCTGCGCGCATTAGGACCGGTTTCGATCATGATATCGATCTTGAAATCTTCCATGGCCGAGTAGAGGTACTCTTCAACAATGGGGCTCAGGCGGTGGATCTCGTCAATGAAAAGCACATCATTAACCTCCAGGCCCGTCAGCAGACCTGCAAGGTCGCCGGGTTTGTCGAGAACAGGTCCCGATGAAACACGGATGTTCACACCCAACTCGTTGGCAATAATGTATGAAAGCGTGGTTTTGCCAAGACCCGGTGGCCCGTGCAGCAACACATGATCCAGGGGCTCCTGGCGTTTCTTTGCAGCCTGCACAAAGATCTTCAGGTTATCGATGATGTTCTCCTGGCCTGAAAACTCCAGGAATTCATGCGGCCGGAGGACTTTCTCGATCTCCTTTTCAACCGGACTCAGGTTCAATCCCTCAGGATCAAGGTTATCATTCATAGGTTCGTAAAAGAAGAACAAAAGTAAGCAATTCGCTCACAGTCACGTTATATAAAAAATGTTCCCAGGGTATGCAAGGAAACAAAAAAAACTTAACTTTACCATGAAAAAATCCCCAAACTACCAAACCATGCAACCCATCGTCATCGCTATCGACTTCTCAAACACCTCAATTCATGCGGTTGAATATGCCATTCCTATTGCCAATAAACTGAAATCTGACATCATACTTGTGTGGGTCGATAAACTGGTTCCTTCGGAAGGACTTTATTCTGATCTGACGAATGATAACCGCAACGAAGCCAAGAAACGGTTTGATGAACTCTCCGACCGCTATAGTAAGTTTCTTGCAAAGGGTCTGAAACTGGAGTACAAACTCCGGAAAGGAAAGATCCATCATGAGGTGGATAATCTTGCACGCAATGTTGGCGCCGCCCTCATTGTATCCGGAGCACATGGCTCTTCAGGCTTCGAGGAATTCTGGATCGGAAGCAATGCCTTTAAAATTGTTACCTATGCTGCATGCCCCGTAATTACGGTCAGACAGGATTTTCCTGTCAAGCAGGCAATCGAAAGGATCCTCATCCCGATCGACAGTTCGGCGGAGACGCTCCAGAAACTACCTTTTGTCACAAAACTGGCGCTTCTTTTCGATGCGGAGGTACATTTGGTTGTGACCCATTACAGCCACCTGAAATCGATTCAGCGCGTGGCAGAGAATTATGCTGTATTGGCCGAAACTTACCTGAAGAAAAACAAAGTGAAGCCAAAACGTGAAATGATCGTTTCCAACAACATAACCAAAGCTGTGATCGATTATGCCGCTGCCAACAAGGTTGACATGATTAGCATCATGACAGAACAGGAGACACCGGCAAATATCCTGCTCGGGCCTCATGCCCAGCAACTGATTAACCAGTCACCTGTTCCTGTGATTAGCATTCACCCTCAGGAACAATTTATTTTATAAGTGAACCAATGAAAAACCTGTTTCTTCGTATCCTCACGCTTCTGATCCTGCTTACTGCGGCATTTGCCGGCCGTGCGCAGGATTCGACTTATAAAAGCGGGAATATTCAGGTTATTCGCGATGAAAAAGTTGACCTACTGGTCAGCAAGCATGTTCAGATCAACCAGAACAGAACAGGCATGGACGGTTTCCGGATCCAGATTTTTTTTGATTCGGGTACCAATTCGAAAACAAAAGCGTTATCCATTGACGGATCGTTTAAAGAGAAATTTCCCGGGGTCGGCGTTTACCTTACTTTCAGCGCACCGAATTATAAGGTCAGGGTCGGGGATTTCCGGACAAAACTTGAAGCTCAGCGATTCCTGAATGAGATCATCGCGCAGTACCCGAATGCCTGGGTCATCGCGGATAAGATAGTTCCTCCAAAGTTTGACACCCAAAATCCTCAGCCATGAAACCGATTGTAGTTGCCATTGATTTTTCGGAAAGTTCGCTGAATGCATTCTTTCATGCATTGTCGATCGCCCAGAAATGCAAAGCCGACATGACCCTCGTCTGGGTTCAGAAGTCAGCCTCGGAAAAAGACAAATTCGATACGGAAGGAAATCCGGTCAAAGAGGTTAAAGCGCAGTTTGAGGACCTGATCAAACAATACCAGCCTGAACTTCCTAAAAACAAGATCAGTTACAAGATCAGGACAGGAAAGGTCTATAAAGAGATAGCCGACGAAGCAAAGGAAAGCAAAGCCATGATGGTTGTTACCGGCACCCATGGCGCTTCTGTCTTTGTCGAATTCTGGATCGGCAGCAACGCCAACCGCATCGTCTCCCTGAGCCCCTGCCCTGTTATCACCATCCGCAGCGGCATCAACATTGAACGTCCCTTACGCAGAATTCTACTGCCCATCGACAGCACGGCTGAAACGAGACAAAAAGCCTCCTTCACATCTTACCTGGCTAAACAGCATGGAGCTGAGGTGATCATCCTTTCCGTTTATACATCAAAAGTGAAAGATGTCATGAAAAGCGTGGGTGTCTATGCCGGACAGGTTGCCCTTCACATGGAAGAGGAGGGTGTAAAGTACACAATGGCCGAACTTCAAGCCGAGGATCTTTCCGACTCCCTTATTAAGTATGCAAAGAAAGTAGATGCTAACCTGATCGCGATCATGAGCGAGCAGGAGTCAGCGGCAAAGAATATCTGGATGGGTCCCTATACCCAGCAGATCGTCAACAGGTCGCCAATTCCCGTACTGATCATTCATACGAAAAGCACAGCCGTCGGCCTGGGATTCTGATCAGTTCCGGTTCAGACAATTGAGGTCTGTAAAAGCAACCTTCAGGCGTTCTACGATCGATTTTTCACCCTCCCTTAACCAGGCGCGGGGATCATAGAATTTTTTATTGGGTTTGTCGTCCCCGTCAGGGTTGCCGATCTGTCCCTGGAGGTAGCCCTCATTCTTTTTGTAGAACTTCATGACGCCTTCCCAGAAAGCCCATTGCGTATCGGTATCGATATTCATCTTGACGACACCATAGGAGATGGCTTCTTTTATTTTGGAAGGCTCGGAACCTGATCCGCCGTGGAATACGAAATTCACAGGATTTGCAGCTGTGTTGAACTTCTTCTGTATATAGATCTGAGAATTATGAAGGATCACCGGCTCCAACTTCACGTTGCCGGGCTTGTACACACCGTGCACATTTCCAAAAGAGGCGGCAATAGTAAAGTTCGGGCTGATCTTGCCGAGTTCTTCATATGCGAATGCAACATGCTCGGGCTGGGTATAGAGGCGTGAACTGTCGATGCCGGTATTGTCAACACCGTCTTCCTCACCGCCGGTAACACCGAGTTCAATCTCCAGTGTCATGCCCATTCTGCTCATGCGTTCGAGATAACGTTTGCAGATCTCAATGTTTTCTTCCAGTGATTCTTCCGAAAGATCAAGCATATGCGAACTGAATAAAGGAACGCCATGTTTTTTGAAGTTGGCTTCTCCGGCATCGAGGAGACCATCGATCCATGGGAGCAGTTTTTTTGCAGCGTGGTCGGTATGAACGATTACGGGAACGCCATACAGGGCCGCTACTTCGTGAATATGCTGTGCGCCGGAAATACTGCCTTTTATTGCAACGATCTCTTTGTCATTGGTCAGGGATTTCCCTGCATAGAAATGGCCGCCGCCATTGGAGAACTGTATGATAACAGGTGAATTCACCGCTTTTGCTGCTTCGAGCACCGCGTTGATGGTATCGGTACCAGTGACATTCACTGCAGGCAAAGCAAACTGATTCTCTTTTGCGATCCGGAAGATCTCGCGGACCTTATCGCCCGTGGCAACACCAGCGCCTACGGTATCTAATATTTTGTCTGACATGGGGATGGGTTTTTTGTTCGGTGCAAAGATAAGAAAAAGAAGCGGGATGCCGGATGGGGATGCGGGATGCCGGATGCAAATTGCAGCCACAATCTTCCTGTTCCGACTTGTAAGATAGCATAAAATTCTTACCTTTGCAGCCTGGCTCCGTAGTTCAATTGGATAGAATGGCAGATTCCGGTTCTGTTGGTTGGGGGTTCGAGTCCCTTCGGAGTCACTGAATGCTTCTGGATTAGCAGTATTTACTGATGTTTCGGAAGGTGGTTGCTAAAAACTGTCAAGTTTTCTGTCAACTCAAGAAACCCAAACGATGAAATCATGCGATTTTGTTGTTTGGGTTTTTTCTTTGTTTTCGCCTGTAAACATTGGTATTTTTTTTAAATGTACGATTATTGATTTGAGATTTTCGATTTAATTAAAAATTTTGGATTTATGATCTACGATATCTTTGATAATCCTTGCTTAGTTATAGATACGAAATGTCTTCCTATATAACCTAAATCGAAAAGGTAAATGATTTCAGGTATTTAAAACATCTACCCGCTAAAATCTACGAATATCATGCGATAAAGCGAATCCTGTAACTAACCGGATTACTGTTGCATTGAAATAGGAACACCCGCGCTTCAGTGCATTATTCCTGAAATGGAACATACTTTTCATTATTCGTCCCCTTTTATTGTCTTATTTATAATGATAACAGTCTGGTCATTAACCAGATATGCAGGAAGTTCAATAGATGCATCCTTAAATACTGCAATGCGCCTACCTTTTTCTTTTAAATTTTGGCACTGTTCAAAGGTTGGTATGAAATTATAGGCTGGTAAACCTGTGTAGAACATTGCTTCAATGTAATGTCGCCCTTTAACATTGAATAGAACTGTATTCTTTGGTAACGTCAACGATTTAAAAACTGCTTTGTTGAGCATTAGCATTCGCGTATATTCATTGTCCGCATTCACGGTGGTATGTCTTTCTTGAAGCAATCCTATATCAAATCGTAGAAATACGATTAAAATCACAGCTATTGCGAATATGATGTTCCTGTAACCTGTTTTCTGTATATAACGGTTTAAGTAGTTTAGACAATCGTCAAACAGTGTTGCAAATGCAATTAAAATTACCATTGATACCACCACTGTAAAAGACGACATTTTAGTTGCAGCAACAGAGAAAAAAAGATAAACAGCCGCGACCAGACACAGCAATGAAACCACCAGCGGTTTATCCCTACCAACCTTATAGAACGCATAAAACGCTGGAATTATCAGAAAGGGCGCCAGTGAACCATAGATGACACTGAATTTATCAAAATGATACCAAAATGTTCCCCTTTGTCCATCCACGGGAAAGGTGAAGTGTGAAGCGTTAATCGTGAAAGCCTGAATCGCTTCCGTAGGGTACCAAACGAATGTTAATATCTGCCACGGTAAGGCTACCAATACTGTAATTAACAGCGCACCCATCAAATGACGATACTGCGTCAGTCTATGTTTTTTGTCTTGTAAATTCAACATGAACCATCCCAGATAGACTAACAATCCGACCATCCATTTACACAGAATAGCCAGCCCTGAAAATGCTCCGATCAAATATATCCAGTACCTTTTTTTTGTTTGCTGGTATTCAACCAACGACCATAAACTCAAAGAAACATATACTAAAAATGAGAAATCATTGTGGTCAACTTCCTGTCTGCCCGCCGCAAGTTCCAATAGATAAATTGTCGATATGGTCAAAACACCAGTTATATAACCTACACGTGGATTTACGAGTACTCTACCTGACCGATATCCAATGAATACTAAAATCGCGGATAAGACAACGTCAGGAATCCGCAATGAAAACTCGGATATCCCGAACAGTTTAAAACTTAACGCTATTTGCCATAAAAACAGTGGCTGCTTATGTAACCATATGTGATACCTGTCCCACCTGTCATACGCCATATTAACAACGGGATCATCATACAAGGTTGGCATTAATGGATGCTTCATCAAATTTTTCCCAACTAACGCGTGAAACCTTTCATCCCATATATTTAAAAACGGATCTAACAGGGCTGCAAAACTGAAAGCCAATAAAGCTGTAATAATTAAGAATACCACCGAAAGATGTTCTTTGTTTTTTATATGGAAATATAAACTTGACAAGAACGCAATAACCGCCAGTGCTAACAATACAACCTGAGTATCAGAAAAAGCCTTAATGAATATTAGCATTTGTAGAATATTTTGTTGTGGTTAATCTGCCTGCGTGGGGATATACTTTGGTTATGACCTTGTTTACCAAAGTAAAAATAGACTTTTTTAATCATTTATATTAGTGCAATTCTTCCTTTCATCATTTTTTTTTACTTCCAACCAAGGATTTTTTAATCTCTGTTTTTGATTTTTTGGAAGTAAAAAAAAGTTCCCAGCAATGACTTTTTTATCACCTTTTTTCAAGAAGGACCAACTTTTATAATTGGTTAAGCAATAATCTGTTTGGGTCTCGAATGTTAATAGCCTGACGGATTAAGGTTACTGTAACGTTACTATAACGTTATAAATCAGATAGTTGTTAATAACTTAATCCGTTTGGTAATTTCCCGTTTGATACTTTTGCCGCTCGTAAAATTTAATAAACACCATGAACGAAAAATCAATCATCGAAAAACCGGTAACAGCCCCTTATGTCTGTCGAATGATCGGGGTTAGTCGTCCTGCACTCCATAAATGGAGTAAAGCAGGGATTGTCCGCTCCCATAAAATCGGAGGCAAACTTTTTTATTTTGAAAGTGAAGTGATGGAGGACTTAAAAAAATGCTGATAACCCGGTCGATTAATCTCCCGAAATGGGAAGAGTACTAACTATCAATAACTACAAACTAACTTACATCTATGAAAAACAGAAAAGAATCAGTAGCACAACTTAGAAAAAACATGCCTTATGGGAGCTTTCAAAAAATAAGGGATCGTCTCATGAATAAAGGGATCAGGTTTTCTCTGCAATACATCTCCCGGTGTCTGGACCCCGACCAACCGGATTACAACCAAATCATTATTGAAGAAGCAATAAAGCTTGTTGCAGAAGATTCAGTTCGGATGAATGATCTGCGTCAAAAAATCGAACTGCTTAATAACCCTTCCTGATGAAGACATTTGATGCTAAGGGGACCTTCGACTTTAAACTGACGATGGTGTGTTATGAGTATATTCTATCAACTCAGCTTCCACTCTCACTTCTTTAATAAATTATTTCATGGATATAGATGGCCAGACCAAATATGGGGGTGCTCCAGGCATGCTCATGGATCGAATTCATGAAGTAAATGCGCTTCTTGGAAAATCCGAATTAAAATCCGGAAGAACAGAATCCTGGCTTTTTTGGAAAAAGACGTCTGATGTCATGAAGTACGCATGGGATTACATGAGAAGCCTCGAATGGATCCTTCGCAAAAACGAACAGCTTGAAATTGAGAACAGATATTTACGAGCAAGAAATATGCATCTGGAAGAACTGCTCACCGAATTTAACCTGATCAGAAGATTACGACTTACGAATAAACTTGAGGAAACTGTTAAGCATGTCGATGCAATTATCGCGATGAATCTTGAAAATATTGAAAGGGCTTTGAAAAATGAGTGAGCTTGAAGATGATCTCGACCTGATCCAAACAGATGCCGGTGCAAAAGAAGCTGTCATTGCTTCTGCAGAAATCCGTCTTGAAACGGCAGCAGATAATATTATCCGCAAAGGCGACGCTGTCAACGAAATATGCCATGATCTTGTTGCCCTGAACAATGGCCCCCAAACTGATCTTATCATCAGCTACCTTTCAAAAAAGTACAAGGTTTCAAAAAGGACCTTCAACGACACTTGCAAGAAAATTGCCAGTGAAGCCAGAAGAATCACTTGTGCAAAAGCAATAGTCGAACATCCCCGGGATTTCATCGAAGATGAAAATGACCCGGAACATAAACAAGGATGGTTCGTAAGAAAAAACTGCTATTGGTTCCATACCAAAGAGGGAGGTCCGGTTTGCGGATCGAATTTTATCATTATTCCCTTATTCCACATCTATTCCAAAATCGACAACAAACGCCTTGTGCGTATCACCAATGAGCATGGGGAGTCAAAGATAATTGACATACCATCCAAGAACTTTATTTCAGTTGAGCAGTTCCAGGCTTATGTTTATGGTGAAGGAAACTTCATCTGGTCCGGTGGAAAGGCTCACTACCTCAAAATTTTAAAATTCATTTCAAATGATTTTCCAGTGTGTAACGAACTCAAAACTTTAGGGT
>Ga0209697_10002992_pt1 | contig 23474 bp, 19 predicted proteins | sample AliMusrvi5mmetaG_FD_184115 | JGI IMG/M metagenome (GOLD analysis project Ga0209697, IMG submission 184115) | Freshwater lake bacterial and archeal communities from Alinen Mustajarvi, Finland, to study Microbial Dark Matter (Phase II) - Alinen... | ecosystem: Environmental > Aquatic > Freshwater...
CGTGTATCCGGATTCAGCGCCCGTTTTGTGGATATTCCGACCTATGGCCAGAACACGATCATCGCGCGGAACGAGCAGGCTTTTGGTTCCGAAGATCTTGAGTTCCTGAATACTCAATTATAACAACGTAACGCCTGACAGGGAGGAGGCATCGTGAGAGATGCCTCCTCTCCATTTGAAGTCGCAGCCATCTTCCGCACATTTGTGATATCCCTTCTTAGATCCCTCCTTTTTTACAGTACCCACCCCCCTTATTGCGTTACAACTATTACCCGGCATTACTCGTGCTTCGTACTTGGCAGGTACATATCCCGACACATAAACACCAGACGTTGACAAAAACAGCATTGACGTGCCATAAAATAAACTGTGTAAACGAAAAGCCGCTTTCGCCTGATGGAGCGGTTTTTGTAGTTTTGTATATGAGGCTGTGCCGGAACGCTGAAATGAACCTGGAGAACGTGCATGGACAACAGGAAACGAATACTGATCAGAAACAAGTCAATAGCCACGGGATTTATGATTGGCGCGGCCATACTGTTTGTGGTTGCCCGCTTACGGGGGGGACATGGTGTCTGGGAGTGGGTAGCCGCTTTTGCGGAGGCAGCCATGGTTGGGGCCCTGGCGGACTGGTTTGCGGTTGTGGCGCTGTTTCGCCACCCATTGGGGGTGCCGATACCGCATACCGCCATTATTAAAAACAAGAAGGATACCATTGCCGGAAATCTTGCCGATTTTATCCGCGACAAGTTTCTTGCCAGCGACACCTTGATCGCCAGGTTGAGAGAGTACAATCCGGCCGAGCATCTGGCCACCTACCTGATGTCGAAGGACAATGCCGCCGGCGTGGCCAGAGGGATGACCCGTTTATGTGCCGACTCCCTCGATTTTATCGATGACGAGCGGGTACAGCATCTGCTCAGGACTGCCCTGAACAACCGGATTGATACGTTAGATTGTGCGTCTTCCGCCGGGGTGATTCTCGATACGCTCAGAAAAGACAATCGCCACCAGATCGTTCTCGATGACCTGTTAAAACGCTTTGCCGGGTGGCTGTCGAGCGATGAAGCGCAAGCCCGGCTGGCCGGATCGATCGATGACATGTGTAGCAAGGAGTATCCGCTTTTAAGTGCGTTCATCCCCAACCGGGACCAATTTTCCAAGGGTGTTGGTGAAAAGGTCGCACGGAGAATCAACGAATTTATCCAGGAGGTTAACGCCGACCCTGCCCACGAGATCAGGTACCGGTTTGATACTGCGGTGACCGGTTTCGTTGCCCGGCTGAAATCAGACCCGGCGTTGCGCACCAGGATCGAAACGATCAAGCGTGAGGTGGCTCATAACCAATCAATAGCTGATTACGCGAAGAGCATCGGCATTGATCTCAAAAACTGGCTGGACAACGACCTGCAACAGCCGCAGTCACAGGTGCAGGAGAAAATTTCGGCAGCTGTTGCCGGTTTGGGGAGTACGCTGTCCCAAAATCGGGGATTGAAGGACTCTTTGAATGAGCATCTCGAAACAGTGGTGCTGCATTACGGGGATACCCTCCGTACGGCGATTGCCGGTCATATTTCAGGTACCATGCAACAGTGGGAAAGTGATGATTATACCAATGAGATCGAGTTGAGCATCGGTTCCGACCTGCAGTTTATCCGGATGAACGGAACCCTGGTCGGCGGGGTGATCGGCCTGCTGCTGCATGCGATTTCGTTGCTGCTTTAGCGCTTTTCGTCCGGTCGTCATTAAACAGCGGAATGAGCTTTCAACGTGGGAAGCGGACATTAATTGATACAGGAGAGTACATATGATGAACATAGACCTGGATGTGCTGAAAAAACTGATACACAAGCGAACTGATGAGATTGAAAAGCGTGTTGCCGGGACCGGTTATCTGGTGAAAACGGTCGTCGGTGTCGGCACTTTTTTGCTCGACAACGAGGGGGACTTTGATCTGTTATCCGCCAAGCAGAAGGTCATCTTTGAAAAATTCCTTCTGCCGTTACTGAATGCGCCGCACCGCTAACCGGGTAAGCGATACGGATAAATGTATGTTGACGGTACTTCATGCCGGATGGTACCCTCCCGAATACAGCAAACGGACAAAACGTATCAATCTTCAGGGGGTGTACATGATCAATCTGTTATGGTCGGTTTTCTTTGTCATGCTGTTATCCGGTTGCGGCTGGAACGGTACTCCGACCCGGAGCGGCACCGATTTTATCCCGTTGACGTCGATTGAGATCACGGCCGATTATTCAACTATCGCCAGGGGGACCTCTGCCAAGCTTACGGTTAAAGGGAATCATGCCGGATTAATAACCGGTGACATTATTGATCCCGATCAGGTGACGTGGGTGACGAGCCAACCGGGCGTGGCCGACTTCAAAACGTCGGGACTCCCGAACCGGGTCTCAGGACTCACTCCGGGAACGACTATCCTGACCGCAACCGTGGGGAGTGTGAAGTCGACGTACACGTTGGCGGTCAGTTCGGCGACCGTCACCGCCGTAACGGTCACTCCCGTTGCTCCGTCAGTTCCCAACGGATTGACTCAGCAGTTTGCCGCTACCGGTACTTTTTCGGATGGAACGACTCAAATTTTGACTGACGATGTTACCTGGGCTTCCAGCTTACTCGGCGTGGGGATTATCAGCGACACTTACGGCAGCAAAGGGCTTGCTCAAACTCAAACTGTCTCCGTCACCCCAACGAAGATTTCTGCTACTTTTGGCATTGTCAGCGGCACTGCTGATATGACCGTCACCCCGGCTGCCCTGAAATCGATTGCGATCACACCGGCCAGTCCGTCGATCCTTACCCTGTCTGCCGGGAAGCTCACGGCGGTCGGCACATATACCGACAACACGACATCAGATATCACCTCACAGGTAACGTGGAGTTCATCCGATACCTCTGTCGCGACAATTTCCGGAGGGACGGCAACAGTTCTCAAGTCGGGATCGACCACAATCGGGGCCTCTCTGGGAACGGTCAGTCAGTCAACTTCCCTCAAGGCAACCGGGGGAAATCTGACCGGAATAACCATCACTCCGGCTACTCAAACGCTGGTCAAGAAGGATGCCGTTGCCACCACCGGTCGCATAAGCGCTACCGGAACCTTCAGCAATGGCAGCTCGCGTGACATCACGGGTGCGGTAACCTGGACCGCGGCCGATACCTCTCTTGCTACGGCGGCCGTTGCGAGTGGGACTCTGGCGTGGGTGACGGCCGTGGCAGTTACTCCGAAAGCAGTTCCAACGAAAGTTACGGCTGCTTCAGGCTCTCTGTCCGCTACCGCGACTGTGGCGGTCACTGCCCCATTGTTGCAGTCGATTGCATTTTCCACGACTGCTCTGAATCCGACTATCGGAACGAGTGCTCCTATAGCCGTAAATGCCACTTTTGACGACGGTACGACTCAGGATGTTACTCCTTTTAGTACCTGGACATCAAATGACCTCACGAAGGCCACGATTGCCGCCGGCGGGCTTGGCTCGGAACGCGTAACCGGTGTCGGCGCAGGTACTACTACTCTCAGCGCCACGTATGGCGGTAAAACGGTACTGGCTCCGGCCACTATTACCGTCACATCGCGAAACCTTCTAAGCCTGACCCTCTCACCAGGAAACGTATCTATTGGCAACAAGGCGTTGTTTCCCGTAACAGCAAACTACAGTGACGTCACCGTTGATGTGACCAATGAACCGACTGCATCCTGGTTGATTGACACCCCGAACGTCGCCGTTCTGGCCGACAGTGTGAACCAACCGGGGCAGGTAGTGGGTGTAGATACCGGTACGGCGACGCTGACGGTCACGTTCGGCGGCAAGAGCCAAACGGCGAAAATTACCGTTACCGGACCATAGGCGGCATGAATTGAATCGAATATCAGGAAGGGATTATATGAAACAAACATTCCGGACTTTAATCGCCCTCTGTTTGCCGCTCCTCCTCTGCGGACAGGTACAGGCACAGCACTCGGGCCCCTATGTGGGGGCGTTGCTTGGGGGGAACGCATTGGTGGATGCCAAAAGTACCGACAGCCGGGGAGACTTCGCTCTCACCTTTAAACCGGCTTTGATGGGGAGCGCTGTACTCGGATGGGACTTTGAACCAGGCAACTCCATGGGAGAGGGGCGGGTCGAGCTTGAATACAGCCATCGCAGCAACTCGCTCGACCGGGCGAAGTTTTCCGAAGGGAGCTTTGCGGGGGAAGGGAGTATGACGGCAGACAGCCTGCTGTTCAATTTTTTTGGTGTCGTCCACAACGGCAGTCGCTGGTCTCCGTATGCCGGAGTCGGTATAGGAGTCGCCCGTGTTGAGGCATCCGGGTTGCAGGTGAGTGGTTACTCCATGGCTGGTGGCTCATCTTTTGTCTTCGCTTACCAGGTGGGCGCCGGAGTCGATGTGGCGCTGACCAACCGTCTGAATCTGGACCTCGGGTATCGGTATTTTGGTAGTTCCCGTCCCAAATTTACCGAGGTCGCCGGAAGCAAATTCGAGCTGGATTATTGCAATCACAGCGCCGTTCTCGGCCTGAGGGTGGGATTTTAAAACGTCCCCTTGCTAAACAACGAGCAAAAATCAGGAACAATTGATGACAACCATGACTCCTACCGCTCTTATTGTCGATGACGAACAGTCGCTTCAGGAGCTGCTCAAAATTTTTTTTAAACGGGAAGGCTTTGCCGTTACTTGCGCATCAAGCATTTACGACGCCGAGCAGTCCCTGAGTCACACTAAGTTCGACCTGATCCTCGTTGATATCTATCTTGGCAAGGGTACCGGTATCGATCTGTTGCGCCATATCAGGACCTATGATACCGAAGTTCAGGTCGTTCTGATGACGGGGCAGCCTGACGTTAAATCTGCAGCGGAAGCGCTCAGATTGGGGGCATTCGACTATCTCACCAAGCCGATTGTTCCTCATCAGATCATCGGAATTGCTCAACGTGCCCTGCTCAGCAAGCGGCTTATTGAGGAGAATCGGCGAAAGACGGCGAATCTGGATGCCATCTTTCACAGTGCATCAGACGGCATCATTCTGGTGGATCGCGGTAATAATGCTGTTCGAGTTAATGAAGCAGCGTTGCAGTCCTGCGGCTATACTCTGGATCATGGCGGGGCACCGCTCCGGATAGCCGGTTCCGGATGTCGGGGTACGTGCCGGCAGGCTCTGGCAAAAGTTCTTCAGGATGGTTCCATGCATACCATCCACCGTTTTGAATGCTTCGGAAAGGGTGGATCAAAGCGGATCGTAAGTCTCAGTGCGTCTCCCGTGATCGAAGGGGATGGCGCCATCAGTGGGGCCGTGGCTATCATTCGCGACGAGACGGAGCTGGTCTTTCTGGAAAAACAGCTGCACCGGCAAAGCAGTTATGGCGGCCTCATTGGCGGTAACAGCGCCATGCAGCGGATGTACACCCTTGTGGAGGCGCTGGCCGACGTGTCGACAACGGTGCTCATTAACGGCGAAAGCGGTACCGGAAAGGAATTGGTTGCGGCGGCGCTGCACCAGCAGGGTGTGCGGCGAGGTAAGCCGTTTGTAAAGGTTAATTGTTCCGCGCTCTCGGAACATCTCCTGGAAAGCGAACTGTTCGGCCATGTTCGCGGTGCGTTTACGGGGGCTGTAGCCGCCAAGATCGGCCGGTTTCAGAAAGCGAACGGGGGGACGATCTTTCTCGATGAGATCGGCGACATCTCCATCGCCATGCAGATGAGGCTGTTGCGTGTTCTGCAGGAACGGGAATTTGAACAGGTTGGCGACTCGACTTCCATCAAGGTGAATGTTCGGGTCATATCAGCGACTAATCAGGATCTTGCCGAAAAGGTGCGTCTCGGCACGTTTCGGCATGACCTCTACTATCGTTTGAACGTGGTCCGTCTTATCGTTCCGCCGCTGAGGGAGCGTCTGGATGATGTGCCGCTGTTGACGGAGCATTTTCTGGAAAAGTTCCGCCAAAAATTTAATAAACCGCTTTCCTCTGTATCCCGTGATGTTCTGGAGCTCTTCATGCGCCATCCCTGGCCGGGGAATGTGCGTGAACTGGAGCATACCATCGAACATGCGGCAATTCTTTGCCGCTCCTCGGTCATATCCGTGGAAGACCTCCCACAGGATTTCTGCGAGACTCTCCACTATCACGTCCCTAATAACATGGAATCTCGAATTTCAAGTCCGGGTATTACCCTTCATGATGCCCTTGAAAAGGCGGGGGGAAACAAAGCCAAGGCCGCCCGTCTGCTGGGTGTCAGCCGATGCACTGTCTACCGTAAGCTTCAGGAATATTCTGCCCTCGCCAACAAACGCTGATTATAACTACTCAGGAGTCAGGAGCCAGAATTCAGGAGTCAGAATAAACCGGAAGTTAGAGGTATTCAGATATGTATTTTGGGGACAACCATGAACCGTAATGAAGCCGATACCAGAAGGCCAAAGGCTAAGAGATCGCCGATGCACTGGCGGTATTAAGGGGAGGTAGCTGATGACATTCAATGACCGCACCGCAGATGCCGACAAACTTCGCGATGAGATAAAACAGCACCGCCCACTGAAAGGACAGGTGCTGAAACAGCTGCGTGAGTATTTCAAGGTCAGTCTGACCTGGGCCAGCAATGCTCTGGAGGGTAACAGCCTGACCGAGACTGAAACCAAGGTGTCATTGAGGACAGCATCACTATCGGTGGAAAACCCCTGAAGGACCATTACGAGGCCATCGGCCACGCCGAGGCGTTCGATTACCTGTACAAACTGGTCAACCGCACTGAGATCACCGAGCGCGATATACTCAAACTGCACAAGCTATTCTATTACCGCATCGACCAAGCCAACGCCGGTCATTACCGCAAACAGAACGTCGTCGTCACCGGTACCGATTTTGTGTTTCCGCCACCCAGCAAACTGAGGCAGCAGATGGCGGCATTCGCCGGAGAGATCGTCTCCATGAGAACAGCATTGCACCCGATCGAGTTCGCTGCGCAGCTGCACAACAAGCTGGCCACGATCCACCCCTTCGTCGATGGTAACGGCAGGACCGCACGACTACTGATGAACCTGGCACTGCTCCAGCAGGGGTACCCGATCACGATCATTCCACCGGTACTGCGCAGCGACTACCTGACCGCAGTCCGCCATGGCAATGACGGCAACCATGTGCCGTTCATCACTTTGCTATCCAACATGGTCTGGGAGAGCGAACGCGACTACCTGCGCCTGCTACAAAGCATGGAGCGCAAGTAACGAAGAAACCGGTTTTCGCTAACAAATACAGTATAGTGTTTGAATCGTATGACTTCAAAAAAAGGAAAGCCCTCGAAAAAATTGAGGGCCTTTAAATTGAATAGTCTTGAGTGATGTGCTAATGGAGGCGCGTGTCGGATTCGAACCGACGTTAACGGTTTTGCAGACCGGCTCCTAGCCTCTTGGATAACGCGCCGTGGATCAATGAAGTAATCCTTATAGCTAAAATTGTGCGGTGCTGTCAACCTCTATTTTTCTATTTAAATTTAATTGCAAATGCGGTGGCACGATATTCGGTTGTTGGAACGATTCCGTTAGAGCTGGAACGTCCGGTAACTTCCGGGAGCATAACTGCATCGGCTCCCATTTTTTCCGCTTCCTGTTGTAGTGCTGCAAGGCCCCACGCCTTTATGTCGGGGGTCAGGGAATAATCAGAGCCGAATACTTCGCGCGTTACCTGTATCCGGCCCAGTTTTATATAGGGGCGGATCAGTTCGTCCTGAGCAAGCACCGGAAGGGTGCTATTGTGAACAACCCGATCCATAATGCTGCAGCCATTCAGGCAAATTGCGGATATCAATAAAATTATAAATAATATAAAAGAGTTATTAGAGTTTGACATATTGTCTGCATCCTTGCTGCGGTAAATTCCTTCTGGACAGGCACATCATTGCATGATAGTATTTCACACTTTTTTAGGCAATAAAAAACGTATGATACATACTTTCCAAAGGAGCTGGAGCGATGTCGGGTCATAATAAGTGGAGCACCATTAAACACAAAAAAGGCGCTGCCGACGCAAAGCGTGGTAAAGTCTTTACCAAAATTATCAAGGAAATATCCGTAGCCGCCAAGCTTGGTGGCGGAGACCCGGCCGCTAATCCTCGATTACGGACGGCGGTGGACAAGGCAAAAGCGGAGAACATGCCGAAAGATAATATCGAACGGGCAATCAAGAAGGGCGCCGGTGGTATGGAAGGTGTTACCTACGAGGAAATCGTGTATGAGGGATATGGTCCCGGTGGCTCGGCTGTTCTTGTTGAAGTTCTGACCGATAACCGCAATCGCTCCGTTTCGGATATTCGCAGTATATTTTCGAAGAGTAACGGCAATATGGGTGAAGCAGGATGTGTTGCCTGGATATTCAGCAAAAAGGGATTGATCGGCTATGACAAGTCGGTTGATTTCGACCAGCTTTTTGAAGCTGCCCTTGAAGCAGGCGCTGACGATGTTTCCGAACAGGATGATTGTTATGAAGTGACCTCTGAACCGGGATCATTTATTGAGGTGCGTGAGGCGCTGGCGGCAAAAGGTTTCAAACATACCAATGCCGAGATAACCATGATTCCCCAGACGCAGGTCAAGCTCGAAGGAAAGCAGGTCGAAAGCATGCTCAAATTAATGGACAAGCTTGAGGACAACGATGATGTCCAGAACGTTTATGCCAACTTTGATATTTCTGAAGAAGAGATGGAAAAATTGATGTAGAATTGAAACGGGCCCTTCGGGGCCTTTTTTTATGGAGGATGTGGCTTTTAAACCGGGCTGTGATATCATGGTGCATGGCGCAGTGACGTTCTACCTGAATCAAGGCGCTTGAAAAGGAGGCTCTATGGAACAGTCGTTTAAACCGCGATCCGTATATCTGGCCGCATCATGGATGGCGCCGGTAGGGAGGTATAACGGAAAAGAAAAAGAGAAGCGTTCTTTTCTGGAGTTAGCTGAAATGAGTGGCGAGGTGTTTACCGGCAGTCCGGTGCGGCGCCGCGACATTGAGGCGGTCATTGTTGGCAGTCAGAACCCGGCTGCGTTTTCAGGTGTTGACAATACTGCCGCCAAGATAGCGGGCATATTGGGAATTTCCGGTGCTCGTTCGGTCCTTGTCGACACCGCTTCCTCCTCAGGTGCGTCTGCATTTGAAAGTGCCTACCTGGAAATAGCATCCGGCAGATATGACTCGGTGCTCGCTCTCGGCGTACAGAAAATGAGCGATGCCTCGACAGTGGACTCAACCCGTATTATTGCCGGTGTCATCGATCGTGAGGAAGCCGAATTCGGGCTGACCATGCCGGCGTGCGGCGCCCTGGTGGCTCGGGCCTTAAAGGAGCGCCTCGGACTTTCCGATGAAGAGTGGACCGCCTATTCGGCGCTACTGACGCAACGGAGTCAACGCTTTGCTGCCCGTAATCCAAACGCCCACCTGAACATTCAGATTGAACTGCAGGACTATTATCAGCAAATTGCCGACGGTAGAAACTACCCATATTGGTATCCGTTGCGGTATCACGATTTTTGTCCAATGTCGGACGGAGTGGCGGCCGTCGTGCTCACCGCGTATCCGCAGGATGTGCGGGTGAGCGGTGTCGGGAGTGCCACCGATATTCCTACCATTGCCGATCGTAATTACTTCCACTCTTTCCCTGCAACCGTTATTGCTGCGGGATATGCCTACGGAATGGCCGGCATCAAGGATATCCGGTCGTTTGCGGGGAAGCTGCATATCAACATGCATGATCCGTTTAACGGATTTGGACCGATAAATATGGTAGATCTCGGTATCGTGAGCAAAAACCGGTTAATGGATGCACTGCTGGATGACTCGCTGACCGGTGAGCATGGTGCCTTTCCTACCAACCTCACCGGAGGGTTAAAGGGGAGGGGACATCCACTTGGCGCGACCGGGATGATTCAGATCGTTGAAAATCATCAGCTGATCAGGGAACAGCACTTTTCAGCGGGCCTGTCGCATTCCATCGGTGGTCCGATTAATAATAATGTCGTGACGTTGCTTGAACGGAGTGAATCGTTTGAAACACGTCCCCATGAGCCGTTCAGACCGTGGGGGTTGCCGTCTCTTGGGAAGATGAAACCAAAGGGAGTTAATCTTGAAGCGTTGCTGGTTTCCGGGTCTCCCGTAACCGGTTCTTTTGTCTCGGCCACGGTGCGCTGCCATCATAAAACAGGCAACCCCGAAGTGGTCATACTCATTGTTGCGTGTCGTTTCGAGGGCTCGATTTATAAGTTTCTGTTCGGTATCTCCGGGGAGTATTACCCGCACATCTCCGGATGCACTACCGGCGATCCGGTTTCAATCGAGACGGTTCATGGAGCGTTGCTTGTCAATAGTATGCCTGTTACCAGATTCTACACCCGTACGATGAACGGGCTGGTCGAATTGGCCGGCAACAGCTGGAAAAAGCTGGCCGGGAAGATTCAGGCGCAGTGAGATAAACAAAACGGCCGGAAGCTAAGCTTCCGGCCGTTTTGTTTTGTATCACCTGCGACTGGTTCAAGCCGCTTCTAAATCATCATCTTCGGCAGTGGTACTCCCTGCCTCTTTTACCGGGACGTCTTTCGCGGCAAGGGATTCAGCCTGCAACCGTAAATTGCGGTAGCGTGCTATCCCGGTTCCCGCCGGTATCAAACGGCCCATGATAACATTCTCTTTGAGTCCGCGCAGATAGTCGACCTTCCCTTCAATGGCAGCCTGGGTCAGTACTTTCGTCGTTTCCTGGAAGGATGCGGCTGAAATGAATGACTCGGTGGAAAGAGATGCCTTTGTAATCCCGAGAAGCAGCGGTTCTGCAACTGCCGGGCGTTTTCCATCCCGGAAGGCCTTGTCGTTTTCCTGTTCGAATACCCACCGTTCAATCTGGTCATCGACCAACAGATTGGTGTCGCCGGTATCCTTGATACGAACGCGCCGCAGCATCTGGCGTACGATAACCTCAATATGCTTATCATTGATCTTGACGCCCTGTAGACGGTAAACCTCCTGAACCTCATCAACCAGATATTTGGCGAGCTCTTTGACGCCAAGTACCCGCAGAATATCGTGAGGATTGGACGAACCGTCCATGAGCGGCTCACCGGCACGAACATGATCGCCTTCATGAACGCTGATGTGCTTGCCTTTCGGAATCAGATACTCTTTCGGTTCGCCCAACTCCGGTGTAACAATAACTTTACGTTTGCCTTTGGCATCCTTACCGTATGATACACGGCCATCAATTTCAGTGATAACGGCAAAGTCTTTCGGTTTACGTGCCTCGAACAGCTCGGCAACACGCGGCAAACCACCGGTAATATCCTTCGTTTTGGTGGTTTCACGCGGAATCTTGGCGATAATATCACCGGCACTGATAATAGTGTCATCAGTAACCGAAATATTGGCGCCTGCCGGCAGGAAGTACCGGCCGATTGTACCGCCACCTTCGCCGGATGCATCCTTGATGGCGATTCGCGGGCGCTTGTCCGTATCTTTCGTCTCGATGATAACCTTACGGGAAAGACCGGTAACATCATCGAGCTGTTCTTCCATTGTCACACCTTCGAGGATATCGGCAAACTTTACCCGGCCGGCAACCTCGGTAAGAATCGGCATGGTGTAGGGGTCCCACTCAGCAAGTGTTGCTCCCTGTTTGACCGCACCGCCCGGAGCAATCTTTATCTTTGCTCCATACACGACGGTATATTTCTCACGCTCGCGCCCTGTTTCATCGATAACGGCGATTTCGCCGTTACGGTTCATAACGATGTGATGACCATCATTGTTGATGACGGTATTGACGTTGATGTAGTTGATCACACCGTCGGCACGTGCTTCAAGTGACGTTTGCTCGGCATGACGGGATGCGGTACCACCGATATGGAAGGTACGCATGGTAAGCTGTGTACCCGGCTCACCAATCGACTGGGCGGCGATTACGCCGACAGCCTCACCCATGTTGACACTATGGCCACGAGCAAGGTCACGACCGTAACATTTGCCGCAAATACCGCGCTTGCTTTGACAGGTAAGCACGGAACGGATTTTTACCTTCTCGATACCCGCATCTTCAACCCGTTTAACCAGATATTCGTCAATTTCCTGATTCATCTCAACGAGAATTTCGTCAGTCAAAGGATCGTGAATATCTTCAAGAGCGACACGCCCAAGGATACGGTCACCGATCGGTTCAATAATTTCTCCACCTTCCGTCAGTGAGGAGACGATAAGGCCGTCCAGGGTTCCGCAATCGGTTTCAGTGATGATCGCATCCTGAGCGACATCGACCAGACGACGGGTCAGGTATCCGGAATTGGCAGTTTTAAGAGCCGTATCAGCCAGACCTTTACGGGCGCCGTGTGTTGAGATGAAGTACTGGAGAACCGTCAGTCCTTCGCGGAAGTTGGCGGTAATCGGGGTTTCGATGATTTCGCCGGAAGGCTTGGCCATCAAACCACGCATACCGGCCAGCTGGCGGATCTGCTGGGCGGAACCACGGGCACCGGAATCTGCCATCATATGAATGGCATTGAACGATGAGGTTTCTATCTTACTGCCGTCACGAGCGAAAACAATTTCTTTCGAAAGGTTGTCAAGCATCTCGGTGGCGATTTCCTCAGTTGCCTTGGCCCAGATATCGATAACTTTATTGTACCGTTCGCCGTCGGTGATGAGACCTTCGGTGTACTGATTCTGGATTTCGGTAACCTCTTCATGAGCCTTCTCGATAATTGCCGGTTTCCCTTCCGGAATAACCATGTCATCCAGGCAGATGGAGATACCGGCAAGATTTGCATACTTGAAGCCGATTTCCTTGAGCCGGTCGGCCAACAGAACCGTTTCCTTGCTGTCGGAAAGCCGATAGCAGGTATCAACCAGGTTTGACAGCTCTTTCTTGGTCATGACCTTGTTGATGGTAGAGAACGGTACCGCCGCAGGAAGGACATCACGCAACAGGATACGACCTGCAGTGGTGTCAATCATCTGGGCTTTTTCATCGGTGATCAGGTTTTTCATCCGGACTTTAATCAACGCCTGCATGTCGATCTCACCGGCATCGAATGCAATTCTTACTTCCTCAGGTGATGAAAAACAGCCGGAAACGTTCACGCCCGCAAGCAGTTCCTGCTCGGTTGGACGGTAAAATTCCCCTTTGGCATTAATCCTGTCGCGGGTCATATAATATGCGCCCAGAACCATATCCTGTGACGGAACGATAATAGGCTTGCCGTTGGCCGGAGAAAGGATGTTGTTGGTCGACATCATCAGAACGCGGGCTTCAACCTGGCTTTCGATGGAGAGTGGCAGATGGACAGCCATCTGGTCACCGTCGAAGTCGGCGTTGAACGCGGTACAGACGAGCGGATGCAGCTGAATCGCCTTGCCTTCGATCAGCACCGGTTCGAAAGCCTGAATGCCGAGACGGTGCAGGGTCGGAGCACGGTTAAGCATGACCGGGTGCTCCTTGATAACTTCTTCCAGAACATCCCATACTTCCGGGCGTTCTTTTTCGACCATTTTCTTGGCGCTTTTGATAGTGGTAACAAAACCGCGCTCTTCGAGTTTGTTATAGATAAACGGTTTGAACAGTTCCAGTGCCATTTTCTTTGGCAGACCGCATTGATGCAGTTTGAGCTCCGGACCGACAACAATAACCGAACGTCCGGAGTAATCGACACGTTTACCAAGGAGGTTCTGGCGGAAGCGCCCCGATTTTCCTTTAAGCATGTCGGAAAGGGACTTAAGGGGACGTTTGTTCGGACCGGCGATGGCGCGACCGCGACGACCGTTGTCAAAGAGAGCATCCACCGCTTCCTGAAGCATACGCTTTTCGTTGCGTATAATAACTTCGGGAGCCTGCAGTTCGCAGAGGCGTTTCAAACGATTATTCCGGTTAATAACACGGCGGTAGAGATCGTTCAGATCGGATGTGGCAAAACGGCCTCCGTCGAGCGGAACGAGCGGACGTAACTCGGGAGGAAGAACCGGGATGCATTCAAGAATCATCCACTCCGGTTTATTGCCCGAATGCCGGAATGCTTCAACAACCTTAAGCCGTTTGGCGGTTTTCTTACGTTTGGCTTCGCTGGTGGACTCAACCATTTCGCTTCGCAGTGATACGGCAAGTTCATCAAGCTTGAGAGCACGCAGGCATTCACGAATGGCTTCTGCGCCCATACCACCCGAAAATGCGTCACTGCCGTAATCCTGCTGCATTTTGATATATTTGTCTTCCGACATTACTTCGCAAAATTGCAATGGCGTGTTCTTCGGATCACTAATGACAAACCCTTCAAAGTAAAGTACTTTTTCCAGGTCTTTAAGCGTGATATCCAGCAGGTTTCCGATGCGCGAAGGGAGCGATTTCAGAAACCAGATGTGGGCTACGGGTGTAGCAAGATCAATGTGCCCGAGACGTTCGCGACGAACTTTTGACGGAATAACTTCAACGCCGCATTTTTCACAAATAATACCGCGATGTTTCATTCGTTTGTATTTACCGCAGTTGCATTCGTAATCTTTTGTCGGCCCGAAAATCTTGGCACAGAAAAGACCGTCCCGTTCCGGTTTGAACGTACGATAGTTTATGGTCTCCGGCTTTTTTACTTCGCCATGAGAACGCTCCCGAATTTTATCGGGAGATGAGATCGATATACGTATAGCTGAAAAGTGGAGTGGATCTTTTGGTTTATCAAAAAAGCTGAAATAATCTTCCACGATGCTTTCCTCCGTTAGTATGAAGCCGCATGTCTGATGTTACAGAGCGCCGGCCAGGAAATCTTTTATTCTTCTTCGCCTTCCAGCAGATCAACATCAAGGCAGAGGGATTGAAGTTCCTTGATAAGAACGTTGAATGATTCGGGCAGACCTGGTTCAAGGGTGTGCTTCCCTTTAACGATCGCCTCATACATGCGGGTACGCCCGGAAACATCATCCGATTTAACGGTCAGGAACTCCTGTAGCGCATGTGCTGCGCCGTATGCTTCCATTGCCCAGACCTCCATCTCCCCGAGTCTCTGGCCCCCGAATTGTGCCTTGCCGCCAAGGGGTTGCTGGGTCACAAGACTGTATGGTCCAATGGAACGGGCATGAATCTTGTCATCGACAAGATGATGCAGTTTGAGTACGTACATGACTCCGACGGTGACCTTGTTTTGGAAGGGCTCGCCCGTACGTCCGTCAAACAGGGTGACCTGGCCGGATGAATGCAAATTGGCTTTACCGAGCATCCCCTTGATCTGGGCTTCGGTGGCGCCCTCGAAAACCGGGGAGGCCATGGCTACGCCGCGTTGCAGACGACGGGCAACCTTGAGCAGTTCCGCACGGTCAAGGCTGTCGATAAATGCAGAGACTTCACCATCACCATAGACATCTTTCAGATACAGCTTCAGGTTTTCTTCAGAGGTCTGCTTTTCGAGCATATCCTCAATTTTCCAACCGATCCCTTTAGCGGCCCATCCCAGATGTGTTTCCAGAATCTGGCCGACGTTCATACGTGACGGAACGCCAAGCGGGTTAAGAACGATCTCGACCGGTCGTCCATCTTCCATATACGGCATGTCTTCTTCCGGCAAAATGCGGGAAACAACACCCTTGTTACCATGGCGGCCGGCCATTTTATCCCCGACCTGCAGTTTACGCTTGATGGAGATATAAATCTTGACCATTTTGATGACGCCCGGAGGCAGATCGTCACCACGTTTCAGCTTTTGAATCTTGTCTTCAAAAACGTTGTGAATCAGATCTATCTGGCGGTTAAGTGTTTCGAGAATCTGATGAACCTTATCATCAGTTTCATTGTCGTCGCTGACAGAAATGGTGCTCCATACTGAACTTGCCAGCGATTGCAGCGATTCTTCCGTTATCTGCTTTCCTTTGGCGAGAACAAGGTTGCCCTTGCTGTCTTCAAGTTTGACCGCCAGTGTTTTGCCGATCAACAGCCGTTTCAGCTTGCCGATGGCAGAGTCACGGATAATACGGATCTCATCCTGCTCATCTTTACGCAGCTTATCTTCTTCCGCTTTCTCGATCAGCTCGGTGCGGGAGTCTTTATCATTACCCTTACGGGAGAAAATCTTGGCGCCGATGACGGTTCCTTCGACACCGGGAGGGACCGTGAGCGAGGTGTCGCGCACATCGCCGGCTTTTTCGCCGAATATGGCACGCAGCAGTTTCTCTTCGGGAGAGAGCTGGGTTTCACCTTTCGGAGTGATCTTGCCAACCAGAATATCACCCGGTTTGACTTCTGCTCCGATGCGGATGATGCCGGATTCATCGAGGTCCTTGAGCGTTTCCTCACCAAGGTTCGGAATATCGGAAGTGATTTCTTCCTTGCCGAGTTTGGTGTCGCGGGCAACGCACTCGAATTCTTCGATGTGAATGGATGTGTACCGGTCATCCTTGATTAGTTTCTCGGAGATGAGGATCGAATCCTCGTAGTTGTAGCCGCCCCACGGCATGAAGGCAACGACGATATTCTGTCCGAGAGCCAGTTCGCCCATGTCGGTTGAAGGGCCATCGGCGATTACCGCGCCGCGCTTGACCTTGTCGCCGACTTTCACCACCGGTTTGTTGTTGATACAGGTGTTCTGGTTGGAACGGGCAAATTTGATCAGGTTATAGATGTCGACACCGGTGCCGTTTTCATCGATTTCGTTTTCATCGATTTTTACGACAATGCGCGCCGCATCGACAGATTCAACTTCGCCGTTGTGACGGGCAATGATGGATACACCGGAGTCGCGGGCAACAATGCGTTCCATACCGGTTCCGACCAGTGGGGAGTCGGCACGCAGCAGCGGTACTGCCTGACGCTGCATGTTCGAACCCATCAGGGCGCGGTTGGCGTCATCGTTTTCCAGAAATGGAATGAGAGCCGCCGCTACCGATACCAGCTGGATTGGCGCAACGTCCATCAGGGCGATCTCGTCACGATGAACAAGGATGAATTCCCCGCTCTTACGAGCCGAGTTATAATCGTTGATAAAGCGACCGTCTGTGTCAACTTCTGCGTTCGCCTGGGCAATGGCATGCCCCTCTTCCTCAAGTGCGGAGAAGAAGCGGACTTCGTTGGTGACTTTGCCTTCCTGAACGATGCGATAGGGCGTTTCCACAAAACCGTGATCATTGATTCGTGCGTACGTGGAGAGTGACGCAATCAGACCGATGTTCGGACCTTCAGGCGTTTCAATCGGGCAGACACGTCCATAATGAGTCGGGTGAACGTCGCGAACTTCGAAGCCGGCGCGCTCACGAGTCAAACCGCCAGGTCCGAGGGCCGACAGACGACGTTTATGGGTGACCTCGGAAAGCGGGTTGGTCTGATCCATAAACTGGGACAATTGTGATGAACCGAAAAACTCCTTAACAACCGCCGATACCGGTTTGGAATTGATCAGGTCGTGAGGCATGAGGTTTTCCACCTCTTGCAGGCTCATCCGTTCCTTGATGGCTCGCTCCATGCGGACGAGGCCGATACGGTACTGATTTTCCAGCAGTTCGCCGACAGCGCGGACACGACGGTTGCCGAGATGATCGATATCATCAATGGAGCCGCGGCCATTCTTGAGTTCGATGAGGTATCTCACGATTTCAAGAATATCATTTTTTACGGCGATCTTAATTTCGGAGCTGAACAGGTCTTCAAAAACCATCCGGTTGCGACGCAGTGTTTCAATCATTCTGCGATTCTCGTCAAAGCCGCCCTGTTCAATCCCTTCGGTCAGTTTTGTCGTCGCTTTTGATAGTCCGAAGGTGGCAAACAGATCCTTCTGGAAAAAATCATTATCACGAATAATGTTGTTGAGTTCGTGTAATACCTGATCCCTGAGCTTGTCGGATACGGATTGCCCTGCCTCAATTTTCTTGAGAGCTTTGGTAAGATCGGACGGGAGCTTCATTATCAGATACTGGGAAAACGGATCGTTCGGGCTTACCAATCGTGCTACGAGAGATTCGAAACTGGTGACATCTTCGTTGCTCAACATGCAGGGTGCATTTAAAACCATGCAATCCTGCCATACTTTGAGCCCGAGTTTATAGTTCAACTTGAGTCGGCCAACCGCTGAAAGATCGTACCGTTCCGGGTTGAAAAACAGGTTGTCAAAGAGCGCCAGTGAACTTTTCAGGGTAGGTGGATCTCCGGGGCGAAGACGCCGGTATATTTCAATCAGACCTTCATCGCTTGAACTGATCTTGTCAATCAGCAATGTATCGCGGAAAGATGATGTAATGTGGAGATTGTCGATATAGAGCGCTTTAAAACTGACTACACCACGTGCGGTAATCTCATTGTATCGATCAAGAGTAATTTCATCATTACATTCAACAATAATCTCCCCGGTGGTCGGGTCGACGATATCGGATGATGCATAACGGCCGATAATCTCTTCAATTGTAGCAGGAACGGATTTGATCCCACGCTCCTGCATTTTCTTGATCGAAGATTTTGTATATTTGCGGTTCGACTTGACGAGTACTTCTCCGGAAACAGGATCGGTTACGTCGGCGATTGTTTTTTGCAGCGTCAGAAGCTCCGGTTCGATACTTTTGGTAATGGAATCGGCGCCAATGTAAATCTCTTCACTCTTGTAGTAATAGTTAAGAAGCTGCTCGACGGAATAGCCCAGGGCCTTCAGCAAAACGGTGGCAGGCATTTTTCTGCGGCGGTCGATTCTGACGTACAGGATATCTTTATGGTCGAATTCAAAATCCAGCCAGGAACCGCGGTATGGAATTACGCGGGCAGAGTAGAGAACCTTGCCGCTTGAATGGGTCTTGCCTTTGTCGTGGTCGAAAAAGACACCCGGCGAGCGGTGCAGCTGACTTACTATGACCCGCTCGGTACCGTTAATGATAAATGTTCCGTTATCGGTCATGAGCGGGATCTCGCCAAAATAGACCTCTTGCTCTTTTATATCCTTGATTGCCTTGATGGTGGAATCTTTACCGGCATCCCAGATCACGAGACGCACCTTAACCTTCATTGGTGCAGCGTACGTCATGCCGCGTTGGTGGCATTCATCGACATCATACTTGGGCTTGTTAAGTGCGTACGATACATATTCGAGTGAAGCGCTTTCGCTGAAATCCTTGATCGGAAACACACTTCTGAATACAGCCTCAAGGCCGGTATTCAAACGGGATTCAGCGGACACTTCCTGTTGCAGAAAACGTCGATATGAATCTTTCTGGATGTCAATCAGATTGGGAATTTCGATTATGTTCTTTATCTTGGCAAAGTTTTTACGCAAGAGGTGATTATTGGCAATAGAATAAGCCATGGCTTCTCCTTTGGCGGGTATCGTAGCTGTAACGGATATATAGCGTAACTTGTTGTAAAATCACAAGTATATGGCGATTAAGTCGTGCCTAAACAGCACAAGCCAAGGCCGCTCCGGGCGACCTTGGCTCTCATAAAGACAACAATTCTGGGTGCTATTTGATAGCTGCTTCAGCGCCTGCTTCAAGAAGCTGTTTGAGTGCATCGTCAGCTTCCTGCTTGGAAACACCGGTTTTTACGGTGCTTGGAGCGCCGTCAACAACATCCTTTGCTTCTTTCAGGCCGAGGCTGGTCAGGGCACGAACAACTTTGATGACGTTAATTTTGTTGGCGCCGGCAGCCTTCAGAATAACATCAAATTCAGTCTGCTCTTCAACAACTTCCGCAACAGCAGGGCCGGCAGCAGCAGCAACGGCAACCGGGGCGGCAGCAGAAACGCCGAATTTTTCTTCCAGTTCCTTGACGAGTTCGGCAAGGTCAAGAACGGTCATTTTTTCGATAAAGCTGATTACATCTTCTTTAGTGATAGACATGTGGTAAATCCTCCGGATATGATTTAGTAAAAACGTTTATTAGGTACCTTGGGTTAGTTTTCCGATTTCTGTACACGGATTGCGTCCAGTACGCGTACAAGCGAACCTGGCAGTGCGGCAAGCACACCGACAAAGTTGGTTGCAGGCGCCTGCATGGATCCGAGCATCTTGGCGATGAGAACCTCACGTGACGGCAGATCCGCCAGTGCCTGGATCTGCTTAACGTCCAGCAGCTTACCGCTGAGTACAGCAGCTTTAAGTACGAACTTGCCTTGTGGATCTTTGGCAAACTTGCACAGTACTTTTGCTGCGCTTGCCGGATCATCATAGCTGATGGCCACGGCGGTTGGGCCGGCAAGGAACGGGCTGATGCACTCGGTAGCGGTGCCTTGTGCAGCGCGATCAAACAAAGTGTTTTTAAATACTTTGTATTCGACTGACGCAGCCCGAAGCTCGTTTCGGAGCGTTGTTGCCTGCCCTACGTTCATCCCGCGAAAATCTGCGAGAAAAACAGCCTTGGCGCGTGTCAGTCGCTCATGCATCTCGGTGACGAGTTCTTGTTTGCTGTTCTTGTTCAAGCGACTTCCTCCTTTCTTTTGGTATGTGAGGCAGAGCCTCGGCCAAAGTCAGGAAACGCATGTAATGTGCGGTACCCAAGTCTCGGCAGGTCCTGATACGGATTAAGCGTGGTGAACGCGCCTGCTGTCTTTGACTTTGGCTAAACTATATGATGTGTTATATCTGAGCAGTTACATCGCTGATATCAAGATTGATACCGGCCCCCATGGTCGAGGAGAGTGAAATCTTCTTGATGTAGGTTCCTTTTGCTGCAGACGGTTTTGCCTTGAGAAGAGCTTCAACGAGTGCAAGCAGATTGCCTTTGAGCATTTCTGCGTCAAAAGATACTTTTCCGACCGGTGCATGAACAATCCCGGCTTTTTCAACGCGGAACTCGACTTTACCCGCCTTCGATTCCTTGACGGCTCTGCTTACTTCAAAAGTAACTGTGCCTACCTTCGGGTTCGGCATAAGTCCGCGAGGTCCAAGCAGCTTACCGATTTTACCGACAACGCCCATCATGTCAGGAGTTGCAATGGCGGTATCGAAATCAAACCAGCCTCCCTGAATCTTGGCTACAAGATCATCGGCACCAACGTAATCAGCGCCAGCCTCAAGGGCTTCCTTCTCTTTTTCACCTTTTGCAAATACCAGAACACGGACATTTTTGCCGAGTCCGTTAGGAAGAACAACAGCACCGCGGACCATCTGGTCTGCATGCCGTGGATCAACACCCAACTTGACAGCGACATCAACGGTCTCATCAAATTTTGCATAAGCGGTCTGTTTTACAACATCAACAGCAGTCCCAAGTTGATAAACCTTGTTCCTGTCGATCTTTGACATTGCTTCAGAATGTTTCTTTGCGCTTTTTGACATGATACAACCTCTCTAGGGATCTTGATTATTAGATAGTGTGCCGGTTAGGCGATATCAACGCCCATGGAGCGGGCTGTACCTTCAACTGTTCTCATGGCCGCTTCTAGTGATGCGGCATTGAGGTCAGGCATTTTTTTCTTTGCAATCTCTTCAACCTGAGCTTTGGTAAGCTTGCCTACCTTGGTCTTGTTAGGAACTGCAGACCCGCTCTTAAGATCGAGAGCTTTCTTAATCAGAACCGGAACCGGAGGTGTCTTGGTAATGAACGTAAAAGACCTGTCGGCATACACGGTAATTACAACCGGTGTAATAGTACCTTCATCACCCTGTGTTTTTGCATTGAATTGCTTGCAGAATTCCATGATGTTGACGCCGTGCTGACCCAGCGCAGGTCCGATTGGAGGCGATGGATTTGCTTTGCCTGCCGGTACCTGTAGTTTGATGTATCCGGTTATCTTCTTTGCCATAAAATGTGCTCCTTTATATACTGCGTATGCCTGTCATCCGATAATGGATGACCGATTAATATGTTAGTTCTTTTCGACCTGCATGAATTCAAGTTCAACCGGAGTTGCGCGTCCGAAAATCGTTACCGTAACGCGCAGTTTGCCCTTGTCCGGTTTGACATCTTCAACAACGCCGGAAAAATTAAGAAAAGGTCCGTCGACAACGCGCACGGTTTCCCCAACTTCGAACAGGACTTTGGGGCGCGGTTTTTCCGCTCCTTCTTCCATACGGCGGGTGATTTTGTGTACTTCCTCATCGGCGATAGGGAAGGGGGTATTGCCACCGACAAAACCGGTAACTTTTGCGGTTTCCTTAACCAGATGCCACGTTTCGTCAGTTAACTCCATCTTGACCAGAATATATCCTGGAAAAAATTTTCGTGAGGAGGTCTTTTTTTCGCCTTTTTTTAGCTCAACAACAGTTTCACAGGGAATGAGGATCTCTTCAAAAAAACTCTCCATACCCTCATTCTTGATAGTTTCAAGCAGATTCAAGCGAACCTTGTTTTCAAAGCTCGAATATGTATGTACTCCATACCATTTCATGGACATAGCTGGACCCTTTATCCTAGTATCAGACGCAACAGCTTGGCCAAAATAAGATCACAGGCACCAAGATAAAATGAAATCAGAACCACAATTACAAGAACAACACCTGTTGTTGCAATTGTCTCCTTGCGTGTTGGCCACGTGACCTTTTCAAGCTCAAGTTTTACTGATTCAAAAAAAGCGGTGACTTTTTGCACACTATAGCTCCTGGCAGTTAGGTTATGAACTACCGAATGTTCAATAAGCTGTTTGGTCGAACTCCATACGGGTAACAGCGATTTTGGCAGGCCAGGAGGGATTCGAACCCCCAACATCCGGTTTTGGAGACCGGCGCTCTACCAATTAGAGCTACTGGCCTGTACCGTGCAACAATCGGGTAAGTTACTTTGTTTCCTTGTGCGGAGTGTGCTTACGACAGAAACGGCAATACTTGCTGAACTCAAGTTTAGCCGGTGTTGTTTTTTTGTTTTTAGTCGTCGTGTAGTTTCTCTGTTTGCACTCTGTGCAACCAAGGGTGATGATATCTCTCATGAATGTGCTTCCTTTTGTCTGAAATCAGCGGGCAGTGACATCGTCGTGCCCCCATACGTTCATCTGAATTTCGTATTATTCAATAATTGAAGCGACAACACCGGCGCCGACAGTACGGCCACCTTCACGGATGGCAAAGCGCAGACCTTCGTCCATTGCGATCGGTGTGATCAGTTTGATGGTCATGGCAACGTTGTCGCCGGGCATAACCATTTCGATTCCTTCAGGAAGTTCGGCGACACCGGTAACGTCAGTTGTACGGAAGTAGAATTGCGGACGGTAACCGTTGAAGAACGGAGTATGGCGGCCGCCTTCTTCTTTGGTAAGTACATATGCTTCTGCCTTGAACTTGGTGTGCGGGGTGATTGAACCCGGCTTGGCAAGCACCTGGCCGCGCTCGATGTCTTCACGCTTTACACCGCGGAGCAGCGCGCCGATGTTGTCCCCTGCGCGACCTTCGTCAAGCAGCTTGCGGAACATTTCAACGCCGGTTACGGTCGTTTTGATCGTGTCCTTGATACCGACAACCGCAACTTCTTCGCCGACTTTTACAATACCGCGCTCTACACGACCGGTTGCAACCGTACCGCGGCCGGAAATCGAGAACACGTCTTCTACCGGCATC